>Ga0209591_10000713_pt1 | contig 42349 bp, 39 predicted proteins | sample MAT01_FD_187207 | JGI IMG/M metagenome (GOLD analysis project Ga0209591, IMG submission 187207) | Freshwater microbial communities from Lake Fryxell liftoff mats and glacier meltwater in Antarctica - MAT-01 (SPAdes) (version 2) | ecosystem: Environmental > Aquatic > Freshwater > Ice > Liftoff...
CGTCACCGTGATCGAGGAGATCCACTCCGAGGGTGGCCGTTCCGACGGCGAGCCGCTGAAGAAGGCGGCGGTCGCGGTGGTCTTCACCAACCCTTACGCCGGCAAGCCGTACACCGAGGACCTGACCGGCCTTATCGACGCCAGCGCCGAGCTCGGCAGACTGCTCGGCGAGCGCTGCAACGACGCGCTCGACGGCAAGGTGGAAAGTCACGGCAAGGCCGTGATGGTCGGCATGGCCGGCGAGCAGGAGCACGGCAACGCGGCCAAGACCACGACTTTCGGAAATCCTTTCCGGGAGGGCTTCGGTGGCGGCAAGGCGTGGCTGCCATCAACCACCAAGCGCTGCGCCACCGGTGCCCAGATCGACGTTCCCCTCTGTTACAAGGACGAGATCTGGGTGCGCTCCCATTACGACACGATCACGGTTGCGATCCACGATGCCCCGGCACCGGACGAGATCGTCCTGATCGGCGCCGTGGCTTCGCGCGGCCGACTCAACTCGAGGGTCGGTGGCATGACTGTGGATGAGGCGGAATGACGGTCAGTCTCGAGATCCGCAACCTCTCCGGCATGGTCACCGGGAGGCTCGACGACGCTGTTGCCGAGCCCGAGGTGATCCGCGTCGAAGACGGCCTGATCGCCGGCTTCGAGCCCGGCCCCGAGCCCGACGCGGTGCTCGACGCGGGTGGGGCGGTGGTCATGCCCGGCCTGATCGATTCCCATTCGCATGTCGTCTTCGGCGACTGGACCCCTCGCCAGAACGCCCTCGGCTGGATCGAGTCCTCGCTCCACGGCGGCGTCACGATGATGATGTCGGCCTCTGAGGTCCACCTGCCCGGCAGGCCGAAGGACCGCGAGGGGGTAAAGGCCCTGGCGCTGACCGCCCAGCGGGCCTTCGACACCTGGCGGCCTGGCGGGGTCAAGGTTCTGGCCGGCTCGGTGATCATCGAGCCGACCCTTCGGCCGGAGGACTTCGCCGAGTTGAAAGAGAAGGGGGTCTGGCTGGCGAAGGTGGGCTTCGGGGACTTCAGCCCGCAGGCTGACGCAGCGCCGCTGGTCAGGGCCGCGCAGGAGAACGGCTTCGTCGTGATGAACCACACCGGTGGCGCTTCGATCCCGGAATCCTCGCCGGTCACCATCGAAGACGTGCTCGCGCTCGGTTGCGACATCATCGGCCACGCCAACGGCGGCACCACCGCGCTTGCCGACGCCGACCTGGTGAAGCTCTTCGACGCGCCCGGGGCGATCCAGCTGGTCCAGGCGGGAAACCTGCGCTCTTCGACCGAGATCATGGAGCGCGCCTACGACCTCGACGCCCTCGACCGGATCGTGCTGGCCACCGACACGCCGACCGGCACCGGCGTGATGCCGCTCGGCCTGATCAAGACGATCTGCGAGATCTCCTCGCTTTGTGGTCTCGCCGCTCCACGGGCGATCGCACTGGCCACCGGCAACAACGCCAAAGTGCTCGGCCGCCCCGAAGGGGTGCTGGAGCCCGGCCGGCCGGCCGATCTGCTCTGTGCCTTCGCGCCGCTCGGATCCTCCTGTGACGGCCCGCTTTCTTCGATCGAGTTCGGCGACATTCCGGGGATCGCCGCGGTGATGGTGGACGGTGAGGTGAAGGCGCTGCGCTCCCGGAACACTCCCGCCCCGGACGGTGCCTGCCAACTGATCGGCAAACCGGGGCTGAACTGAGATGCCCGAACTGATCGAAGAAGTGATCGTGCCTGCCTGCGAGGCCCGCACGATCGAGGTGAACAAAGGTCAGATCCTGGAGGTGGTCGACCTCGATGGTCAGCAGGTCGGTGACCTCGCGGCCTGGATGGCCTCCGACCCGGAGGAGTACCTCTCTCCTGGCCACACGGTCTCCAGCCTGGCCAAACTGGTGCCCGAGGTCGGGGACTCGATCCTCTCGAACCATCGCACGCCGCTACTGAAGATCCTGCGCGACGATGTCGGCCGCCACGACCTGATCGTGCCCTGCTGCGACCCGGAGCGCTACTCGATCGATTACGGCGAGCCCGATCACGACTCCTGCCTGGCCTCCCTTCAGGACGCGCTTGCCGCCGATGGCAGGGACCTGCCGCTGCGCGGCGAGATGTGCTGGAACGTATTCATGAACAACGTCGTGCTCGACGGCCGGATCGTCACCGACGCTCCGCCACATCCGGCCGGATCGACGATTGCGATGGAGGCTCAGGAAGACCTGATCGTCGCGCTCTCGGCCTGTCCCCAGGACATCTCCGCCGTCAACAACTACGAGCCGACTCCGATGGCGCTGCGGGTCTCCGGTTGACCATGAAAGGTCCCGCCCTGACAGAGAGTGGAATCCGGCCCGCCGAGGTCGCCGAGGCGGCGCGGATAATTGCCGGCGCCGGGCTCGCCGAGGCCTTCGGTCATGTTTCCGCCCGGGCCGGTGAATGCTTCCTGATCACCTCGACCACCCCGATGGCAGCCGCAGGACCGGCCGACATCCACCTGCTGGACGCCGACGGCAACGCCGCCGAAGGGGCTGCCGACGCGCCGTTCGAAGCAGCGCTGCATGCCGCGGTGTACGCCGCCCGACCTGACGTGAACGCGATCTGCAGGACCCACTCGCCGGCGGCGGTCAGGGCAGGCGCCCGGGGCGAGGTGCCGCCGCTGCTGCACGGTCTCGGCGGGCTTGCGGGCGGGGTCAGGCTCTCGGGCCGGACCGACCTCGTCACCGACGCGGAGGCCGGCCGTGAGGTCGCCGCCGACCTGGCGGAAGCCGACTGTCTTCTCATCCGGGGCAACGGATCAATCGCCACCGGCAGCTCGCTGCCTCAGGCGGTGGTTCGTGCCCGCTACCTCGAAGAACGCTGTCTGGTCGGCGAGGGACCCGACTCTGGCAGCGGTCTGGACCAGGGAGAACTTGATGCCCGGTCACGGTGGTTCGAGAAGGAGAGCGCCCGGGCCTGGGCCTGGATGCGATGGAGGTATGCCGGAGATTCCTGAAAGAAGTGGGCCGTTTCGACAATGCGAAGAGAGGAAGCAAATGAGTGACGCAAGTAGCAAGTTCAGCTGGAAACGAATAGTTCTGATGCTGGTGGCGGTGATGGCGCTCGGCGCCGGAGTCGCGGCCTGCAGCAGCGATGACAGCGATTCATCCGGTGATTCCGGAACGACAAGTGCCGAGACCAAGGATGCGATCCTGGTGCTCGACTTCATCCCCAACGCCGTTCACGCCGGTATTTACCGGGCGCAGGCGGCGGGCTACTACACCGACAACGGGATCAACCTGGAGATCATCCAGCCGACCTCGACCGCAGACACGCTGCGGTTGATTGACGCTGGCAAGGCCGATATTGGCATCGCCGACGGCATCGACCTGGCCGGACAGATTGACACCGGTCGTGAGGCGAAGGGTGTCATGGCGCTCCTCCAGCGTCCGCCGGGAGGTTTGATCACCCTGGCTGACGAGAAGATCGAGTCGCCCGCGGGCCTGGAAGGCGAAACGGTCGGTGTGACCGGTGTGCCTTCGGACAACGCCATCCTCGACACGATCATGGCCGACGACGGTTCGAGTTCAGACCAGGTCGATGTCGTGACGATCGGATTCAACGGCGTGCAGGCCCTCGAGGCCGGCAGGGTCGCCGCCTTCACCGGGTTCATCCCGGCGGACGGTGTCCAGGTCGAAGAAGACGGCTTCCCGACCAAGTCCTTCGCGCTCGACGAGTTCGGCGGACCGTCCTACCCCGGGCTGGTCGCCTTCTCGACCGAGTCGAAGATCGCCGACGAACCGGAGCTGATGAAGGGCTTTGTCGAGGCGACGATCAAGGGTTACCAGGACACGCTGGCGGACCCGGCTCAGAGCGTCGACGACCTGGTCAGTGAGACCCAGGGAATCGACCCGAAGCTGGCTACCGCGCAGCTGGACGCGTACATCCCGCTGATGGGTGAGTCGGACACATACGGTCAGTTCGCCAACAAGTCGCTCGAGGATCTCTCGAAGTTCCTCGTGGACAACGATCTGGCCGGCGAGCCGATCGCGCCGGATCGATACGCGACCAACGAGTACACCGGGGGCGAAGAGCTCTCGGCGGGCCAGTAGGTCTCTGAAGGGGAACTGAAGGAGCGGCTTGCAGGCAACAGCGACAAAACTGACGGTCGAAGGTCTCTCGAAGACCTACCGGGGTGCGGGCGGTGGCGAAAACGTCACCGCCCTCCGGGAGGTCGGCATCGAGATCGGCGACGGCGAGTTCGTCTCGATCGTCGGACCGTCGGGTTGCGGCAAGTCGACCCTCTTCAACATCATCGCCGGACTGGTGAAGCCGTCGAGCGGCCGGGTGCTGCTCGACGGCGACCAGCCCGACGACCTGCTGGGCAAAGTCGGCTACATGCCGCAGCGGGACATGCTCATGCCCTGGAGGACGGTGCTTGACAACACCACTCTCGGCCTCGAGCTGAACGGCATGAAGAAGAAGGCGGCCCACAAGGTCGCCCTCGCCGAGTTCGAGCGCTTCGGCCTCGCCGGATTCGAGAAGCAGTGGCCGGCCAAGCTTTCCGGCGGCATGAAGCAGCGGGCCGCGTTGCTGCGGACCTTCCTCGCCGGACGTGAGCTGATGCTTCTGGACGAGCCTTTCGGGGCGCTCGACGCCCTGACCCGGGCCCAGATGCAGGAGTGGCTGCTCGATGTCTGGCAGGAGGACCGCAAGACGATTCTTTTTGTCACCCACGACGTCGAAGAGGCGATCTACCTCTCCGACCGGGTGTATGTGATGTCCGGCCGGCCGGGCAAGGTCAGCCTGTGCGTCGAGGTGGATCTGCCGCGCCCGCGCCGAAGCAAAGTGACCATGGACCCGGAGTTCCTCGCCTTGAAGCAGCAGCTGCTCAAGCCACTCGAGGAAGCGGTTCACGGTTCCCTGATCGATGACTTGCCGACGCTCGAGGGGCCGCACGCATGAGTGCCGCAAGCTCGAAACCGCGCTGGCTCGCCGAGCGTGTCCTGCCGCCGCTGCTCTTCGCCCTCTTCGTACTTGCCGCCTGGGAGCTCTATGTGGTCCTGGGCGACGTCAAGGAGTCGACTCTGCCGCCACCGACGGCTGTACTCGAGGCCCTCTGGACCAACCGCTCGATGCTGGCCGAGAACGCCTGGGTCACGATCAAGGAGATCCTGCTCGGTTTCACGGCGGCGATCTTCATCGGGGTCGGGATCGCCACCGCGATCCGGAGCTCCCGCCGGGTCGAGCGCGCCGTCTACCCGTGGCTGGTGGTTTCCCAGATGGTGCCGATTCCGGCGATCGCCCCGATCCTCGTCATCTGGTTCGGCTTCGACATGCGACCGAAGGTGCTGGTCATCGCGCTGGTCAGTTTCTTCCCGATCGCCGTAAATACGATCGACGGACTTCGAGCCGCAGAGCCGGAACTTCTCAACCTGCTCAAGACCCTGAGGGCCAACGCATGGCAGCGCTTCCGCAAGGCTCAGTTTCCTGCCGCGCTGCCGTTCCTGTTCTCCGGACTCAAGGTGGCCGCCGCCTTCTCGGTGATCGGCGCGGTGTTCGCCGAGTGGGTCGGTGCGTCGGAGGGCCTCGGTTACCTGATCCTCGTCCTGAACAACCAGACGGCAACCACCGACATGTTCGCGGTGATCGTCGTTCTCGCATCGATCGGGATCGGCCTTTTCCTGATCGTGTCGCTGATCGAAAGGCTGATGCTGCCGTGGTACTACGAGAGCCGTGAGGTCGAGAGCGAAGGCCTTGAACTCGAACCGGAGGAGATCCGATGAGCTCGGGTCCGACGGGCGCGGGTACAGGAGCTGGAGGCGCTGCGCCGGGCGGCGCGGTGCCCGGAGGCGCGGCGGACACGGTCGTGCGCGGTGCCTGGCTGCTGTCAATGGGCCCTGCGGGCGCAATTCGTGACGGAGCGGTCGCTTTCGGTGCGGACGGGCAGATCCTCGAGGTCGGACCGGCGGCGGAGGTCATCGCCCACCACCCGGAGTCGGAGGTAGTCGGGGATGGCAACGGCATCGTGCTTCCGGGCTTCGTCAACGCCCACACCCACCTGACCGAGGGCCTGATCACCGGAATGGGCGAGACCGCGATCCTGTGGCAGTGGTTCGAAAGGGTGGTCAACCCGTCCGGCAGGGTGATCACCCGCGAAGAGGTCACGCTCGGCACCCGGCTGAAAGCGGTTGAGATGCTGGAAAGCGGTATCACCACCGTGAACGACATGTGCTGCCACCGCAATCTTGGCTCGCTCGCATCGCTCGGGGCTGTCGATGGCCTCAGCGAGATGGGAATGCGCGGGGTGGTCTGCTTCGGCGCCGAGGACCTCTACCCGGATGCTCCCGGAGCGGACGTCTTCATGGCCGAGCACGAGGCCCTGGCCGACCGGATCGCCTCCGAGCAGATGATCGATTTTCGGGCCGGTATCGGCACGGTGCTTGGCATCACCGAAGAGCTCTTCAAGCGCACGATCGCCGCCTGCGCCGAGCACGGCTGGGCCGTGCATACGCACCTGGCCGAGGTCCGCGAGGAGCTGACCGAGTCCCGGATCGAGCATGGCTGCTCAACCATCGAGCATTCCGACCGGGTCGGCCTGCTCGAGCACGAGGTGATCGCCGGCCACTGCATCTGGTGCAGCGAACGCGACATCGGTCTGCTCGCGAGGCACGACGTCGCCGTCGCCCACAACCCGGTCGCCAACATGATCCTCGCCTCGGGGGTCTGCCCGGTTCCACGCCTTCAGCGTGAGGGCGTGCGCATCGGGATCGGTACGGACGGTGCCGCCTCCAACGACAGCCAGGACATGTTCGGAGCGATCAAGACCGCGGCGCTGCTGCAGAAGGTCCATCACCTCGACCCGGAGGCGATGACCGCGCCGGAGGTCCTGAAGATGGCGACCATCGGCGGTGCCGAGGCCCTCGGTCTTCAGCAGAGCATCGGCAGCCTGGAACCGGGCAAGCGGGCTGACATTCAGCTGCTCGACGGCAACGGACCCGAACTCGCCGTGCTCCACGACCCCTTCCAGCAGATCGTCTTCGGTGCGACTCCGCGGTCGGTTGCGGAAGTCTGGGTCGATGGCAGAAAGAGGGTGGAAGCCTCGGCGACGCTCGGTGTGGACCGGGTCGCCCTTGCCGCCGAGGCCCGCGAAGCCGCGGCCGGCATCGCCCGCCGGGGCGAAATGAAGGGCGAGTCGGCATACGTCGGTCCGCTCGAATTCGAAAAGGAGAAATGAGCCGTGCCTGATTCGATCGATGTGGTGCTGATCGGCGCCGGACACAACGGGCTGGCCTGCGCGGCGTTCCTGGCCCGGGCCGGGCTCGGCGTCACCGTGCTCGAAGCCTCAGACACCCCCGGCGGCTGCATCTATACGAAGGACCTCCCGGATGGCCAGGGCCGGCTCGAGCTCGGCGCTTACGAGCACGGCGGGATCCGCGGCAGCGGGGTCGCCGCGGACCTCGAACTGGAGACCCGTTACGGACTCAACTTCCACGAGCGCGACGAGATCCTGTTTTCTCCCTGCGACGACGGCACCGGACTCGCCTTCTGGAACTCGCTGGAGCGCACTGTCGAGGGCCTGGCCGAGGTACTCGGGCGGGAAGAGGCAGAGCGTTACCGCAGCTTCGCCGGCTGGTCGGCCGCGGCCATGGGCCTGCTGCGCCAGAGCGAAGACGGCCCGCCGCCGACGCTGCGCGAGCTTGCCGCGCTGGCTGACGCCAGCCTCGGGGCAGAGGGTGCGCGCCTGGTCCAGGCCCTGCTCGCGCCGGCCACCGCTCTGACCGGCGCCGCCTTCGAGGACGACCGACTGCGCGGGCCGCTCGACCACTGGGCGGCCCATTCCCAGCAGCCGCCGCAGGCCCCCGGCACCGGTGCGGGTGCGCTGTTCCTCGCGGCCAGCCACGGATCGCCGGCGATCCGGCCGGCCGGCGGCTCGCGCAGCACGGTTGACGCCCTGGTGCGCTGCCTCGAGGACGCCGGCGGAACGCTGGTCTGCTCGGCCCCGGCGGAGAGGGTGGAAGTCTCCGGCGGCCGGGCCACCGCGGTGATCGCGGCGGGCGAGCGATACGCAGCCGGCAAGGCGGTCATCTCGGCGATCGACGCCCGAAGGCTGTTCCTCGGGCTGGTCGATCCGACCGCCGTATCGAGCGGGCTGCGGGCGGAGGTCGAGCGCATCCACGTGACCTCCCACAACGTCAGCGAACTCAAGGTTGACGCGCTGATCGAAGAGATCCCCCGGGTAAACGGTCCCGACGGAATGGAGCGGACCTTCATGCTCTCTCCGAACACCGGCAGAGACATCCAGCGCGCCTTCTCCAGCATCGCGCTCGGCGAGCTCCCGGAGCGGCCACCGGTGATGATCGCCTTCCCGTCCACCCTGGAGCCGGGCTGGGCTCCGGAGGGCAAAGGCGTCGTCTGGTTGTCGACCTTCGTTCCGTGGACGCCGGCCGGCGGAAGCTGGACCCCCGACCTTCTTGAAGAGGCGGCGGATCTGACCTGGAAAACGGCAGAGAAGGCCCTCGGATACTCGATGACTCCGGGTGTTCGCGAGCTGACCGGACCGGGCGAGTGGGTCGAGCGCCACGGCAACCCGGGCGCCAACCCCAACCACGTCGAGATGTCGATCGACCAGCTCCTGAGCATGAGGCCCTCACCGGGCCTTTCCGGATACACCACCCCGATCGAAGGGCTCTACCTGACCGGCGCCGGCACTCATCCCGGCGGCGGGATCACCGGCGTGCCCGGCCGAAACACCGCCGGCGTCGTCTTGCAGAAGCTCGGTATCCGCAGCCGCAGCCGCACGGCGAAGCTCCGTGCCCAGGCCGCGATGCTGCGCGACGCCCTGCGGGCCACCAGAAACCTGAGGAGGAACGCATGACAGAGGAGGACAACACCGCGACTGACCCCACCCCGGCACCGATCCGGCTGGTCGGCCTGATGACCGGCTACCAGGGCTCGGCTCTGCTCGGCACGGCGGTCGAGACCGGCCTCGCCAACGCCATGGCTGATGGCCCGGCCACCAGAGAAGAGATCAACACACGCCTCGCCGCCGCTGGCCGCGAACTCGACGGACGCGGCCTGATGGCGCTGCTGGCCGGGCTTGCTTCGTTCGGCCTGGTCGAGCGCGCGGGCGAGCAGTTCAGCCTGAGCGATCTCGGCGCGCCACTCGCCTCCAACCACCCGGACACCGTCCACCAGATCGTGCTCAAGGAGTGGTTCTTCTACCGGCTGTGGGCAGAGTTGCCGCTCGCGGTCGCCGACGGGCACGCACGCACCGGCCCGTGGCGGGAGCGGCTGGAGAACGACCCCGACCAGGCCCACTCCTTCCTGCGTGCGCTCGACGACCTCTGCACCCTGTTCGGCGGCGAGTTGCCGGAGCTGGCGGGGCTGGAGGAGCCCGGCCGTCTGCTCGACGTCGGTGGAGGCGCCGGCTCCCATGCGGCCAACCTGGTCGCCGCCAATCCTGAAATCGAAGCGACCGTGCTCGACCTGCCCGGCGCCGAACCGGTGCTCAGGGAGCGAAACCCGGAGCTCGATTTCGTCGAAGGCGACCTTGAGCAACCTCGCTTCGGCCGCCCCGAGGGCGAGCAGTGGGATTACCTGCTGCTCTCGAACATCCTCCATGACCATCCGGCCGATCGCTGCGCCCGTTATGTGCGGGAGGCCGCTTCATTGCTCGGGCCTGGCGGCAGCCTCATCGTCTACGAATGGGTGGTGGACCCCGGTCGAACCAGCCCCGAAGGCGTGGCGAAGTTCACCGCGATGATGCTGGTCGAAAACGAAGGCGGCTGGACCTGGACCGAGCAGGAGATCGCCGGCTGGATGCACGAGGCCGGCCTCGAGCCGCAACCGATGAATCGCGGCTTCGGCCCGATCGCGGTCGTTCGCGCCTTGAAGGTCTGAACTCCCGGCGACGGCAGCGCATTGCCCGCCGGCAGTCAGGACAAATGTTCGAAGCCGGAGGAAGCCGTTCCGTACGCTTAAGCGGCTATGGAATACACCTCCCTGAAATCCAAAGAACTTGCTCCCGTCGACCTGGAATCACTCGGTGACTACCTGGATGGTCCTCATGCCGAGGTACGCAAAGAAGGGCGTGCGCTGCTGTCCCGTCCAGAGTTCGCTCCGGTCGATCCGGAGATCAACAGTGCGGAGTACCGCGAACTTGTGTTGAAATGGCTGAAGCTTCTGGCGCGGGAAGGACAGGGCGTCCGCGGGTTTCCGGTCGAATACGGTGGTCTCGGCGATGTCGGAGGCTCGGTGGCGGCATTCGAGACCCTCGCCTTCGGCGACCTCTCGCTGCTGGTCAAGACCGGAGTCCAGTTCGGGCTTTGGGGAGGCGCGATCCTCCACCTCGGAACTGAAAAGCACCACCAGAAGTATCTGCCCGACATCGCTTCACTGAAGCTTCCCGGCTGCTTCGCGATGAGCGAGTCGGCTCACGGTTCGGACGTTCAGTCAGTCGGCACGACAGCCGACTACGACCTTGAGACTCAGGAATGGGTGATCAACACTCCGACCCCTGCCGACCGCAAGGACTGGATCGGAAACGCTGCCGCCCACGGACGCGCCGCCGCGGTTTTCGCCCAGCTGATCGTGGGTGGAGAGAATCACGGCGTCCACGCGTTCGTCGTGCCGATCCGGGGCGACGACGGTGAGCCCCTGGACGGGATCCGGATCGAAGACTCCGGCCACAAGCTCGGTCTCAACGGGGTCGACAACGGCCGGCTCTACTTCGATTCGGTCAGGGTCCCCCGGGAGAACCTGCTCGATCGCTACGGCTCGGTCACCGAAGAAGGCGAGTACTCGTCACCGATCGAGAACCCGACCGCCCGCTTCTTCACGATGCTCGGCACTCTGGTCCAGGGCCGCGTATCGGTCGGAGGTGCCGGGCTGTCGGTGGCCAAGGTTGCGGTGACCACGGCGATCAGGTACGGCAACCTGCGCCGCCAGTTCGGGCCGCCCGGTGGAGGCGAGGAAGTCCTGCTGCTCGACTACCGCGCCCACCAGCGCCGCCTTCTGCCGCTGCTCGCCCGGACCTACGCCATGCACTTCAAGCAGGCCGAGCTGGTTGAGCGGCTCGATCTTGTCTTTGGCGGCGAAGATGAGGACCCCGACGCCCGACGCCTGCTTGAAACAGCCGCGGCCGGCTTCAAGGCAGCCGCGACCTGGCATGCGGTCGAATGCCTGCAGACCGGCCGCGAAGCCTGTGGCGGCATGGGCTATCTGAGCCCTGGCGGTTTCGCTGCTCGCAAGGCCGACGCGGAAATTTTCACCACTTTCGAGGGCGACAACACGGTGCTGCTCCAGCTGGTCGCCAAGAGCCTCCTGACCGGCTACCGCGAGGAGTTCGGTGAACTGAACCCGATCGGAATGGCCGGGTTCATCGCTTCGCGGGTGATCGAGCGCTTCGTCGAACGGACCGCCGCCCGCGAACTCTGGGGCCGGATCTGGGACGAACTCACTCCGAATTCGGAAGAAGACGGTGACCTGAAACACCGCGAGTACCAACTCGCCCTGTTCGCCTGGCGCGAGGATCACGTGCTGGCCAGCGCCGCCCGTCGCCTGAAGCGCGGCATCGACGAGGGCTACGACCCCTTCGAGGTCTTCAATGCCTGCCAGGATCATGTCCTGGTCGCCGCCCGGGCGCATGTCGACACCCAGATCCTCGAGGCGTTTGCCCACGGGGTCGAGGAGTGCGACGACGAAGGCAGTCGTGAGGTGCTCAGCCGCCTCTGCGATCTCCATGCCCTGAGCACGATCGAGAAACATCGCGGTTGGTATCAGGAGCACGGAAGGATCAGCTCGACCCGCTCGAAGGCGGTCATCCGCAACGTGAACAGGCTGTGCGAGGAGCTGAGGCCCCATGCCGGCAACCTGGTCGAGGCCCTGCGGGTACCGGACAGCGTGCTACCCGAGTTCGGCCCGACGCCGACCGCTTTCCTGCGCTGAGCACCAGGCATTCTGGACCCTGAAGCAGGCGCCGGTGGCGTGGTGCCCGGCGACCCGTACACCGCCCTCCAGGCTGGAAGGGGTCAGCGCCCGGTCAGTACCGTCTGAGCGCCGCTCCCGGGCGTGACTGTGATCGCCCGTCGAACGGTGGCCTCCGGTCCTTCTGTGCCCGCGTCGATCTGCACTTCCCGGAGCAACTCGCGCAGGACGATAGCCATCTCCATCTGGGCGAAGCTCGCGCCGATGCAGCGCCGCCTGCCACCGCCGAAGGGGACCCAGGTGTAGGTGCCCGGGTCCGTTCCGAGGAAGCGCTCCGGCCTGAATGCATAGGGCTCCGGGTAGATCGCGGGGTCGTGGTGCACAAGCCAGGCGCTCACCACGAGGTGGACCCGTGGCTCATAGGTGAAGCCGCCGATCTCAACCGTCTTCTTCACGGTGCGAGGTGCGGCGTTCAGCAGCACCGGCCGGTGACGCAGGATCTCCCGGATCGTCGCGGTCAGGTACGGCTCGCCGTCGCCTTCGTCGACCGCCTCGACCAGCCGTGCGAGCACTTCGGGCTCGCGGGTCAGCCGTTCGAGGGCCCAGGCGAGCTGGGTCGCGGTCGTCTCGTGGCCGGCGACCAGCAGGGTGAGCAGTTCGTCGTGGATCTCGACGTCCGACATCGGCGAGCCGTCCTCGTGCCGCGCTTCGATGAACGAGCTGATGATCTCGCTGCCTCCCGTGCCCGGCAGTGCCCGGCGCTCGGCGATCTCGGCGTAGATCAACTCGTTGGTGCGATCTCGCACCTTGACGAACTTCCCCCACGGGCCGAGTCCGAACGGCGCGCGCTGCGCGGGAGGGAGCAGGCTGAGCGGGCTGAGTCCGAACTCGAGCATCTCGGTCAGCGCCAGCCGCAGTGCGTCGAGCCTGCCGCCCGAGCGCAGTCCGAACACGGCGGCGAGGATCACCTCCATCGTCAGCGCCTGCATCCGCGGGTGCATCGCCACCGTCTCCCTCCTGGGCCAGGACCGGATCTGCTCGCGGGCCACTTCGGTGACCATCGTTTCGAGGCCCTTCATGCGCTCGCCGTGGAAGGCCGGCAGCACCAGTCGCCTCTGGCTGATGTGAGCATCCCCGTCGAGCAGCAGGATCGAGTTCGGGCCCACGATCGGCTCGAGGATCCGGGCGCCCTCCCCCGGGTACAGCACGTCCGGCGGCGCGGTGAAGACCTGCTTGATCTCCTCGGGGTCGGAGATCATCACGAAAGGATCCTGGGCGGCCAGCCGGATCGTGAACCGGTGGCCGAACCTCCGCCGGCAGCGCTCGAGGAAGCCGGTCGGTCGTGCCCACCAGCCCATGGTCTGCAGGGCGCTCGGCAGGTGTGGTCCAGGGGGCAGGCGCTTTGCGGATCGGTTTGGCATTTATTCAAGTTAGCGCGGACGCCGCCCTCTAGGCTCAGGGGATGGATCCGGGTCTTGTCATCGCCCTTGCCCTGGCGCTTGCCTTCGCAGCGACCAACGGCATCCACGATGCATCCAACGCGATCGCGACCCTGGTCGCGACCCGTGGTGCGACCCCGCTCCAGGCGATCCTGCTGGCTGCGTTTTTCAACCTACTCGGACCGCTGCTGATCGGTGCCGCCGTGGCTAATACGATCGCCGGAATCGTCACGGTGCCGGCTGATCAGGCGGTAGCGGTGATCGGTGCCGGGCTCACCGCGGCCGTGATCTGGAACCTGTTCACCTGGCGGCGGGGACTTCCCTCCAGCTCCAGCCACGCGCTGGTCGGCGGCCTGGTGGGGGCCGCGATGGCCGACGGCGGGCTGAGCGCGGTTCAGTGGGGCGGCCTCGACGGGTTGCATCCGGTTGGCGTCTTCGGGGCTCTGATCGCGTTGGCGATCTCGCCGGTACTCGGGTTCTTCGTCGCGCTGGCACTGATCCGGATCGTCCGGCGGCTGGCCCGGCGAGCGACCAGGCGCTGGCAGTCCGCTTCATCCGGCGGGCAGTGGGTCACCTCGGCAGCACTCGCTTTCAGCCACGGTGCCAACGACGCCCAGAAGTCGGTCGGAGTGATCGCGGCTCTGCTCCTGGCTGCGGGCCAGACCGACTCGCTCGCCGTCCCGGTCTGGGTAACACCGGCCTGTGCCCTCGCCCTGACCGTCGGCACCGCGCTCGGAGGCTGGCGGATCATTCGCACCGTAGGCCGCGGCATCTACCGGATCGAGCCCGTCGAGGGCATGGTCAGCCAGAGCGCGTCGGCCGCTGTCATTCTCGGAGCGTCGTTCGGTGGGGCGCCAACTTCGACCAGTCAGGTGGTCGCCTCTTCGGTCGTCGGGATCGGCGGCGGAAGGCGGCGCTGGCGCCATGTCAACTGGGCAACCGTCAGGGAGATCCTGCTCGCCTGGCTGGTGACCCTGCCCGCCGCGGCGCTCATCGCCGTGGCAATCTACGGGGTGATCGCATGGCTCGGCTGAATCCAAGGCGGTGGTTCCTCCCGGAGACTCCGGACGTTCTCGGACTGCTCCGGCGGCAGCTCGCCGTGACGATTGAAGGGGCCGACCTGCTTACGGAGTGGTCCAGCGGGGCAGCGGTCGCGTCAGGCGACCTGCGTGCCGTTCAGGCCAGGGGCGAACAGTCCCGGCGCGATCTGCTGAGCGCCCTGGAGGAAGCCTTCATCACCCCGCTCGAGCCGGAGGACCTTTACGCGATCTCCCGCGGTACCGGCCGGATACTCAGTGGCATCGCGGACCTCGTCGGCGAAGCCGAGGTCCTTGAGTGCTCGCCTGACGACGGCCTGGCCTCGATGGCGAAACTGCTGACGGAGGCGGTCCGGCAGATAGACGTGGCGGTCGCCGGACTCGGCCCTGCTGCGGTCGCCGCGACCACCTCTGCCGATCTTGCGATCGAGACCGTCCGTCAGATGCAGTCCCCCTACTACGCCGGCATGGCGACCACGCTCAACCTCGACGACCGTGGTACGCGCATCGCCCGCCGCGAGCTTTACCGGCGTTGCTCGCGGATCGGTGACATCGCGGTGGACGTGGCCGAGCGGGTGGTCTACTCGGTGGTCAAGCAGAGCTGACCGGAAGGGTTCCGCGGCCAGTGAGAACGGTCTCGGCGCTGCGACCGGGCGTGACTGTGATCGCCCGGCGAACTGTGGCCTCCGGTCATGCAGTACCCGCACCAGCGGATCGGTTCAGCATGAACTCACGCCACCGTTATCAGGGGTCCGTCAGGGTGCCGGCGACCAGCTCTCAGCCGCCCGCCCTGAACGCGATCAGTTCTGCCCGGCCGCCGGCGCCGTCGGTGTGGACGCTGAGCACCGGACCGATTCCGGGAACGTAGAACTTCAGCTCCTGGACTTTCGGCTCCGTCGGTACCAGATCCCGGGTCATCACTACCCCGGAGTCGAAGAAGCCGAACGGGACCTGAAGCTGTTCCTCTCCGCGGGTGATCACTGCCGCTTCGTCTTCGGCTTCGCCTTTGTAGTACTCCTGCCGGTAGCTCATCCCGGGTTGCGGATCTGCGGGAATCGCGATCCCGGGCTGGGCTCCGTCAACGCCGGCTTCGAAGGAACCCGCCCTGCTGGTCACCTGGCCGTTCTCGTACTCGGCGGTCGCCTCGCCGAGGTACCAGACGTTGCCCTCCGAATCCTGTGCGTACCAGTCGTCGGTCGCCTCGACCGGCATACCGTCCCTGGTGACCGTATCCCGGACCACCCGCGCTTCGACCCCGTTGGCGATCATCTTGGTCCTGTCCGTGACCTCGACCACGACCTGCTGCTCGGTTCCGGTGGTATCGGTCTCCCGGTAGACCCAACGGCTACCCGGGCTCATCGGCCACCAGGGGTTGTCGATATTGATGGTGAATTCGTCCGGATCGAGGTTGACGGGCTCGCTCCCCTGGGGCAGCGCAACTTCCTGTGCCGCCGTCTTGCTGCCCTGTGTGTCCGGAGTCGCCGGGCTGTCGCTTCCTCCACAGCCTCCGGCGGCCAGCGCCAGAACGGCGGTCACTGCCAACGCAGGTGCCCATGGTCGAAGAAACTGCGGTCTTGTCTCTGTCTTCATGATCGTCCTCCTGTCAGATCGCCGTCGGGGCGGGTCCCGACGACTCCTGCATTCGAACGTACGCGGGCCGGATTAGGCGAGGATGAGAAAAGGGCACCACGATTCCACCGATCCCCTGCGGAGACCGGTGGACCTCGTAGTGGACTGACTCAGTTGGCCTTCTGGACCCGGAACCAGACGCCCGGTCCGCCGGCCTTCGAGAAAGTGGCCGCCGACGCGTTCAGCTTCCATGGCCGCGGCAGATTACCGTCCGTCCGCTCGAGGAACTGCCCGAACAGGACGCTCGACGCGGGGCACTTGAGGTTGCGCCCGACAGTCACGTAGTACGGGCCCTTCGGCAGCCTGAGCGCGCCGATCCGGTCGTTGTTGAGAACGGTGAAGGTGGCGGGGCAGCGAACCGCTTTGCCGCTCGGCGTCGGCTTCGGCGACGGACCGTAGACCTGGTTGATGTTGAAGCCGACCTTGCCGTTGCGGCCAAGCGTGAAGGCCGCCTTCTGCTGGTCGAGCACCCACGGCCTCGGCAGTACGCCGTCGTAGTCGTAGAGGAACTCGCGGAACCTGTTGAAGGCTGTCGTGCAGCTGATCATTCTCGGGCTGAGCAGGGTCAGGCGGTAACGGCCACGCGGAACCTTGAACGAGCCGATCGAGTCGTTATGGACGACGGTGAAGTAGCCGGGGCAGCTCATGCGGGTCTGATCGCCACCGCCACCGCCTCCGCCTCCGCCGGCCTTGCGGACCTCGAAGCCGGTGTCGGAGTTGCGGCCGCGGGTGAAGGTCGCGGTGCGCACGTTCAGCACCCAGGGCTTCGGCAGCACTCCGTTCCAGTCCTGGAGGAAGCGTGCGAACAGCGCCGAGCTCTGCGTGCAGCTCAACCTGGCACCGTTCAGTACGGTCACGTTGTAGTTGCCCTTGGGCAGGTTCAACTCGCCGATCCGGTCGTTGTGGAGTACCCGGAAGGTCGGGCAGTTCACCGGCGCGGCCTCGGCTTGACGGACCCCGCCTCCCAGCAGCATCGCGGCGAGAACGCCGAGCGCGGAGAGAAAGACGACGGACAGTTTGAGGTGCTTCGAAGGAAGGGTCATGTTAATTTGAACCCTATCGCCGGCTGGAAGTTGCGGCGATGCCCGGGGCCGAAAGCACCCCGAATCCCAAACTTGATCGGGGACCTTCCATAATCAAGGATGTCGAAGAACCTTGATTATGGGAAGGGCGAACGGTCTGCAGACGAACTCCGCGCCGGACCCATACAATCGCCAATCCGGGCCCCGGCCCGCAGCAACCCGCGCCCGTAGCTCAGCTGGATAGAGCGTCGGTCTACGAAACCGAAGGTCACAAGTTCGAATCTTGTCGGGCGCACTGAAGATCTGGCTCGACGATTGTGATTGACGCCAGTCCGCCGATTCGAAGGCCCTGAAAAAGGCAGTTAGACGGACAGTCATTTCAGAACTGGGTCCGGGGAAGCAATGCTTCAGGTGACTTGAGCTCTACAAAACCGAAGGTCACTGGTTCGAATCCAGTCGGCGCACTCCTTGAAACGGCTCGAACCAACGGTTTCGGGTTTTTGCTGTTCTGTAGTCATCGCGAGCGAACCGTCAGGCGGCAGGAGCGATAACGAGCAGGTGGAGCTGCCCGCCCCTCGCTTTCTTGCTGATCAGGTCCTCGAGGCCCGGCTTCGAAGTTCACTCCCCGGATGAATAGGGGGTTTCGAACCGACTCAGCTGTGAGTCGGCTTCCCCGACATGGGCAACGAATCGCTCCAGTGACTGCTTGACCGACGATTCGGCCGCGTGATCAGGCAGAGCGCGGAGTAGGTTTAGCCGGCTCTTGGACACCCAGCCCCAGACGTCGGGTTCGCCCGGCCATCGCCGCTCCACCATCCACGTTCGACGCGTCATACGTGGCCAGTCTTCGATGCTGCTGGCGTGGGGGTTGGGTGGGCAGAGCCGGTTTTTGTCGGTATCGTTGTCCCGCGCGGCCTCGACAAAGCCGATGAGCGCCGAGTTGAAGGTAGGCGAGTTCTGCCGGACCTCCTGGAGCACGATTCGATCGGGCTGGAAGACGGGAGTCGCCGGAGCGTTGCACAGGCCCAGTGCCGTGCAGTCGACATGAACCATGTCTCGGTCCGTCTCGATCTCACCCACATCGAGCACGATTCGATCGGCCTCGATCCTTCGCACGCGGCCGAGCCGGACGACGTCTTCAATCTGCCGCACGGCACGCAGCTCCCCGGCGCTGAGCATCGTGCCGCGGTACATAGTTGCCCGCGACGACGGGTCGATCCGGACCAGACGCCCTGACCCTTCGAGCCGATCGAACAGATCGTCGAGGTCCGCCGCCTGCGCACCCGCTTCGGCATCCAGGGAAATCCCCTCCATGACTCCGCCGACCATGTCCAGCGGCTGGAAATGGCCCCGGTCGTGGAACCAGGCATCCCGGGGCCTTACCCACCGGATCCGGTCGGGCTCGACATCGTTGTCCACGAGCCATGTACACGCGTCAACCGCGGTCTTTCCAGAACCGAGCACCGTATAGAGCGCCCCCGATTCCGCGGCGGCCGGCAGATTGCCGACCGGCACGACCCGGGCCCCCGGGGCAACCTCGAAAGACGGGGTGTGTGTGGCGGGGACCGAGGCCTCGAGATAACGGGCGTCGACCGGTCTGCGGCGAACCTTGACCTCCTGAAGGTCTCCGGTGTCCAGATTGCGGATCTGCTCACCGTCCGACCCGTTCCCCAGATGCTCATGCCGGGTCAGGATCCGGACGCGCCCGTTCCGTACGAGGTTCGAGGCCGCCTCCGCAAAGTAGTCGCGGACTTCTGAGCCCGTGGCCCGTTCGTAGTAGCCCGCGTTCTCGCCGGCCCGGTCGATCCGATCGCCTCCGAGCGGCAGCGAGTTGACCCCGTAGTAGGAAGAGGGCGAATGCAATCTTACGAACGGGTATGCGTGCAGCCAGTGACCTCCCGGGGCATGTCGGCGGTCGACAAGTATGACTTCAGCATCCTCGTCCCCCTCGACCAGGGCATCGGCGAAGGCGAGGCCGCTTGCTCCTGCTCCGATAACGAGGTAATCGGTGCTGGTCACTCCGTCACTTCCTTCGCCACGTCGACTTGTAAGCGCAGCTTAGCTCGCGCCCCCGTGCCGGTCGAGTATTTCTTCGAAGGGATCCGGCTTCATTGGTCCGAGTGGGGCTGCCGCCCGGACGTCTCAGCACCTCCATGCTTCTCAGACTTCCCGGCCTGCCGCGGCGGCACGCTTGGAGCGATCCCGCGGCATGCGGTCAGCGGTGGCCCGTCGTCGAAGGCTTGAGAGTGTGAGAGCGACGCGTCATAAACGGCGGCCATGGAACTGATCCTCAAACGCCAGTGTCAAGAGCGCCAGGAAGACGATCACGGTCAAGAAGCAGTTCGCTCTCACAGAACCTGCGGCTGGGCGATGTCGGCCGCAGGTGGAGGCTGGCTGTCGAGAAGTCGGGCTGTCCGAGGTTCCCTCTCGCCTAGGCAGTCAGCCGGACAGTCAGAAACGAATTCCGAAGCTGAGGATCGCGCTGACACTGGGAAAGAAACAACCCAGGATCACCTACGAAACCGAAGCACGCAGGTTCGAATCCAGTCGGGCGCACTGAGGCAAGTCGAGAGCCATTGGTCGAAAGATCTCCTGCCGGGGGAACATCGAGCCGGTTCAGGGGCGGCGACGCTTCAGCGAACCGCTTTTGGCGCGCACGAGCACTGGGATCGCCGCGATGGCGGCGGCCGTTCCAGGCAGCAGCAGCCAGAGCCCGCGCAGGCCGTCGCCCGGGGTTCCCGCCTCGACCAGGAAGGGGTCCTCCTTTTCGAGGCGGCTCTGGACCGAACGCGGGCCGTAAGGGAATCGTTCGCAGCTGACCATCGTCCGACCCTTGGCGATGGCTTCACCAACCGTCGCCTGACTTTCGATCTCCAGAGAGGAACCCTGGCGGTTGCCCCGGATGGTCTGGGTATCTTCGCCGGCGGAGGACAGGTGGCAGATCGTGCCGGCCACCTCGGTGTCGGCCACTACCTCGTTGTTGTCGACTTCAAGCCAGATCGTGACCTTGCCGGAATGATCGAAGGTCTCCACCGTTGGCGAGGCTCCGAGTGCGGCCGCTGTTCCCCGGACCAGTGTCCGTGAGTCGCTGGGTCCGGCCTCGGTGGCCAGCTGATAGGTCCCGAATCCGGTTGCGAGCAGACCACCGGCCAGCAGCAGGACCCCGAGCGTCAACAACAGCGGGCTACGGCGCCGATCGAAAGTGGAACCGGCACGCCCGACCGCCTCCCCGGCCAGCTCGATGTCAGGGTCGACCATCAGCCGGTCGGTGGCCAGCAGTAGCGGGGGTGATCCTCGATGTTCTCGGTGGTCGGTTCCATACTGAAAAATTCGTGTATGTCGCCGGCCCGATCAATCGATTTCATCAGCTTCCCGGCTGGCTTCGGCACGGGTTCCATGATGCCGAGGGTGCGGCGCAGCTCGGCCTTCAGCTCGGTCCTCATCCACTGCTCGAAGCGCTCCCGGCCGGCTTCGTAGGCCGGGTTGTCCTGATAGGCGATGACAACATGGTGGCCACCAGCCATTCTTTTGCGGGCCTTGCCATCGGCGCAGGGCAGGTCCGGACCGCCACCTGTCCGGCGCACACCCCATTTCATGCTGGTCCGGCCCATCAGGTCGAAATAGCGGCCATGGGTTGCCTGGGCCGACCAGCAGTCGGTCGGAGAGAGTCCGACGATCTCGATGTATGAGCGGATCAGCTCCTGTGGAGTAACCGGCAGATAGGGGAACGGCGACGGCATCGGGGCCCGCTGCTGGCGTACCGGATGAATCGCACAGGCGATCTGGTCCCAGTGGAGCACGTCGACCACGGTACCCCGCGGAACCCCGTGCGAAAGGATATGCGGTGCCCCGCTCCTGGCATCGTCGAGCATCGCCTGTTCGGCCGCGTCGCCGGCAAACGCGACCACTCCGGTGGCCCGGATCAGGACCCGGCTCTTATCACTGGAGTCGGGACCGCCGGTCGTACTGGTTGAGAGGATCCGCGCCACGCCCAGGGTCTGCTTTGGCGAGAAGCCGGCCCGCATTAAAAGGTCGATGCCGACCTGCTCGTCGAGCGGCGAAGGCTCGCCGGGTGCCCTGCGGATGAAAACTTCGTCGGCTGCGATCACCTGATGGGCCGGATGCCCAGCCGGTGAAGGGTCGGCCTTGGACGCGTGAACGATGTCCCACTCGACGATCCCGTTCTTCTCGCCGAAGAGCTTGCCGGGGCTGATCAGATCGGGGACCCGGTAAACCCCGTAGACGAGGTCCGGGCGAGCCGCCAGACCACTGGAGCCCAAGTAGTCGGCAACCTCCTCGACCTGGCTGCGGCCTCCGGTGGCAATCCGCGTGAACCTGACCGTTGAGCGATCGCGGGCCAGATACGCCTCCCTGGCCCGGTTCCGCTCGGCTCTCTCGGCCAGCATCTGCGCTTCCCAGGCGCCCGGATCCTCGATCGTGTCTTTCAGCTTCGGGAACTTCGTGATCCCGGCCAGGGCCTCGCCGGCTGGGCCCTGCATGACGGACGCGGTCAGTCGAGGGTCGCCGAGCTTTTCGCTCGGATCGGCATTCGGGTTTGCTGCGAACGCTTCCTGCGCCTTTTTGGTCTGTTCTTCCCAGAGCTCATACCGCTCGCGCTCGGCCGGGGTGAGTTTGGCCAGTTCGCGCTGGTGTTCCCTCTCATTTAATTCGTCGAGCTTTCCGAGCGCTTTCTCGGCGTAGTCGCGCCACCCCATTGGTTGAGTCTACCCCCGCGGTGCGGAACTCGATCCGGTTCAGACCGAGCTACGAAACCGAAGGTCACTGGTTCGAATCCTGTCGGGCGCACAATCACTCAAGGGGGGAGTTCCAGGGCGCGTGGACAGTCCGACCCGCAGCCAGCCGCACTTGATCAACGAAGCCAGGGGAATCGCCGGACGAAGCCGAGACCGTCCCACCAGCGGCCGAGACCCAGGTAACGCCCGGCGCCCACATAGGCGATCCCGACGAGGACGATCCCCTGGATCACATGATCGTCGAGAAAAGGATTGTTCTCGGGCCAGATCCCGGCTGCGGTATAGAACAGGACCATCCAGAGCGCGCCGCCGACGGCCGCAAGTCGGGTAGCGATCCCGAGGGTCAACGCTATTCCGATCAGGACCATCGAGAGCATGAAGATCCAGTCAACCCAGGCCTGACCGGCGAGCTCAGAGTAGAAGCCCGTGAACGGCTCCTTGGTGCTCAGGCCCATGCTCAGGAACCCCTCGGTAGGCGATCCACCGTTGATCCATGCCGCATCGCCGAAGAAGTCGATGCTGCCCGTCTTGGGATCGCGACCGGTGGCGAAGCCGAGCCCCAGCAGCTTGTCGAGGAATGCCCAGAAGAAGACCCAGCCCATCGCGATCCGCAGCACCCCCCAGATCGGCCCCGATCTCCCTGGGCTTCCCCACCCGTGGCCACTTTGGTTCCCCTGTTCGGTGCGTGTCGCCGCAGCTTCCATAGTGCACTCCCTCAGATTGTGGTTGTTTCTTAGCCTATGCTCGCGCGCGAGCAGTTGCAAACCCGCCCCTGCACGACCGGTCCGATTCGGGCCTCAGCGATCACCCGGCGATAGAGGTTCACACCGAATGCGCTCGCGCTGTCGTCCCACGCCAGAGATCTCTGCCCTCGTGCAGCCGGAAAGAGCTTCGACCGTAGCGGCCCCTCAGTCATCATCCACCTCGGTTACTTGCTCCCCGCCGTCTTCCTGCTCCTCGTCTTCGGCCTCCGATTCGCCCTCGAGCCGGTCCATCGCGTCTTCCAGATCGAGCGAACCGTGTTTTGGCCGATCGGAACCCCGCGACCGAACCTGAGCTCCGCGGTGACCCCTGGAACCCCGTAGGTGCCATGGGATTGCTTGTGGATCTCGATGGTCTCCCTGGCCAGCCAGATCCGGCGGAAGCCCCGTCTTTGAGAGGGGCCGGTCCTTCCATCTGTAGTAGCCGCCTCGGGAGACCCCGAGAACTCGGCAGGGTGGCGAACATCGATTCCCTGCCCGGTCAAGGCTTCAATCACCGGGAAGAGCCTTTTTGGGGAGACTCCTTCTCGCAGGAAGACTTCGTTTACTTTCCGGGCAACTGCCAGCTCGGTTTCGAGCCGGCGGATGCGCCTCCTGGCGGCAGCGAGATCGACTTGCTGGTCAGTACTCAGGCCATCGATCTCGCCGTGGTCGATCTTGTCCTGTTTGATCCAGTTGTAGACGGTCGCCTGGCTGACTCCGAAAGTCTCGGCGAGCCGCTTGGCTCGGGTGCCTGACCGAGCTAGCTCGGTCACCTGACGACGAACCTCTATTGGATACTTGCTGGGCATTCGATCCTCCTCTACGCCAGAGGATTCCAGAAAGCCGAGTCATCGCTTTGAGGGGAGGATCAGCGTGTCATCCGATTCGGGGGAAGATCAACTACGAAACCGAAGGTAGCTGGTTCGAATCCAGTCGGGCGCATCGAAGATCTGGCTCAGCGATTGCGATCGGCGCGAGCCCGCACGATTCGAGCGCCCTGAAAAGGGCAGTCAGGCGGACAGTCATTTCGAATCAGAGCTCAACGAGCTCATTCTTGAGGCCGCTTGAATGTGGCTGTCAGGCCGGATTGCGGCACGGGGTCGGTCGGCTGGCCCACAGGCAAGCGGTCAGACAATCGCCCGGGCGGTTTCTCGGAGACTTAGATCCAATCCATCGTTATCGCCTCTGTACAGAAAAGTCAGTTATCTGTACAATTTGGGCATGACTACCTTCAGTATCAGCAAAGCGAGAGAATCGCTTTCGGACGCGGTTGAGCTTTCCCGGTCCGAGGCTGTCTTTCTCGAGCGGCACGGCAAGAGGGCTGCGGTGATGGTCAGCCCCGAGCGCTACGAAGAAATGATGGACGCACTCGAAGAAATGGAAGACGTCGCCGCTTTCGACGCAGCGATAGCCGAGGAGGGCCCGAACATTCCCTGGGAAGAGGTCAAGGCCGATCTGGGCTGGGATTGAGTCGCTACCGGATCGAACTCCGCCCGGCGGCGCTTCGAACTCTTCGAAAGCTTGATCCCAAAGTTCGACGACGAATGCAGGGGGCCATCGCCCTTCTGGCGGAGAATCCGCGCCCGCCGAACGCGAAGAAGCTCAAGGGGCGCGACGCATTCCGGGTCAGGGTGGGCGACCACCGCGTGATTTACACGATCGAGGACGACATCCTCCTGATCGTCGTGGTCACTCTCGGGCACCGGCGGGACGTTTACGAACGCTAGTCGTTGACCGGTCGTACGGGTGGTGGGTCACTCGTCTCCATTAAGCCCGGGGTGGTTCATGCCGAAGCCTGGCCCAATTGGCCGAAACCGTCTGGTTCACCTGCCGGGGATACGGGTTGGTCATAATCGACGAAATGAAACGGCTCCCGATCATTTTTGCCTTGATGGCCTTCGGTCTGGGTGGAGGGGAGGCTTCTGCGGCCACGCTCAAGCCGCTTGCCGCCGAGAGTGCCTGGAACTCCGAGCCGATCTTCGCCACCGCTCCGCCCGGCGATCCCAGGCTATTCGTGGTCGAGCGCGGCACCACACAGGGCGGGGCGGCGATCCGCGTTCTCAAGGATGGAATCCTCCAGCCCACCCCCTTCCTGTCTATTCCAAACGTCAACGTATCCAGCGAGCGCGGCCTGCTTTCCATGGCTTTCGCCCCGGATTACGAGACCAGTGGCCGCTTCTATGTCTTCTGGATCGCCAACGGACCAGACGCGCTCGACCCGGGCGGCGTTGTCGGTGATATCCGCATCGTCGAATTCAGACGCTCGCAGGCGAACCCCGACGTCGCGCAGCCGGCTTCTGCCCGCCTGGTACTCAAACAGCCACATTCAGCCGGCAACCACAATGGGGGCTGGATGGGATTCGGGCCGGATGGTTACCTGTACCTCACGATCGGAGACAACGCCGCACGCAACAACGGCCAGTCCCTGCTCAATCTGTTCGGAAAGGTCATTCGCATCGACCCGTCCGATCCGGATGGCTCCGGCCCCCTGACCGCAACCATCCCGGCTGATAACCCCTTCGTTTCAACCCCCGGGGCAAGGAGAGAGATATTCACCCTGGGCCTCAGAAACCCGTTCCGGGCTTCGTTTGCCCCTGACGGCAACCTGGTCGTCGCTGATGTAGGGGAAAGCAGCTGGGAAGAAGTGAACGTCGGCAATCTGACCGGCAGGAACCTGGGCTGGCCGGCCTGTGAGGGACCGTGCGGGCTCCCGGACACCAGGTTCACCGACCCCTTCTTCTCCTACTCTCACGCCAACGGCTGCGCGATCATCGGTGGCTACGTCGTGCGCGATCCCGATCTGACCGGTCTCACTGGCCGCTACATCTACGGTGACGCATGCAGGGGCGGCCTCAGGACGTTGAACCTTTCCGTGGCCGGTGGGGGCCCCGCCGATCCGGGGATCGGCATCGGTGGCGGCGAGGGCCTGCGCTCGTTCGGCGAGGACAGCTTCGGCTGCGTTTACGTGTTGACAAACCGGAACGCCTACCGGATCGCCGCCGGTGCTGAGGCATCCGCCGACTGCCCGTACCCCGCCGATACCCTGATCAACACCGTCATCAACACCGGACCCACCGGCACCATCACCACAAACCAGGCCACCTTCACCTTCGCCGGCAGCCCCACCACCGACACCGCCAGGATCCAGTGTCGGATCAACTCCGAGCCCTTCACCGACTGCTCCAGCCCGAAGACCTTCACCGGCCTCCCGGATGGGAGCCACACCGTCAACTTCCGGGCCGAAGACGCCGCCGGAAACCAGGACCAGACCCCGGCCACTCGCACCTTCACTGTGGATACCACCATCTACAAGGCCAGGATCGGCAGAGTCAAGGTCAGCGGACCGGCCCAGGCGAGCAAGGCCAGGAATACCACCTACAGGATCCTGGTCTCCAACTCCGGCAACATCGATGCCACCGGGGTCAAGCTCCAGGTGAAGGGCATGGGAGTCGAAGCGAAGAGAGGGGTCGGGAAGATCGCAGCCGGTAAATCGAAGTCGGTCAAGCTCGAGCTCAAGTTCAGGAAGCCCGGCAAGGTAAAGCTCACCTTCAAGGTGACTTCTTCCAATGCCGGTGGCAAGAGCGCCCGGAAGACAATCAGGGTCAGGAAGTAGTTCGCCGCCGGCGAACTCACTGCCCGAAGCTCGACTTGTTGTCGTTCACCTGATCCGACATCATTCGCGGACGCTATCCGCGGGCCGCCCTGAGGATCAATCCGGGTGTGGATCCCACTCAGTGCTTGGGAATTACACGCAGAAGCGGCCGCTACCGCTTCCTCACCAGCGTGACGCCGGTCCAGATGCTCTTGGCCGGGCAGCCCGCACGGGGCCTGTAAGTCACCTTGACCTTGAGCCTGACCTGGCCCTGCCTCCTCAACTTCCTGGCGGCCCAGCCCCTGGCCTGGATCCGGAGCCAGCCCCTGCCGCTCGAGTCGATCGCCCGGGCGAACCACCTGACGGTTCTCGAGCTCTGGAGAGTGATCTTTCCGGCTCCGCCTCCGGTAACCGCAAGAATCCCGATTCCCTTATTCAGGTCGCGGGACAGGCGGCGCCTCTCGATCGTCGCAGGCGGACATACGGACGGGCTGGACGGATTGATGGTGAGGCTCTGGCTGAAGGTCCCCAGGTTGCCGGCGGGATCCTGGACGGTCGCCACAACCTGCCGGGTACCTTCACCGACGAACCCGGCATATACATTCCAGCTGCCGTCTGCCTGAAGTAGCGTAGTCATCGAGTGACCGGCGATCGACACGGTGATGACCGTACCCAGCGCAGCGTCGGACGTTCCCGTGATGGTTGGATCGGTGCGGCGGGTGATCACACTCGCCCCGCCGTCGACTGTGATGCGTGGTGCCACTGTGTCGACGGTGAGCATTTGAATGAGCCTGGCTCGGTTCCCCGCAGCATCCGAGACGGACACCGCGACGCGATGCGGGCCGTCTGCCAGCGCTGCCGCGGTCATCGCCCAGCCTCCACCGCCGTCGACCTGCCCGGACAATGTTTCGTTGGCGACATCGACGGTGACAGTCGTGCCCGGGGTGACGTCCGCGGTACCGGAGACCTGAGGCGTCACATCGTTGGTCAGCGCGATCGGCCCGCCGGAGATTGTCACCACGGGTTCGATCGTGTCGATGGTCAGGGACTGAGTGGTCGTGCTCTCGTTGCCGGCCGGGTCGCTTACCGAAGCGGTGAGCTGGTGGGTGCCGTCCGCAATCGAGGCCGCTCTCACGCTCCAGCTTCCGTCGGCATGAATCAGGGCTCGCCGCGCCTGTGAGTTGACGGTTACCCGGACGACGGTGTCCACAGCGACGTCGCTCGTACCGGCGATCGTCGGGGTTGGGTTATTCGTGGTCACAGATGCTCCGCCCTCAAGGGTGATTTCCGGCGGTACGGTGTCGACTGTCAGTTGCTGTGTGGCAGAGCTCGAGTTGCCCGCTGCGTCCTGGACCGATGCCACCACAGGGTAAGTGCCGTTTGCCAGAAGCCCCGAAGTGACCGACCAGGTTCCTTGGTCAGGGGTAGCAGTGAGGGTCTGCCCGGCAACTGTCACGGTCACTATCCCGGGTGCCTCGACATCGGTCGTGCCGCTGATCGTCGGACTCGTATCGGTCGTCTGCGCCGACCCGCCTCCGACAAGGGTGACGACTGGAGGTGCGCTGTAGAACTGGTTGTTGTCGAGCGTCAGAGCTCCGTTACGGGCAAACGCGCGGCCATTGACGACGGTCCCGCTGCCCATCGCGACCGCGTCCATCGCGATCAGCGTCCCTGCGAAGCTGGCCCCGGCCCCTACCGAGCCGGCACCGTTCACCTGCCAGAACACCCGGGACGCCCGGGCGCTATTGGTCAGCACCACCTGGCTTCCCGCGGCGAAAGCCAGAGCGCCGCTTACCTGGAAGACGAAGACAGCATTGGGATCTCCCCCACCATTGAGGGTCAGTGTTCCGGTGTTGGAAGCGGCGCCGGCAATCGTGTGAAGCCCCGGCGGGACGTTGGCACCGGCCAGGACGCCGGCCAACGGGGTGCCGGGTGGTCGGGAGGCGATCTCGTTATAGGCAAACACAAGGTCGGCGTGCGCCGGGTCGACCGAACTACCGAACCTGGTCGTGCCGGTGACGACACCGGGCGGGAAACCCGTTGGCGCCGTGTTTGCCTTCACGCCGAGGTCGCCACGGATTGTGGTGTGCGGAGCGCCGACGGCGCTGACGGTGTTGCCGACTGAGGCTCCGCTCAGCACCGCGTATGTCGAAGCCTGGCCCAGGTCGACCATGGGGGTCGGGGCGGCGTTAGCGGAAGCGACACCGAGGCCCGCGAGAGCCAGGGAGGTTCCGATTGTGAGCCACACCAGACCGTGTCTGACATTCGGCCACGCCGTTCCTGTTGTTCGGCTCGACGCGACAGTCCTCTGGTTCATATGGTCCCCCTCGGAGGCCTGAGCCCCGATGGAAGGAAGCTCAGTATCAGGCCCCCAAGTTTTCCGATGGTAACGCACCCCCTGACCTCAATCAACAAATCGGCAGCGCGCGAGTACCCGGATAGGTTCTCAAAGGGCAGACGGCGCGGAGTCCGGCCACCGTTCCGGGGTGGCGGGGCGAGGGGCTGCTAGCCGCCGTCCCTCGCTGATCGTCAGCGGCAGATCGAGAAATTCACACGCCTTTCACAATTGCGTATAAGTTGAACTCATCGGTCCGAGGCAACCACAGACAAAAGGTGGCGAAATGAATTCTCCTGATGTGAAGCACACGTCTCTTTCGGCGGCTGCGGGGTGGATGGCCCTTCCAGCACTTCTGGTTGCCGCGGTCCTTCTTTTCCTGGGCTCGGGAATGGTGGTGCCCGCGAAAGCGGACGGCCCCTCTTGGACCGGCGGCCATAAGGTGGCTACACGGGACTACGGTCCCCCACCGTGCGTTTGTGGGAGTAAACCCGGGCCGCGAGGGCCGCGGGGCTGGTCCGGTCCGCGGGGTCAAACGGGCAAGACCGGGGCTCGGGGCATTCGCGGCAATACCGGTACCCGGGGTCTGACGGGTGCCACCGGAGCAGCTGGTGCGATCGGAGCCACGGGCGTCAATGGTGCGGCCGGGCCGGCCGGGCCGATCGGGCTCACGGGCGCAACCGGTGGGGCTGGGCCGATAGGAGCTACGGGTATAACCGGTGCCGTCGGGCCGATAGGACCCACGGGTGTAACCGGTGCTGTCGGGCCTGTCGGCGCGACTGGAGTCACCGGTCCTGCCGGAACCGATGGCACAGACGGTGCCACTGGAGCCACTGGAGCCACCGGAGTCGTTGGAGCCGTCGGAGTCACCGGTGCCACCGGTGCCACCGGTGCCACCGGCGCGGCCGGAGTCTCTGCCCCGTCTGACTTCGCCTACATCTACAACACGGATGCCGCCACGGTGGCGGTCGAAGCGCCGGTCCTGTTTTCGACCAACGGTCCGATTGGCTCCGGCGTCGTATCTCACGCGCCTGGTACCAGCCAGGTCACCGTGAATACGGCGGGTACCTACGAGATCGGTTTCAGCGTTTCCGGGGTCGAACCCAATCAGTTCACCCTGTTTGCCAATGGGTCGCCGATTCCGGGAAGCACATACGGTTCCGGCGCGGGTACGCAGCAGAACACGGGTGTGACCATGGTTGTGCTCTCGGTCGCCGATGTAGTGGAACTCGTCAACCACAGCTCTGCCGCAGCCGTGACGCTTCAGACGCTCGCTGGAGGGACTCAAACCAACGTCAATGCTTCCCTGACCTTCAACCGGCTTTCGGACTAGCCAGCCGGATCCGCGCTATATCCGTAGTCGAGCGCTGCCATTGGGCCAAGGACCAGGCAGACGCAATCTTCTTCGAGCGAGACCGGACCATGGCCCGGCTTTGCTCTGCGGGCGTCAAGCCCAGGAGCCCTGCTTCGGCATGGCAGGGACTGCGAATCGTGCCGTCACCGGGAAAGTAGTGATTCAGCATTACCTGTGAAACCGAAGCCCGCAGGTTCGAATTCGGTCGGGCGCACTGGATCAGATTGTTGCCAGGCCGGTCCTCTTTAAGTCTTCTCCCTTGAAGAGCAACTTGCGATTCGTTTGTTTGGCCAGGGCGTAGCTAAGGCAGTCGCCGAAGCTGAGGCGGGCGGGGCCGTTGCCTCGGCCAAACTCCCTCCAGGCTTCGTGGGCGAGACTGGCCTGGGTTTCGTCGAAATCGACGGTGCGGACTTCGCCGGCTACGAGTAGCTCTTCAAGTCGGGCTTTACCCTCGGTGTCGAGTCTGGCCTCGGCGACCATGCGTGTTTCAAGGCGAGCAAGGCCAGGAATACCACGAACAGGATCCTGGTCTCCAACTTTGGCAACATCGACGCAACCGGGGTCAAGCTCCAGGCGAAGGGCATGGGAATCAAAGCGGACAAAGGGGTCGGGAAGATCGCAGCCGGCAGGTCGAAGACGGTCAGGCTCGAGCTCAAGTTCAGGAAGCCCGGCAAGGTAAGGCTCACCTTCCAGGTGACTTCCTCCAATGCCGGTGGCACGGGCGCTCGGAAGACAATCAGGGTCAAGAAGTAGTTCGCTGCCGGCATCGATGCGGCGAACTGACAAGCTTGCGATCCGACCACGAACATGAACCGGAGGAGCGCATGTCAGGAAAAGTCATCTATACCGCTGAAGCCAGGGTCACAGGCGGTCGTATCGCCGGCCACGGCAGCACGAGCGACGGCGCTCTCGAAGTAGAGCTTCGTCCGCCGGGAAGCGAAGAGACGGGAACAAACCCGGAGCAGCTCTTCGCCGTCGGCTATGCGGCATGTTTCGAGAGTGCCATCGCTGTGATCGCGCGTCGCGAGAACGTCGATACGGGTGAGGTCAGCGTTGATTCCGAGGTGGACCTCCAGACGACCGAGAATCGCGGCTTCGGTATCGCAGTCCGGCTGAACGTCAGTCTGCCGGACATTTCCGATCCTGCCCTGGCCGGCCGGATCGTCGCTGCGGCGCACGAGGTCTGTCCGTACTCCCAGGCGACCCAGGGCAATATCGAGGTCGGACTGACGGCCAACGGTGAACCGGTTGGCTGAGGGCCCCCGGGTCCCGATTCCGCCGGGATGACGAAGCGGGGGAAGGCGCCCCCGGATCACCTGGGGAAAGTGATCGACTTTCCTGGAGTCCTGCCGCCGGCAATCTTTCCAACCGGCGGGTCGCATCAGCGGTCTGCGGTTTCGGACCGGGATCGGGGGTCTGTACGATTCGGTTCAGGCCGATTGTCTGCGCAGGTCGCGATGGTCGGCGAAGTGGCACCAGGATGGAAACCGCGTTGACGGGGTCAATGCAACGGCAAGGAGCGCGAAATGAATCGTCATCTGAGGAGGGTCTGTCTTACTGCCGGTCTGCTGCTGCTCCTGGTGGCGGTCGGGACGGCTCTCCCGGAGGGAGGCTCCCGCGCGGTGGCCGAACTCAGGGCCGCGCCGAAGGCCACGACCTCGGCCGAGTTGCCAAGGATCACGAGCGTTTCAGTTTCCCTCTCCAGGCGTGAGGTCCGGCCGGGCGGCAGGTCCAGGCTGCTGATCGAGGTACGGAACGATGGCGAGGCTCCGGTGAGCAACATCGAAGTGAGGCTGAAGTCGAGCAACCCCCGGGTCGATCTGAATGTCTCTTCCTGGCGGCTGGACAGGCTGGAGCCAGGGTCCACGGCTTCCCGGTCGGTGGCCGTTCTCCTCGACCGGCGGGCCGGGGGCAGGGCCTGGCTCACCGCCGCGGCATCAGGCAGATCGGACAGTGTGCCGCTTACCGTGATCGACCTCGGACCGTGCCGCAATCCGCTGATCGCCGAAAAACTGCTCTGCCCCGACTTCAAGGTCGCAGAACCCTCGGAGATGTACGCCGACTACCGCACCCGGCCGGGCAGGGTGCTGCTCCGCTCAACCAATGACATTCAGAGCCGTGGCAGCGGGCCGATGGAGCTGCGCGGCAGACGCGACCGGCCGAGGACGATGGCGGTCATTCAGGCGATCGCACGGCGTGGTGGTGGCTACGCGCTTTATCCCGTCCAGGCGCGACTGGGATTCCACAACGTCGGGGAAGAGTACGGCGGCAGTTACTGGAAGGTCAGGAGCCCACTGCGATTCGAACTGTGGAGCCTTGACAGCCGGGGTGAACCCGCACGGAGAGTCCGGGTCGGACCCAAGCAGTTTTACTGTTTCCGGGATCTGGTCCGGACCGATCCCGGCCCCCGGTCACCTTCCCCCGTCGTTTACCCCGCCTGCAACCAGAACCCCTCCCAGCGCGAGGTGACGCTCGGGACATCAGTCGGATGGTCCGACATATACCCGTCCACCTACGACGAGCAATGGATCGATGTGACCGGGCTCAAGGGCTGTTTCGTCTACCTGTTGCGGGTGGACCCACTGGAGTTGCTCTACGAATCGAGGGAGGGAAACAACGTTTCCCAGCGCAAAGTCAAGCTCCCTTTCAGCAACCGCGGGGTCAGAGGCTGCTAGCAGTCGTCCGGTGTTGAGCGTCGGCGGCAACTGATAGATTCAGCGGCAATCCGTCCAGTGAAGCGGAACCCGAGGGGAATGTGATGGCAACCGAGCCCAAGCTGACACTGCTTCAAGCGCATGACGGAACTCTTACGGTCGTTGATTCGGCCGTCTTCGAGATCGGCCGTGACTTCAGTTGTGACCTTTGCCTGGGCGAGGACCCGGAAGCATCGATGCTCCACGCCAGGATCACCCGGGACGCCGCCGGCGTCTACCGGGTTCACGATCTGGAATCCGACAACGGCACCTGGGTCAACGGTGAACGAGTTCACCTGCCCGCGCCGGTAGAGCTCAGCGAAGGCGACGAAATCAGAATCGGCTCGACCCGGATCACCGTCGGTTTCCGGGGCGAGGAGCAATCCACAGTCGCGCCGGCACCGAGCCAGTCGGCACCGATCCCGGCAACCGCGGCGGCCTCGAAGCCCCCGCGGCCGGTGCCTGGAGGCAAGCCGGGCGCAGCATCCGCCGCCGGCGGTCAAGCCGCAGAGGCAGGCAAACGCTCGAAGCGCAACCCGCTCCTGGTGGGTGCCGTTGCGCTCGGGCTTGTTCTGCTCGGCGTACTGATCGCGCAGGGCGGCGGTTCGGATGGAACCCGGTCCACCAGCGACCTGGTCGCCGAAGCGCGACCTTCTACCGTGCTGGTGATCTCGAATACGGGCGGAGAGCGTGTGGGCAACGGGTCCGGCTGGGTCTATGACGCGGGCAAGGGCCTGATCGTCACCAACTCCCATGTGATCGACGGTGCCGACCGATTCGAGATCGGTGTGGATGGCGATCCGGATCTCAGGACGGCAAAGGTCGTCGGTGTCGCACCCTGCGATGACCTGGCCGTGCTCAAGGTCTCCAATACCGACGGACTCAGGACGATGCCCCTCGGATCACAATCGGACATCCAGCAGGGCGACCGCCTCCTGACCCTCGGCTATCCGGGCAACGGCACCACCGAGGACGAGATCCAGGTGACTGACGGAGTCGTCTCGGTGGTCAAGACCAGAGCCGACGAAGCGGCCCTGTCGGACCCCGACTTCGCGGTCTACCCGAACGTGGTCCAGACCGATGCCGCGATCAACGGGGGCAACTCCGGTGGTCCCAGTATTTCCGAGGACGGAAAGCTGATCGGCGTCAATACGCTCGCCAGCCTCCAGACCCAGAACCAGAACTTCGCGATCGGGGTGGACCGGGTCAAGGAACTGGTGCCGACCCTGGCCGCGGGCGAGTCGCTCGGCTGGGCCGGCTTCGGATTCATCGCCATTCCTCCGGGTCAGCTCGCTAACGCCGGCATCCCCGACCTGGGTGGCGGCGCTTTGCTCGTTACTTCGGTCCTGTCTGGCACGGGTGCTGACAAGGAGAAGATCTTCGTCGATGACCTGATCACCGGAGTGGACGGCAAGTTCGTCGAGAACCGGCGCCAGTACTGCGACGCCGTAAGGGGCGTCAAGTCGGGCGATGTAGTTCCGGTCCAGGTACTCGACAGCGTCTCCGGCTACGTGGACTACTACGACCTGAAGATTCCGTTCGAGTAGCTCGAAACCCGCTCGGCTCGGAGGTGTCGCTTTACCAGCCTTCGCTGCCGGGCTCGCCCTTGATCGGGCCGGTGATCTCGTCAGTGATCCAGCCGCCGTAGAAGCCGCCGGGCTGGGGCCGGACCAGTTCGTCGCCGAGCCGACACTCGATCAGGGCCGGGTAGAAGGAGATGTGCTCGCGCAGCCGCTCGAAGCCCGGCGACGGCTCCGGGTAGGCCCAGGCCGCGTTCGCGATCGTTTGCTCACCGACGGCCACGTCGAAGTAGGTGGCGACCCCCTTCCACTCGCAGTAGCTGCCCCTTCCGGCTGCGGGCCGAAGCAGCTCCGGCGTGATGTCGGAGGCGGGGATGTAGACGACAGGCGCACCGGCGGTCTCGCAGATACGCAGGGCCCGCTCGCTGGAGGCGATCGCCGTGCCTCCGGAGGTGACCGTCACGACTCTCCGCTCTGGCCGGATCTCCGGCGGCCGCGGGTAAGACCACACTGATTCATATGGCAGACCGTTCGGCGCGGTGCCCGACTTCTGCTCTGGCTCTGGGTGGGGGAGGCGGCTGAATCGAGGTTTCATCGTTTCAGCCTAGACAGGCCGTCCCGTGGGCAGGGGATACAACTAGTGTTCCGGGCGTAGAGGGAGTCGACGAGAGGGGGCTTGCTATGGAGGCGGATGGGCCGGAACGCGCGAAGATCCCGTGTGACCGGGAGAACGATTACAGCCGCGAGGCAGCGCACGCCCGCACCGAGTTCCTCCTGGGTCAGACCGGAGCCACCACTGACCACCTCGGCCAGTACTCCTTCGACCCCGCGACCCTGCCCGGCAACATCGAGAACTTCATCGGCGCAGCTCAGGTGCCGATCGGTCTGGCCGGGCCGCTGCTGGTCAATGGCGAACACGCGCAGGGCGAGTTCTTCGTACCTCTGGCGACCACAGAAGGCACGCTGGTCGCCAGCTACAACCGGGGAATGAAGCTGACCCGCGCGGCGGGCGGTGTCACCACCACGGTCGTTGACGACTCGATGCAGCGTGCGCCGGCCTTCGTATTCGAGAGCGCCCGTGAGGCCCATGCCTTCGGTCGCTGGCTGGAGGACCACTTCGACGAGATCAAGCGTGAGGCCGACGCAACCACGAACTCGGGCAGCCTGCGCGACATCCAGCAGTTCCCGGCGAGCCGGATCCTGTTCACCCGGTTCAACTACACGACGGGTGATGCAGCCGGCCAGAACATGACCAGCAAGGCGACCGCGTTCGCCTGCAAGTGGATCGCCTCACAGCGACCGGAGATCCGTGACTTCATGCTGGAGGCGAACTTCGCCACCGACAAGAAGAGCTCACAGGTGAACATGCTGCACACACGCGGAAAGCGGGTCGTTGCCGAGATAACCCTGCCGGCCGATCTGCTGCGCGAGCAGATGGGGGTCGAGGCGGAACTGCTTTTCAGCAAGCGGCTGGTCTCGAACCTGGGCTCGTTCATGGCCGGCGCCACGAGCAACGGTGCCCAGGCGGCGAACGGGATCACCGCGCTGTTCATCGCCACCGGCCAGGATGTGGCCAACGTTGCCGAATCCTCTGCCGCCTACGGTTTTTCAGACCTCTTGCCCAACGGTGATTACTACGCCTCGGTGACCCTGCCGTCGCTGATCGTCGCGACCTACGGCGGCGGCACCGGGCTTGCCACCCAGCGCGAATGCCTTGAGATGCTCGACTGCTACGGCACCGGCAAGGTGAAGAAGCTGGCCGAGATCATCGCGGCGACCGTGCTCTGTGGAGACCTCTCCCTCGGTTGGGCGGTCACGGTCGACGAGTGGGTCTCCGCCCACGACCGCCTCGGTCGAAACCGTCCGGATTAGCCCATGGCCGCACCCGAGCCATCCCCCCGGATCGTCAGGCTGGTCGGCGTTTACGACGCGAACGGCTCTCTCGCGGGCGAGCTTGCCTACTGGGTGGGCGCGCGGCTCGGCCTGAGGCACTGTTCCCTTTGCGACATCACCCACGGCCTGGTCCGCCCGAAGCCGGAGTGGCGCCAGGAGGTCGACCAGCTCCCGGTTGATTTCATCGCAGTCCACCTCGACGAACGCGAGCCCGAGGTTGCGCGGGCAAGTGCGGGGCAGGAACCGTGCGTGGTAGCGGTCCACGACGACGGCTCGGCCAGGGTGATTATCGGGACCGGGGAGCTCGAAGCCTGCGCTGGAGACCCGGCTGCCTTCGCCGCCCTGCTCGCCTCCTTCACGGGTCCCCGAGGGGATCCCTGAGACTCGATCGCTTCGGCGTCCGCGGCCGCCCTATGATCGGGGCGATGGCAATCTGGCCCGACCGGGTATACAGCTGGGGCACCACCGGGGCTGAAAGATCACGGCAGTACCCCTGCGACCTGTTGCTTGCCGAGCCGGACGAGGCGATGTACCGGGCAGTCGATGTCGAGGCTCCGGCGGCGACACTCTTCTTATGGATCTGCCAGCTGCGACTCGCCCCCTACAGCTACGACAGGATCGACAACTTCGGCCGGCAGAGTCCCCGGCGGCTGGTGCCCGGCATCGACCGGCTCGAGATCGGCCAGGAGTTCATGCGCATCTTCGAGCTCGTGACATTCGAGCCCGGACGATCGGTCACACTCGCGGCGACGAGGCCGCGTAGCGCCAGGTCGGTGGTCAGCTATGTGGCCGAGGATCGAGGCCCGGACCGTTCGCGCCTGCTGGTCAAGTACAGCGTGAGCTACGGATCGCGCTGGGCCGCCGTTCCGATGCGCTTGATCCTCCCGCCCGGAGATCTGATCATGATGCGTCGCCAGCTACTCAACCTCAAGCACCTCGCTGGACGAACCGGGACCGCTGAGCTCGGGTAGATTGGGCGTATCAACGGTGCCGCCTACATCCTCGACGCGGTCGCCGCTGAAGGCGTCGACCATGTGTTCATGGTGCCGGGCGGGTTGAACGATCCGCTGATGACCCCGATGACGTCTCACCCTGAAGTGACACCGATCGTCGCCGCCCACGAGGGAGGAGCCGCCTACATGGCTGACGGCTACGCCAGGGCATCCGGAAAGCTCGGCGTCGCCTTCGGAATCGGTGGTCCGGGGATCTTCAACATGGTCACGGCGCTGGCAGCTGCGAAGACGGACCGTTCGGCGCTACTCGCGATCAGCGGGGAGGTCCCGACCGGGCTCGAGGGCCGCGGAGGTTTTCAGGATGCGTCGGGACCCGCGCTGAACGACATTGACGTCGTCGCTCCCGTTACTGCTCGAAGCCTCAGCGTCAGCGGGCCGGATCTGCTCGATCCACAGCTCAGGAGCGCCGCCCTCACAGCCCTTCGCGATCGCGCACCGGTCCATCTCTCGATACCGGTGGACATCCAGAAAGCGGACCTGGACGCCAAGTGGAGCAAGCTGCCGGATTCGGCCTATCGGCCCGCCTACCTCGATCGCGACGCGGCCGAGGCCAGCCTGGCTGGCTTCGGCGACGGTTCTTCCGGCTTCGCAAGAGCCGTCATTCTGGCCGGGCCCGGTGTGGGCCACAGCGGCGGAGCGAAGGCGTTGATCGAGGCCAGTGAACAGTTCAGGATTCCGGTGGCCACGACGCTCGGGGCCAAGGGGATATTCCCCGAGGGCCATCCCATGTCGCTCGGAGTCTTCGGCTACGGAGGCAGCCGCTGGGCAACCGAGGCGCTGCTCGACGCTTCGATCGAGGTCCTGATCGTGCTCGGCTCCGCCCTCTCCCAGCGCGACACGATGGACTGGAGTCAGAAGCTGCTGCCGTCACAACGCTTCGTGCACGTTGATGCCGATTCGAGCCTGATCGGACGGACCTGGCCCGCCGATTTGCCGGTGGTCGGCAGTCCTCGAACCTACCTGGAGATGCTTCTGGAACTCGACGGCGATGATTCGAAAGGGCTCGAAGCCGGGATTCCGATTCGTGAAGAGTTCCTGGCCGGCATAAGGGAGCGTGGCGAACGGGCTTACGGATTCGAAGATACGGTTCGCGACGCGACACCGATGCATCCGGCGAGGATGGTCAGTGAGGCGCGGAACGCGTGTCCGCCGGAGACCGTGCTCGTGATCGACTCCGGCGCGCACCGCGCCTGGTGCGCCCAGTACTGGCCCAGCTACGGCAACGAGGACTACCTCTCCCTGGCTAATTTCGGGCCGATGGGCGGGGCGATCGGGCTGGGCATCGGGGCCAAACTCGCCCGTCCGGACCGCCCCCTGGTGATCGCGACGGGCGACGGCTGCATGCTGATGCACGGCCTCGAACTCCATACCGCTGCCCGCCACGGCGTCAACGTCGTCGTGCTCGTATTCGACAACCGCTCTTATGGAAACATCTGGTACCGGGCCCACGAGATGGGTGAAGGGCCGGAGAACCTGACCGACATTGCCGGGATCGACTGGCCCGGTTTCGCACGGGCGATGGGCGGTGACGGAGTCGCGGTCGAGAGGCCGGATGAGATCGCCCCTGCTTTCGAACGGGGTTTCGCGAGTCCGGGGCCGTTCGTCATCTCCGCACGTATCGACAAGACGTACCCGACGCCGATCGCGCCGTGGAAGGAAGCGGTCGCCGAGTGGGAGGACAACCACTGACATGGCCGTTCTCCCGGACCCTCGCAATCAGGGCGATCCAGAAGTTGCGGACGCGATCGATCGCATGGCAAAGGTTCGAGCCGATTCCGACGGGCGCGCAGAGCTTGGCCAGGTCTACATCGCGATGTTCAACAACCCGGCCGTTGCCGAGCGGGTCGGTGCCCTCGGGGAGTACATCCGTTTTGAAGGCTGTCTGCCGGATCGAGTTCGTGAGATTGCGATCCTCAGGTTTTCGTTTCTGCAGGGCATGCGCTACGAGTGGGCTCATCACGTGCGCCCGGCCACGCTCGCCGGCCTGGACCAGTCAACGATCGATTCACTTGCCGAACCGCAGGTCAGTTCACTGACCGACGGGTTCGAGACCGCGGCGCTCCGGATCGTCGAGCACGTCGCCCGGGGAGAATCGATCCCGGCTGCGGTGCAGGCGAAGTTCGCCGGTCAGTACGGAGATCGCGGAGTGGTTGAACTGGTCACGCTCTGCGGGCTCTACTCGCTGATCGGATACACGGCCGCCTCCTTTGACATTGAGATCGAACCCGGGTTACCGGAGCCTCCTTTTTGAGGAGCTGACCGTGGCTGGAATCAGACCCGTCGATCCGACCGCTGAAAGCGGATCCCTCAAGCGCCTGCTGATGCGGATGTCGAACACCGGCTTCGGACGAAGCGTCGGGATCAATCTGGCGGCGAAAGTGGATCCTTTCCTGCTTCGGGTCTCCGGCGGGCGGGTGGCGACAACGGCCTTCTTTCCCGTGGTGAATCTGATCTCGAAAGGTCGAAAGAGCGGGACCGAGCGGCAGACGCCGCTCGTCTACTTCACCCACGGCGAAGAGGTCATCCTGATCGCTTCGAGCTTCGGGCGCGAAAAGAACCCGGCCTGGTTCTACAACGCGACCGCCAACCCGGAGGTCGAACTGCTGGTCAAGGGCGAGCGCCTTCCCTACCGGGTACGGGAGACCGAAGGCGACGAACGCGAGCACCTGCTTGACCTCGCCGAACAGCTGTATCCCGGTTACGGCGACTACCGGAGGCGCACCGCCGGGATCCGGGAGATCCCCGTGCTGGCACTACGCACCCGGAGCTGACGGCACTGCGGCCTCACTAGTAGGGGGCATCCACCGCGGCGGCCCACTCGCGGTCGACGTGGAAGTTCCCTTCCTTGTCGACGGAAGTCACCACCACCGTCGCCGGATCACGGTTGCCCGTGGCTGGGTCGATCGTCACCTCGCCGGTCCAACCCTTCCAGCCGTCGACCTTTCCGAGGAAGGCGTTCAGTGCGTCCGGATCGAAGCCGTCGGTCTGCTTTACCCCTTCCGCCAGGAAGTTGACCGAGTCGTAGGCGTACGGGCTCCAGGTGCCCGGGTCGCTATCGAAATCGTTCCGGAAGTCCTTCACGTAGAGCTGCGAACCCTCGAAGTCGTCCGGTGCGGGAACCCCGACCACGGGGCAGGACATGGCAGCCTTGATCCCCGCATCGGTTACGTAGCCGGTGTCGTAGGAGCCATAGTCGGCAAGGCACTGCGCCTCGACTTTCTGGTCGAGCATCGCCTTGGCGATCCTGGCGCCTTCCGGGTAGTAGACCGCGGAGTAGACGACGTCGGCGCTGGTGCCGGCCAGCTTCTTCACCTCCGCGCCGTAGTCCTTCGCGCCCGGCTTGATCGCCTCGTACGCGACTACCTCGACGTCATCCTTCTGCAGTTCGGACCTGACGGCCGCAGCGACGTTCTTCGTATACGCCTCGGTCTTGTCGAAGACGATCGCTACCTTCTCTGCTCCGAGCCAGTCGGCGATCGCCTGCCCGGCCACCGGGGCGATCTGGTCGGTCATCGGCTGGAGGGTGAAGCCCAGTCCGTCGGTCTCGTTGTCGGAGGTGAGCCGGATCGGCACGAGGCCGGCCTTGATGTAGATCGGGAGGGTCTCGATCCCGACGCCCGAGTTGTAGGGCCCGACGACGCCGTCGAGGCCGTCTGCGATGGCGGCATTGGCCGCAGCGACACCGGTCTGCGGGTCGGCCTTGTCGTCGATCGGGACTATCTCGACCTGCTTGCCGAGCAGGCCGCCGTCCGAGTTCAGCTGTGTGGCGGCGAGCTGGGCTCCTTCAAGCATTCCCTTGCCGACCGCCGACTGGTCGCCGGAAAGTGGTGCTTCGAGTCCGATCCTCCAGCTGTCCGCTTCACCGGAGTCGTCCGAACCGCCACAGGCGATCGTGACCTGTGAGGTGAGCAGAACAAGCACGAGGCAGATCAGACCGAGCGGACGAGGCAATGTGTTGCCTTTCTCTGGAAGTTGTTACCCGCCATCAACCTAACCGGTATGGCAGCGGCCGGGCACACTTTCGCGGCGGACGACGAAACCGTCGATTCGATGCGGGCTGATCGTCTGCCGGGCGTTTGGTTAGGTTTACTCAATGCGATTTGCCCGTGACCGTCCGCTGGGCGTGGCCCCGGCCAGTGTGTCCGACTACCGCGAACTGGCCCGCCGCCGGCTTCCTCGGCAGATGTTCGACTACATCGACGGTGGTGCCTACGAAGAGGCGACGATGCGAAGCAACGTCAGCGACCTTCAGGAAATCCTGCTGCGGCAGGTGGTCATGAAGGATGTTTCGGTCAGGGATCAGTCCTGCGAGGTCCTGGGCCAGTCACTCTCGACACCGATGATCCTCGGACCGGTCGGGTTGGCGGGAATGTTCTCGCGGCGGGCCGAGGTGCAGGCCGCGCGGGCCGCCGAGTCGGCCGGCATCCCGTTCGTCGAATCCACGGTGTCGATCTGCGGCACCGAAGAGGTGGCCGGGGCGACAAGCACGCCCCCGTGGTTTCAGCTCTACGTGATGCGCGACCGCTCCTTCGCCGAGGGCCTGATGGCCACGGCAAAGCAGGCCGGATCTCCTGTTCTGGTGCTGACCATCGACCTTGCCGTGGTCGGCGCCCGGCACCGCGATACCCGCAACGCCCTGGTGGGCAACCCGTCGAGCTGGGCCAAAGTCCGTCGCGGACTGGATCTCGTCAGCCACCCCCGATGGATCGCGGACGTGGCGATCAAAGGCAAGCCGCTCACCTTCGGCAACCTGGCCGAGGCGGTTCCGGACGCGCGCAGCCCGCAGGACTTCAAGGGCTGGGTGGACGAACAGTTCGATCCGAGCGTCACCTGGAAGGACATCGAGTGGGTCCGGCAGCACTGGGACGGAAAGCTCGTGGTCAAGGGCGTGCTGGATCCCGAAGATGCACGCAGGGCCGTAGATGCGGGTGTGGACGGAGTGATCGTTTCCAACCACGGTGGCCGTCAGCTCGATTCAGTGCCCTCCTCAGCGGTGGCACTGCCTGCCGTGGCCGGGGCGGTCGGGGACCAGGTCGAGGTTCTGGCCGACGGTGGCGTGCGGACCGGACTGGACGTGGTCAAGCTGATGGCCCTGGGCGCGCGTGCCGTGCTGCTGGGTCGGGCCTGGGCCTGGGCGGTCGCGGCGGACGGCGAGGCCGGGGTTTCGAGCATGGTCGATTTCCTCAAGGGAGACATCGACACCGCCCTCGGCCTGACCGGACTCAACTCGGTCACCGAGCTGGATCGTTCCGCCCTTTACGAACCGTGACCTGAGGCCATGACTTCAGTTGTGTCGGAGAGTCCCTCTCCGATCCGGCGCCGTTGCTTGACGGGTCCACCCTGGTGTGCGAACGTCGGGCGGTGAGACGAATCAGGAACCACCTGACATTTGCGAACGTTGTGTCGGTGATTGCGCTGTTCGTCGCCCTCGGTGGCG
>Ga0209591_10000722_pt1 | contig 42124 bp, 42 predicted proteins | sample MAT01_FD_187207 | JGI IMG/M metagenome (GOLD analysis project Ga0209591, IMG submission 187207) | Freshwater microbial communities from Lake Fryxell liftoff mats and glacier meltwater in Antarctica - MAT-01 (SPAdes) (version 2) | ecosystem: Environmental > Aquatic > Freshwater > Ice > Liftoff...
AGATCGTATGAGGGCGTGTCGCGGCCTCGCTGCCACGACGCCTGGCATGCCCCCGTTCTCCGGTGGTACTCCCTGCCGCGGGTCGGTGCCCCCGTTCGACGGGGGGGTGTCGCCGCGGACGGGGAGCGCGGGCGCCGTGTCGAGTCGTGAGTCAGCCGCCCCAACGCCTCCTCGCCCTGGCCACAGGTATCAGGCGCAACTGGGCACTCGACGTCACCGCAGAACGAACACCGGTCGTCGACGACCGCTGAACACCAACTTCACGAAATCACTCATCTAGCGGCGACGCGGTCCGTAACGTTCCCGGTCGGGGTCAGCAGACCTCCGGCCGGGAGCTGCCGCCGCCGGTGCTCGCGAGCCGGGGCGGGGCGTCCTTGCCCGGGGGGGTCATCGGTAGCGAGGTGTACCAGCACAGTCGCTCGGCCGGGAAGGCCGCCGGGGCGTCCGACTGGGCCTGGGTACTGACGAAACGCACCCGCAACAGCAGGCCGCCGTCGGGCGCGTCGTCGATGCGGTCGACCCGGATGGTGCCGTCGGTGGTGCTGGCGTACGCCTCCCGCCAGGCGACCTCGGGTTGGTCCTCGGACCGTTCGGCGACGACCGTCTCCCGCCACGCGGCGTAGTCGCGCCGGTTGATCGCCTGGTAGTGCTTCTGCAACTGGTCACGCACCGCTGTACCGTGGCGGTGTACCAGGGAGTCCGCGCTGAGGTGGACGACCGCCGGGCCCGGGCCCGCGGCCGCCACGGCGACCGGGGCGCCCTCCGGCGGGCTACCTGCGACCGGGCGCCCGGCGGTCGTCCCGGCCACGGTGACACCCACCAGGAGCAACGCCCCGAGGACGACCGTCGCGACCGGCAGCGTCCGGCTGGTCACCGGTTCCCCATCCGCACACGGGCAGTGTGCCCCATGGACACCCCGGCAGCGTGACCACCCGCTACCCGACCTGGTGCAACCACGTGATCGGTGCGCCGTCCCCGGCGGGACGGAAGGACTCCAGCTCGTCGTCCCATGCCGAGCCGAGGAGTTCGTGCACCCGTCCCGGTACCTGGCCGGCCGGCACCTGCTCGAGCAGCGCCCGCAGCTGGTCCTCGCCCACCACGATATCGCCGTTGGCACTCGTGCGACCCCGCCACAGTCCGAGCGCCGGAACGTGGCAGAACCGCTCCCCGTCGACACCGGGGCTGGGCTCCTCCGTCACCTCGAACCGCAGCATCGGCCACGCCCGCAGTGCACCGGCCAGTGCTCCGCCACTGCCCACGGGACCGTTCCACGTGCACTCGGCACGCAGTTGACCGTTCACCGCGGGCTGGGCCGTCCACTGCAAGGACACCCTGGTCGAGAGCACACCTGAGATCGCCCACTCGACATGCGGGCAGACCGCAGTCGGCGACGAGTGGACGAAGACCACGCCGCGTGCATTCACTGCAGACCTCCAACGTCGACGAGGATCGTCTTCCCCTACGTCCTAGCGCCGTGGCGGACTGCTCAGTCGTGCTCTGGATCTTGTTCTCGGTTCGTCTGTGTCGTGATCGACAGTGTGCCTGCCCGAGTCGTGGACGGCCACCTTCGTCCCCGGCGTGTCGCCGATCCACGCGGGCGGGCCGGGAACTCAGCGACCGGGGAGGGGACCGCCGTCGACGAAGATGTTGTCGATCAGTACCGCGCGCGGTGACACCGCAACGGGCCCTGCCCGGTGGTCCGGACGCCGTACGGGGCGAGCCCGTCACCGGTGACGCGGCTGCGCAGCAGCACGACGTCCGGAGCGTCGATGACGATGCCGCCGCGGACGTCCCAGCCGTCGAGGACCGAGCCCGGCACGGTCACCCGGATCGGGCCGCTGGGGCACAGGTCGAGCCCGGCGGGCAGCCCTGCGCCCCCGAGCTCCGGGACGCGGTAGGGCCCGACGCGGTCACACCCGACTGTGGCGTAGTCCCGTCCCTCGGGTATTGACTGAGAGTGGATAGTTATCACGTTCTGTAGTAGTCGACACCGTCCTGGCCGGTCCGGGACACCGCGCCGCGCTCGGCGAGCACCTCCAGGTGGGCAGCGGTCTCCAGGGTCGCGAGCATCGCGTTGAACAGGTCCAGATCGGCGAGCCTGCGTTCCCGGCGGGTCCAGGGCAGCACAGCCGCGACCTCGTGCGCGGTGGCGCGGCCCTCCCGCACCGCGGCGAGCGTGGCGTCCAGGCGGGCACCGTGGTGGGCGATCAGCTCGTCCACCCGCTCGTGCACCCGCATCCCCACCGGGCCGTGGGCCGGGAGCATCGCCGCGTCCGGACGCTTGCGCACGAGCTCCAGCGATGTCAGGAAATCGGCCAGCGGGCTCACCGGCGGTGCGGGCTCGAGCCCGATCGAAGGAGTGATCCGGGGCAACACGTGATCACCGGAGAACAGCAGGTCCCCGGCCTCGTCGGCGAGCACGACGTGCCCGCGGGTGTGCCCGGGCGTCGCCACCGCACGCAACCGGCGGGCCCCGGCGCCGGTGCCGATCGCGATCTCGTCGCCGTCGTCGATCCACTCGTCGGGCAGCGCCCAGTTCGACGGGTCGCGCGGTGCGACCGGCACCCCGGCCAGACGCTCGACGATCTCTGCTGCCCCGGCGCGGCGCAGCCGCGCGGCCTGCATGAGCGACTCCGCCCGGCCAGGCCGGTTGAGGATCTCCAGGGCCTCCTGCTCGCCGCGGCCCAGCGCGACGCGCATGCCGAACTCGCGGCGCAACGCCACCGCCTGCGTGTAGTGGTCGCGGTGCACGTGGGTGACCAGGAAACGGTGGACGTCCGGGAAGCCGGCGCCCAGCTCCGCGAGCGCCGCCGCCAGCAGGTCCCGTGCCGCGTCGAGTGCCCAACCGGAGTCGATCAGCGTCCACCCGTCGCCGTCGGCCACCGCGTAGACGTTGACGGCGCGCAGCCCGTCGTTCGGCAGCGGCAACGGGACGCGGTGCACCCCGGGTGCGCACCGGAACACTCCCGGAGTCGTCCAGTCGCGGTCCGGGTCGTCGTCCTTGATCACCCGCCGACCCTATGCTCCCGCCCGAGCCGGGACAGCACGACGAGCGATCTCGAGTTGTCAGCCGGCGCCTCGCGGCCGGAACCGTACCGCCGACCCGGGATGCGTTCGGCGATGGCGGCACGGCATCGGCGCCGGTGTCAGCTGCAGCCGCTCGTCGACCCGCATCCCTCACACAGGTAGCAGGAACCGGCCGGGCGCATCTTCGTGCCGCAGGTCATGCACAGTGGCGCATCGGCGGCCTTGCCCATCCGCAGCTCCAGCAACTCGGTGGAGCTGCCCACCTCCACCGGCGCCGGCGAGCTGCCACCCCGCATGGTCGTTCCAGCCGCGTCGACCGAGGAGCGCAGGCCTTCGAGGTCCACCTCGCCGAAGCTGCCCGCGTAGTCGGGGCCGGCCACCTGCGCGGTGCGCTCATCGGCGGAGAAGATGCCGAGCTGGGCCCGCTTCTCGTACGTCAGGTGGTCCAGCGCCAGGCGCCGGAACAGGTAGTCGAGCACGCTGGTGGCGATGCGGACGTCCGGGTCGTCGGTCATGCCGGCCGGCTCGAAGCGGAGGTTGGAGAACTTCGAGACGTAGAACTCGAGCGGGATGCCGTACTGCAGGCCCACCGAGATCGACATCGAGAAGGCGTCCATCACACCGGAGAGTGTGGACCCCTGCTTGCCCAGCTTGACGAAGATCTCGCCGAGGCCGCCGTCGGGGTAGGAGCCCGCGGTCAGGTAACCCTCCGCACCGCCGACCGTGAACGACACGGTCTCGCTCGGGCGCTTCTTCGGCAGCCGCCGACGGACCGGGCGCGCCTCGACGACCGTGGTCACCTGCGGCTCGCCACCCCCCGAGGACCTGGCCGACCTGCCCACCGACAACGGCTGCCCGACCTTGCAGTTGTCGCGGTAGATGGCGAGCGCCTTGAGCCCGAGCTTCCAGCCGTCCATGTAGACGCGCTCGACGTCCTCCACGGTGGCCGTCTCCGGCATGTTGACCGTCTTGGAGATCGCCCCCGACAGGAACGGCTGTGCGGCCGCCATCATCCGCACATGTCCCATGGCGGCGATGACCCGCTCACCCATCGCGCAGTCGAACACCCCGTAGTGCTCGGTGTGCAGGCTCGGCGCGCCGACGACGTGCCCGTGCTCACCCACGTACTCGACGATCGCCTCGACCTGCTCGGGCTGGTAGCCCAGCCTCGTGAGCGCCCGCGGAACGGTCTGGTTCACGATCTGCATCGACCCGCCGCCGACCAGCTTCTTGAACTTGACCAATGCGAGATCGGGCTCGATACCGGTGGTGTCGCAGTCCATCATCAGGCCGATGGTCCCGGTCGGCGCCAACACCGAGGCCTGGGCGTTGCGCCAACCGTTCCTGGCGCCGACGGCGAGGCTGTCCTGCCACGCGATCGTCGCGAGCTTGTGGACCTGGCTGCTGGTCGGCAACGTCCGCAGGTCGTCGTTCGCTGCCGCGTGCTTGCGCATCACCCGCTGGTGGGACTCGGCGTTGCGGGCGAAACCCTCGTACGGGCCGACGATTCCGGCCAGCTCGGCCGAGCGCTTGTAGGCCGCGCCCGTCATCAGCGAGGTGATGGCGCCCGCGAGTGCGCGGCCACCGTCGGAGTCATAGGCGTGGCCGGTGGCCATGAGCAGCGCGCCCAGGTTGGCGTAGCCGATGCCCAACTGCCGGAACCTGCGGGTGGTCTCCCCGATCGGAACGGTGGGGAAGTCGGCGAAGCAGATCGAGATGTCCATCGCGGTGATGATCAGCTCGACGGACTTCTGGAAGCGCTCGGCGTCGAACTGCCCGGAGTCACCGAGGAACGTGAGCAGGTTCAAGGACGCCAGGTTGCAGCTGGAGTTGTCCAGATGCATGTACTCCGAACAGGGGTTCGACGCGGAGATGCGTCCGGACTCGGGGCAGGTGTGCCAGTCGTTGATGGTTCCGTCGTACTGGACGCCGGGGTCGGCACACTCCCACGCGGCCTGCGCGATGGTACGGAAGAGCTTCTTCGCGCCCACCTTCTCGATGACCTCGCCGGTCATCCGCGCGCGCAGCCCGAAATCGCCGTCGGCCTCGACGGCGCGCATGAACTCGTCGGTGACCCGCACGGAGTTGTTGGCGTTCTGGTACTGCACCGACGTGATGTCGGAACCGCCGAGGTCCATGTCGAATCCCGCATCACGCAGGACCCGGACCTTGGCCTCCTCCTTGGCCTTGGTGACCACGAACTCCTCGATGTCGGGGTGGTCGACGTCGAGCACCACCATCTTCGCCGCCCGGCGGGTGGCCCCACCGGACTTGATGGTGCCGGCACTCGCGTCGGCGCCCCGCATGAACGAGACCGGCCCCGACGCGGTGCCGCCCGAGGACAGCAGCTCCTTCGACGAACGGATGCGGGAGAGGTTCAGCCCGGCGCCCGAGCCACCCTTGAAGATCAGCCCCTCTTCGCGGTACCAGTTGAGGATCGACTCCATGGTGTCGTCGACGGCGAGGATGAAACACGCGCTGACCTGCTGCGGAGAGCTCGTGCCGACGTTGAACCAGACGGGTGAGTTGAAGCTGAACACCTGGTGGAGCAGCATCCAGGTGAGCTCGTGGGCGAAGACCTCCGCATCGGTGTCGGAGGCGAAGTAGCCGTTCTCGAGTCCCGAGCGGTGGTAGACCCCGACCACCCTGTCGATGAGCTGCCGCAGGCTCGACTCGCGTGTCGGCGAGCCCACCGCGCCGCGGAAGTACTTGCTGGTGACGATGTTGGTGGCGTTGATCGACCAGGAGTCGGGGAACTCCACGCCGCGCTGCTCGAAGTTGACCGTGCCGTCGCGCCAGTTGGTCATGACGACGTCACGGCGTTCCCACGTGACCTCGTCGTAAGGGTGGACACCGGGGGTGGTGTGGATCCGCTCGACGGTCAACCCGGCCGTCCGGGCCTTGCCTGCGGCCTTCTTGCCTCGTCCTGACGCGGTGGTCCCGACGGTCTCGGTCATACTCTCCCTCTCCTCCGGGCGCCGACAGGCTGGGACCGTCGGCGCCGCGGTGCTGCGGCTGCTGTGGTGTTGACGCTGTTCTGGTGGTGGCTCCGCCGCTCGCGGCCGCGCCTCCGACCGGGCTCGAACGAGCCGGGCTCGAACGAGCCGGGCTCGAACGGGCCGGGCTCGAACGGGCCGGGCTCGAACGGGCCGGGGCGGTCCGGTCACGCCGGTGGCCCGGCCCCCGCGGGGCTGCGGAGGTCGGCGATCTCCTTCTCGAAGTCCTCGATGGAGGAGAAGGAGCGGTACACGCTCGCAAAACGCAGGTATGCCACCTCGTCCAGCTCGCGGAGCGGTCCCAGGATGGCCAGCCCCACCTCGTGGCTGGGCACCTCGGCGGTACCGCCGGCCCGGACGGCCTCCTCGACGCGGTGCGCGAGTTGCTGGAGCTCGTCCTCGTCGACAGGCCGGCCCTGGCAGGCCCGGCGCACTCCACGCACGACCTTGTCACGGCTGAACGGCTCGGTGACCCCGCTGCGCTTGACGACCGCGAGCACGGCCTCCTCGACCGTGGTGAACCGGCGGCCGCACGCCACGCACGACCGCCTGCGGCGCGTGGCCTGACCGTCCTCGACCTCTCGGGAGTCGATCACCCGGCAGTCCGAGTGACGACAGAACGGACAACGCATCGACCCCTCCTCGGCACTACCGACGTCCCGGCCGGAACTCCTGTGCGCACTGGCCCGCGAACGAACAACAGCAGTGTAACCACAACATGTGGGGGTAGCGAAAGTCGCGAGCCCCATCTGTGCGGAAGTGCCTTCCGAGGGACTGTGGCGAGGACGCCCGGGGCAGCCGAGCGCGACCCCCGTCAGCCGGGTGTCACCCGCAGCACCTGCCCGGGCCGCACGCGCGGCGACGTCAGGGAGTTGGCGGCCACGAGGCGCTCGGCCACCACGGACAGTTGAGCCTCCGTCGCGTCCGGCGCCAGTACCCGGGCGACGTCGTGCACCGTCTCCTGCTCGCCCACGGTGATGCTGACCGACCGGGACGGCACCGGGACGGCCTCGCCAGTGCGGGCGGATCCCGCCATGCCTGCGAGCAGCCCGAGTACGACGACGACGGCAGCCGTCACCACCGCTACGGCGATACCGGCGGCCGCGCGCCGCACCGTCAGGACCCACTGCGCGCGGGCCGGAACCGGCCGCCGCGCCAGAAGCCTCAGGTCCGACCGCACCGGTGCGACCGCGCCGCCGGGGCGCTCCGGCCGGGTGGGACGCACGGGCACCGGCACGGTGGCCGGGCCCGCCGGCGACGGCCCCCGGGCTCGGCCGCGCGCGACGACCCGTCCGTGCAGGACGCGCCCGCGCGCGACCCGCCCGTCGAGGACCCGCCCGCGCGGTACCCGCCCGCGCGCGGCCCGCCCGGCTCGACCCCGCCACCGGCCGTCGGGCGCCGACCGCCGCGGCGTGTCCGACGCCGACTGCGGCGATGCGTTCCGAGCCGGACCGCACTCGACAGGACCGGGCACCCCCGCGCCGGAGCCCTCCATGCCGGGTACCGACCCGGCTCTGGTGCCCTCACGCATCATCTCGCCGCCTCCGATTCAACGACTGCACCCAAACAAGCGTTCGAACGAACGTCTGTGGGATGTGTACCACCGGGCACCGACAGAATCGAGAATCGAAGGCGTGTCGTTCGAACATGTGTTTGGCGACGGGGGTGCATCGGGGCTACCGTCGTCCCCGACGGCGGTGGCCCCGGCCGGATCGGCGACGTCTCGACGATCCCCGACGATCCCGAGGAGGCCGGCTCACCGCGACGCGCAGCACGGCGAGGAGGAGCGAGTAGATGGCACGGGACAAGCCCGGCAGGGGCGTCGGCGCGGCACCCGGCGGTGTGGCCGCGGGCGCCGACACCGTGAGAGCGGTGACGTCGGCGGGGGTCGGCACGTTCCCCGATCCCCCGACGGAGCCGGTCGGGCTGACTCCTCGCCAGCGCAAGGTCCTGGAGGTGATCCGCGACTGGGTGGAGCGCTTCGGCTACCCGCCGAGCGTGCGTGAGATCGGCGACGCCGTCGGTCTGACGTCCACCTCGTCGGTGCACCACCAGCTCCGCACCCTCGAACGCAAGGGCTACCTGCGCCGCGACCCCAACCGGACGCGAGCCGTGGACGTCCGCGGTCCTGACGAGCCGGCGGCCGCGCAGGTCACCACCGACGACGCCGCGTCCGAGCCCGACGACGCCGGTTCGAACGACATGCACCCGCTCCCGGCCTTCGTGCCCCTGCTGGGCAACATCGCGGCGGGCGGGCCGATCCTTGCCGAGCAGGCCGTGGAGAGCGTGTTCCCGCTCCCACGCGAGATCGTCGGCGAGGGCACCCTCTTCCTGCTCAACGTGCGTGGCGATTCGATGATCGAAGCCGCCATCACCGACGGCGACTGGGTCGTGGTCCGCCAGCAGCCGGTCGCGGAGAACGGGGAGATCGTCGCGGCGATGATCGACGGTGAGGCCACCGTCAAGACGTTCAAACGCCGTGGTGGGCACAACTGGCTGATGCCCGCGAACCCCGCCTACGACCCCATTCCCGGTGATGACGCCACCGTGCTCGGACGCGTCGTGGCCGTGCTGCGCCGACTCTGACCCGGCCGACGCGACCCAGCCGACGCGACCCAGCCGACGTGACCCGGCTGACGCGACCTAGCCGACGCCACCCGCCCGACCCCGGCTCGGCCGGACCCCGGCAAATCGCATTCCGACAGGCGATCCGCCGGGTTCAGCGCCGGGCTCCGCGGGTTGCCATTGCCACGGCGGCAACCAGGAGCAGGCCTGCGAGCGCGCCCGCTCCCACCAGCGCCGGCGACCACGCCGCTGCCGCGTCGTCGGCGGGTGCGGCCGCCGGGGACGGCGGCGCGGCCCCGTCCGATGTCGCCGGAACAGGGGCGCCGGAGGTCTGCCCGCTCTCCGCGGCAGGTGCGCGCTGCGCCGCGCCGGCCACGGTGCGGATCTCACCCTCGACGCCGCCGCGGGCCTCCGATCCCGAGACGAGGGTGCCGTCGCGACGGAACGCGATCGCCTCGCCCTGCGGCTCGCCGGGGAGCGGAACCCGCGCCGGCGTGCCGGTCAGCGCAGCAGCGAGATCGCCGTCCGGTACGCGGTACAACCAGGCGTCGGTGTAGCTGCGCAGAGCCACGACCTGCCCGTCCGCGTCGGCGGCGGCGCCGGTCACCACCCGGGCCCCGAGACCGCCGAGCGGGCCGCCGACGGTGTCCGACGCGGGCAGCGTCACCTCGCCGACCCGCACGAGCGGGGTCGGGCCGTCGCCCGACGGCGACTGCGCCGTCCGGTAGATCCCGGCCGGACTCCCGATCTCCTTCGTCACCACGATCGGCCGGCCGTCGCCGTCGACCAGCAGGGCCTCGGCGTCGTGCGGCCCGTCGGGATAGGTCAGGCGGTGCAGCCGAGCCTCGCCGAGCGCCGGGAGCACGATCACAGCGACGGTGTCGCGGGAGCGATCGTTGTCGCCGAGGTCGCCGACCCACAGCGATCCGTCCGGGCCCTGGGCGAGGTCCTCGACGTCGAAGGGGTTGACCGACGACGTGCGCGTGTCGACGACCTCGCAGGTGGCGGGTTCGATCCGGTGCGCCTCCGCACGGCGTCCCCCGTCGTTCACCGCCCACAGTGCGTCACCCTCGGCGACGAGCCCCGACAGCTCGGTGAGCCGGCCGTCGACCACCACGCACGAGGTGTCCGGAGGCGAGGCCGGGGCGGACGACACCACCAGGAAGGCGACGGCCAGCCCAGCCGCGACGAGCGAACCGATCAGCGGGCCACACCGTGTGCGGCGCGTGGGGCACCGACCCCGTTGAGCGGCCCGGTCGACGAAGCCGTCGACGCCACGGCGGCGGACGGAACGGTGAACGGCGCCACCACGGTGGCCAGCTCCGGACCCACGCGGGCGTGCAGGCGGGTGCCGTCGGGCGTGTGCTCCTCGGCAAGCACCTCACCTTCGGCATGGACCCGCGCCACGAGCGAGCCCTCGACGTAGGGCAGGAGCAACTCGACGTCGACCTCGGGACGCGGCAACAGCTCGGCGAGCCGGGCCCGCAGCTTGGAGATCCCGTCGCCGCGGTGGGCCGAGACGAAGATCGCGTCGGGCAGCAGGTGGCGCAGCCGCGCGAGCTGCAGGTCGCCGGCGATGTCGGTCTTGTTGACGACCAGCAGTTCGTGCGGCATCTTCCCGTGCCGCTCCTCGCCGATCTCGACGAGCACCTGGCGGACGGCCTTGATCTGGTCCTCCGGGAGCGAGTCGGAGGCGTCGACGACGTGCACGAGCAGATCGGCCTCGGCCGTCTCCTCGAGTGTCGACCGGAACGCCTCGACGAGCTGGTGGGGCAGGTGCCGCACGAAGCCGACCGTGTCGGTGAGGGTGAAGGTGCGCCCGTCCGCTGTGGACGTGCGGCGGGTCGTCGGGTCGAGGGTGGCGAACAGCGCGTCCTCCACGAGCACGCCGGCGCCGGTGAGCGCGTTGAGCAGGCTCGACTTGCCGGAGTTGGTGTAACCGACGATCGCGACCGACGGGATCTCGTTGCGTCGCCGGGACCCGCGCTGGGTGTCGCGGACCTGGCTCATCGCGGCGATCTCACGGCGCAGCTTGGACATGCGCGCACGGATCCGCCGACGGTCGAGCTCGATCTTCGTCTCTCCGGGGCCGCGGCCGCCGATGCCGACACCACCGGCCGTGCGGCCACCCACCTGCCGCGACAACGCCTCACCCCAGCCGCGCAGGCGCGGCAGCAGGTACGACAGCTGGGCCAGCTCGACCTGCGCCTTGCCGTCCCGGGAGCGGGCGTGCTGGGCGAAGATGTCGAGGATCAGAGCCGTACGGTCGATGACCTTGACCTTGAGCTTCTCCTCCAGCTGGCGCAGCTGGCCGGGTGACAGCTCGCCGTCACAGATCACCGTGTCGGCCCCACCGGCCTGCACGGCGTCACGCAACTCGGTGACCTTGCCCGAGCCGATGAACGTGGCGGGGTCGGGCCGCGGGCGGCGCTGCACCAGGCCGTCGAGTACGAGGGAGCCGGCCGTCTCAGCCAGGCGGGCCAGCTCCGTCATCGAGGCGTGGGCCTGCTCGGACGTGCCCTCGGTCCACACGCCCACGAGCACCACCCGTTCGAGGCGGAGCTGCCTGTACTCGACCTCGGTGACGTCGGTGAGTTCGGTGGAGAGCCCGGCGACGCGACGCAACGACGCGCGCTCCTCGAGCTCGAAGTCGCCACGGGACGCACCGGCGGGACGCCCGGGGTCGGCGGACCGGACGGGTTCGGCCGGGGCGGATCGGTCCGGGGCTGATCGGTCGGGGGCGGATCGGTCGGGGGCGGACAGGTCGGGATCAGTCATCGTGTCGGCCATGCTCCCACGTCGACACCGTCCCCGTCCGCTTTGTTTCGGGCCCAGGCTCAGGTGAGCTGGTCCCACCAGGTTCGGCTGAGCTCGCCGTGCGCGACGAGCACCGCCGGACCGTGCAGCGTGGTGGTCGCCCCGTCCACCGTCACGCGGAGCAGGCCGCCGGGGGTGTGCACGGTGACGCCACCGGTCTCCCGGCAGTCGTGCCGCAGCGCCGCCACGACGGCCGCGACGGTGCCGGTACCGCAGGAACGGGTTTCACCGACACCCCGCTCGTGCACCCGCATGAGCACCTCGCCGGCCTCGTCGATCGGGGAGACGAACTCCACGTTCACCCCGTGCGGGAACAGCGCGGGGTCGTGGCCGGGCGGGCGGCGCAGGTCCAGGGAGTCGACGGCCGCGCCGGTGACGCAGGCCAGGTGCGGGTTGCCCACGTCGACGGCAACACCGGTGAACGCGTGACCGTCGACGGTCGCGGTGCTGCCCTCCCCGACCTTCGCGGGGCCCATCTCCACCGCCACACCGTCGGCGCCCTCGAACCTGACCCTGCGCACCCCGCCGCGGGTGCCGAGCGAGAAGTCCTCCGCGGGCAGCCACCCGGCGTGGGCCAGGTAGCGGGCGTAGACCCGCGCGCCGTTGCCGCACATCTCGGCGACGCTCCCGTCCGCGTTGCGGTAGTCCATGAACCACTCGACCCCGGGCTCGGGTGCGGGCGCGTCGGGCCCGAGGGCCTCCCACCGGACGACGCGCAGCACACCATCGGCGCCCAGGCCGCGGCGGCGGTCGCAGAGTGCGGCGATGCGCGCGGGGCTCAGATCGAGGACACCGTCCGGGTCGGGGAGCAGCACGAAGTCGTTCTCAGTGCCGTGACCCTTGCTGAACTGCACGTCAGGAGCCTACGCGGAGCTGCGGCACGACAGCTGCGGCCTGGTCGAACAGATCCGGCGCGGTGGCGTCGAGCCAGTGGATCCGCCCGTCACGCCGGTACCAGGAACGCTGCCGTCGCACGAAGCGGCGCGTCGCGAGGACCGTGTCGGCGGCAGCCCGACCCAGGTCGCCGTCGCCGTCCAGCGCGGCGATGACCTGCTGATAGCCCAGGGCCCGCGATGCCGTCACCCCGTCGCGCAGGCCTCGTTCCAGCAGCTCCCGCGTCTCACCGACGAGCCCGGCGGCGAACATGCGCGCCACGCGCCGGCCGATCCGGACGTCGAGGTCGGCGTTGGGGCGGTCCACCCCGAGCAGCACGGCGTCGTAGCGCGGCGCCGCCGCCTCGGGCAGCCGGGCCGGGTACGGGCGCCCGGTCAGGGCGATCACCTCCAGGGCGCGCACGATCCGGCGCCCGTTGCCCGGCAGCACGACCCGCGCGGCGGCGGGGTCTACGGCGGCGAGCCGGGCGTGCAGCGCACCGCTGCCGGTCGCGGCGAGCTCGGCCTCCAGCTCGGCCCGCAGCTCCGGGTCGGTGCCGGGGAACTCCAGCTCGTCGATCACCGACTGCACGTAGAGCCCGGAGCCCCCGACCAGCACCGGGGTACGCCCGCCCGCCCGCAGCCGCTCGATCGTGGTGCGCGCCGCCCGCTGGTACCCGGCGACGGACGCGGTCTCGGTGACGTCGAGGACGTCGAGGAGGTGGTGCGGGACGCCGGCGCGCTCGCGTGCGGTGGGCTTCGCGCTGCCGACATCGAGGCCCCGGTAGAGCGCCATCGCGTCGGCGTTCACGATCTCGCCGTGCAGGTGCGCGGCGAGCGCGACACCGAGGCCGGACTTCCCGGTCGCCGTCGGGCCGAGCACGACGATCAGCGGCGGGGCCACGGCACCCAGACGGCCACGTGGTAGCCGACGCCGTACGGCGTCGAGGAGTGCAGCAGCTCGCCGCTCCACCCGCTGCCACGTGCCGCACCGGCGAGCACCTGCCACGGCGCGCGCCCCGACGCGAGGAGCGCCGTGGCGACGGCGGCGTCGAGTGCGGCCAGGCCGGCCGCATCGGCGGCGCCCAGTGCGGCCATGACGGCCGCGTCGAACGGCCCGGCGCGCTCGTCGAGATGACCGGGCGCGTTCTCGCTGTGTCGGGCGGCCCCGTCCCCGACGACGAGCAGCCCCACCGGCTCCGGGCTCGCCGCGCACTCGGCGGCCAGCATGGCGCCCAGGTCCAGGCATTCCACGGTGGACGCGTCGGGCGCGACGAGCTCACCACGGACCTGGACCTCGGTGCCGGACCGGCCCGCCACCCAGCCCGCGACCAGCAGCGGCAGCGGGAACTCCCGGTCCACGGCGGAGTCCGAACCCGTGGTGTCGAGCCCGACCACGACGTCCGCGCCGAACCCGACGAAGCTGCCGCGCGCGGCGGGGCCGACCGTCCGGCGCCCACCGGGGTCCGCGCCGACCGCGATCCAGCGGCGGGCCGTGGCCGCGAGCCGGGACCCGGCGGTGACGCAGGCGGCCCGCAGGTCCGCCGTCTCGGCGGCGGCTCCGGTGGCCAGCTCGGGCACCAGCAGCGGCGGTTCCGGCACCACGGCGACCATCGAGAGCACGACCGGAGCGTAGCCAGCCGCACGGCTCGCCGATCGGGAGCCGCCGCTGGCTGCGCCACGCCCGTCGGGAGCGTTCCGATCCGACCAGTGAGCTGCTTGAATCGCCGGACGGCTTCCGATGAGGAAGATCGCCGGTCAGACGGATCGGCGAGGACCGCTGTGCACGGCCCCGCCCTCGGACGGGGCGCCCATCGTCCGCGATGGGCCGGAACGCGAGGAGAAGTGACCGTGTCGGATCAGCAGGCGGCGGACCAGCAGGCGGCGGACCAGCAGGCGGCGGACCAGCAGGCGGCGGACCACCAGGCCCGGCCCGACCCGCGGTCGGAGGCGGTGGCTACCGGCGAGCCCGCTGTTCCCAGCCCGGTCGATCCGCCGACAGAACCCGCGCCCGCAGACACGGGATCCGGGCGCGACACCGTCGCGTCGTCCGGCGATGCCACCGCACCACCGCACCCGGCGACCCCGGTGCCTCCGGCGCAGACCCCGGTGCCCACACCGGCCGTGGCGCCCGCACCGGCCGTGGCGCGCCCCGAGGCCCCCCGCCCGACGGCACCCCGTCCCATGCCGCCCCGCCCCGCTCCCCCGCGGTCCGCCGTGCCGGCGACACCCGCCGCCCCCGCGAGTGCGGAGCCGGCGACCGCGCCCGACACGGCACACCGACCCGCGGCCAGACCCTCACCGGTGGCCGTCGCGGGCGCCGATCCCGGCCGCTGGGGCCGTATCGACGCCGAGGGCACGATCCACGTCCGCACCCCCGACGGGGAGCGGGCCGTCGGCTCGTGGCAGGCCGGGGCCCCGGAGGAGGGCCTGGCGCACTTCGCCCGTCGATTCGACGACATGCTCACGGAGGTCGAACTGCTGGCCGCCCGCCTCGACGCGGGCGGCGGAGAGCCGAAGCAAACCCTGAGCAGTGCGAAGACGCTCCGCGACGGGCTCGACACCGCCACCGTCGTCGGGGATCTCGTCGGGCTGCGCGCGCGCCTCGACGACGTCATCGCCCGGGCCGAGGCGGCCGTCGGCGCAGCTCGATCGGCACGGGACGCCCAGCGTGGCGCCGCGGTCATGCGCAAGGGGGAGCTCGCCGTCGAAGCCGAGTCCCTGTCGGTGGAGGCCACCCAGTGGAAGCAGGCGGGTGACCGGTTCGTCGCGATCCTCGACGAATGGCGGACCATCCGCGGTATCGACCGCAAGACCGACGAGCTGCTGTGGAAGCGGTTCTCCAAGGCGCGCGAGTCGTTCAACCGGCGTCGCGGGTCGCACTTCGCCGATCTCGACCGGCAACGCGCAGGCGCCAAGGTCCAGAAGGAGTCGCTCGTCGTCGAGGCGGAGAGGCTGGCCGACTCCGACGACTGGGGCCCCACCGCCGCCCGCTTCCGCGACCTGATGACCGAGTGGAAGGTGACGGGCCGCGCCCAGAAGGACTCCGACGACGCTCTGTGGCAGCGGTTCCGCGCGGCCCAGGACGCGTTCTTCGCCCGGCGCTCGGAGACCTTCGCCGAGCGCGACGCCGAGTTCGCCGCCAATGCCGAGGCCAAGAAGGCGCTGCTCACCGAGGCCGGGCGGATCGCCACGGCGGACCCGACCGCCGCCCGCGCCGCCCTGCGCAACATCCAGGAGCGGTGGGAGGCGATCGGGAAGGTCCCCCGCGACGACATCCGGTCGCTGGAGGCGCGGTTGCGCGCCGTCGAGGAGAAGGTGCGGGAGTCCACCGACCGCCAGTGGCGGCGCACCGATCCGGAGGCCGAGGCGCGCGTGGCGCAGTTCCGCGACCGCGTGGCCCAGTTCGAGGCACAGGCCGCCAAGGCCGAGGCCGCCGGCGACCCGCGCCGTGCCGAGCAGGCGAACGCCCAGGCCGATCAGTGGCGCGAGTGGCTGACCACGGCCGAGCGGGCGGTCCAGCACCGCTGACGGGAAGCGTGATCACCGGTCGGGCGCGAGGTCGGCCGGATTGTGGCCGGAGAACGCGCCCGGCCGACGATCACGCGGTACGGTCAGCGGCGCAGGGCGATGCGCGCCCACGACGCCGCGAGGACCAGCACCGCGAGCACCGCGAGCACCAGGCCGATCCCGGCGCCGGTGCCGCCGTCTGGCACGCCGATCTGGCGCGACCAGATGGCCCACATCCCGTCGATGACCGAGATTCCGCACCCCGCCGCACACACCCAGGCCAGACCCCACCAGCGGGTGGCCAGCGCCAGTGCCGAGCCCAGCACGCCGAACCCGATCGCGGTGAACGCGAAGAGCCGGGGCAGCAGGCCGAAGGACTCGGTGCCCGCGAGCACCTCCCAGCCGGGCGTGGAGCCGGTCCACGGCAGGACCAGCGACACCGTCAGCGCCAGGATGCCGATCGACACCGTCAGAGCCGTCCGGCCGGGGTCGATCCGGTGTTCAACGCGCCGGGCCACCCCGGCCAGCTCGGCGTCCAGCGCGGCGAGCTCCGCGGGAACCTCGCGGTCGTTCATCAGCTCTTCCCCTTCGTCAGCGGCGCTCCGAAGCCCGGCAGACCCAACCTCGTGGGGGCGACCCCGGTCCGGGTGCCGGCGTCGTGGTGCTCACCTGCGCGGGTTCGGCGGTGGGTCAACACCGGGCTGTCGGAGACGAGATGGTGCGGAGCACCGTAGCCGATGGTGACCTCCACGACGTCACCGGGACGGATCCCCGAGCCCTCCGACCCGGCGGCCCCCGGGGAGAAGTGCACCAGCCTCCCGTCCCGCGCGCGACCCGAGAGCCGCCGGGTGGCTCCGTCCTTGCGCCCCTCACCCGTCGCCACGAGCACCTCGACGACCCGACCCTCCAGCGCGCGGTTGGCCTCCCAGGAGATCTCCTCCTGCAGCGCGACGAGCCGCATGTACCGCTCCTGGACGACCGCCTTGGGCACCTGGTCGGGCAGCGTGGCGGCGGGCGTGCCGGGCCGGGGCGAGTACTGGAACGTGAACGCGCTGCCGAACCGGGCGGCACCCACGACGTCGAGGGTGGCCTGGAAGTCGGCCTCGGTCTCGCCGGGGAACCCGACGATGATGTCGGTACTGATCGCGGCGTCGGGGATCGCGGCCCGCACCTCGTCGATGATCGAGAGGTACCGCGAGGACCGGTAGGACCGGCGCATCCGGCGCAGCACGTCGTCGGAACCGGACTGCAGCGGCATGTGCAGCTGCGGGCACACGTTGGGCGTCTCCGCCATGGCCGAGATGACGTCGGAGGTGAAGTCACGCGGGTGCGGCGAGGTGAACCGGACCCGTTCGAGGCCCGCCACCGGCCCACAGGCCCGCAGCAGCTTCGCGAAGGCGCCACGGTCACCGAACTCGACGCCGTAGGAGTTGACGTTCTGCCCGAGCAGCGTCACCTCGAGCACCCCGTCGGCAGCCAGCGCCGCCACCTCGGCCAGCACGTCGCCCGGTCGTCGGTCCTTCTCGGTGCCGCGCAGCGAGGGGACGATGCAGAAGGTGCAGGAGTTGTTGCACCCCACGGAGATCGACACCCAGCCGGCGTAGGCCGACTCGCGCCGAGCCGGCAGCGTCGAGGGGAACACCTCGAGCGACTCGGCGATCTCCACCTGGGCGGTCTCGTTGTGCCGCGCCCGCTCCAGGAGGACGGGCAGCGCGTGCACGTTGTGGGTGCCGAACACGACGTCCACCCAGGGGGCGCGGCGGACGATCTCGGCGCGGTCCTTCTGCGCGAGGCATCCGCCGACCGCGATCTGCATCCCGGGGTGCGCGGCCTTGACCGGCGCGAGGTGGCCGAGGTTGCCGTAGAGCCGATTGTCGGCGTTCTCCCGCACCGCACAAGTGTTGATCACCACGACGTCGGCGTCGGCGGGGTCGGCGGACCTCGCGTACCCGGACGCCTCCAGCAACCCCGCCATCCGCTCGGAGTCGTGCACGTTCATCTGGCACCCGTAGGTACGGATGGTGTAGCTGCGGGTCACGACCACTCCTCGCTGGCGATCGTCGGGCGCGCCCGGGTGCACCGCCCGGCGGTGGCCGGGCTCCGACGACGCCGCTCAGGGTATGCCTCGGAGAGCGGGTCGACCGCACCGCCCGGGCACGGCAGTATGCCGGGATGACAGGCGGGGGGCCGGCGTGACGGGCGGTTCGACGGCCATGGACCGGCGCGCCGTCCTGCGGGCCCTCGGCGCGCTCGGCCTGCTCGCTGCCGTCCCCGCCTGCGCGTCGCCCTTCGCCGGGAGGAGCCTCACCGTCGCGACCGGTCGGGCGTCCGGGGTGTACTTCGCGCTCGGCACGGCGCTCGCGCAGGCCTGGGCCGAGCAGCTCGACCTGGGCGTCGCGCCTGCCGCTGCATCCCGGGGCCGAGCGGTTCTACCGTGAGGCGAAGGACTCCTGACGCGCCAGCGCGTCGGTCTCCTCCGACATGCGGTGCATGGCCGCGGCGAACAGCGCCCCGCCGTGGTGGTTGTAGGGGTGCAGGTGGCCGAGGAGCTCCAGCACCACCAGTCCGTGCATGCGCGCCCGTAGCTCGATGAAGTACGCCAGGGCTCCGGGCGGGAGCGCAATCCCGGGGAGGTGCAGCGTCTCCATCGACTCCCCGCCGGGAAGAAGTGGCAGGGCGGCGAGTTGCGCAGGCGTCCAGCCGTCGAAGACGACCTCGGCGAACGGCGCCGCGAGCCGCAGGGCCGCCGGCCCGATATCGCCCTCGGGCAACGGCGCGAAACCGGGTACCGGGGTGCCGTAGATCAACAGGAAGGCGGACCGGTTCGCCGTCGCCCAGGACCGGAACGCGGTGGTGGCGGCGAGCCGACGCGTGAGCGGCGGACGGCCCCGGCTCGCGTCGGCAGCGGCCTGCACGGCGTCGGCCAGTGCGTGATGGCCATCGGCGACCAGCGCGGTGAGTAGGGCGTCGCGGCTGTCGAAGTAGTGGTAGAGCGACTGCACGGTCATCCCGACCGACCGCGCGACGGCCCGCAGCGACAGCGACCCGGCGCCCGACTCGGCCAGTTGCTCCAGGGCGGCGCCCTTGATCTCCTGCACGGTCTCCGCCCGTCGCCGGTCTCTCACCGAACCCTCAACTGGCATCGACAGACCTCCTTGACAGTGTCAGGCGTCGATCGAGATACTGGCGCCGCTCGCACAGACTAACACTGCCAGTCAGGGGTCAGACCATGAACGCCGTCCTCACCGACGCCCGCCGGGGCCACCCCGGGCTCTACTGGTTCGCCGTCGCGATGGCGGGCCTCGTCGCGGTGCTCGTCGTCGCGTCGATCGTCGACCAGCGGACGGTGCTCGGAGCGCCCCTCTGGTTCAAGCCGCTCAAGTTCGCGATCTCCTTCGTCGCCTACGCCGGGGCGCTGGCCTGGATGCTCGGGCAGCTGCGGGAACGGGCCATGCGACGCACCGGCTGGCTGCTCGTCGCCGCCTCCGCCATCGAGATGGTGGTCATCGTGGCGCAGGCCGCACGCGGCGTGCGTAGCCACTTCAACGACGACGACGCCGCCGGGATCACCCTCTACTCGATCATGGGCGTGACGATCGTCGTGCTCTACCTGGCCACCTTCGCCATCGCGTTGCGCTTCCTGCGCGAGCCCGGCCGCGACCGGGCCTCGGGCCTGGCGATCCGGCTCGGGCTCGGCATCGGGCTCGTGGGCCTGTCGGTGGGCTACCTGATGGTCGGCGCGGGAGCCCACGCCATCGGCATCCCCGACGGTGGACCCGGCCTGGCGCTCGTCGGCTGGAGCACCACCGGCGGCGACCTGCGGATCGGTCATTTCCTCGGCATGCACGCCCTGCAACTGCTGCCGCTGCTGGCAGCCGGGCTGGCGGCCGTCGGGGGCGAGCGCCTCGACGTGACCGCACGGACCCGCATCGTGGTCGCCGCCGCCACCGGGTATCTCGGCGTGGTCCTGCTCGTCACCTGGCAGGCGCTGCGCGCCCAGCCCCTGCTCGCCCCCGACGGGCTGACGCTGGGCGCACTCGCCGTCCTGGCCTTCGGCACCGGCGCGGCCGTCCTCGTCGCCTGGCGCACCCCCGGCCGCCGCACCCCCGGCCGCCGCACTCCCGGCCGCCGCACTCCCGGCCGCCGCACTCCCGGCCGCCTCACTCCCGGCCGCCTCACTCCCGGCCGCACCTCGGTCTGATCCCCTCACCGCCCGGACAGGAACCCACCCCGGACAGGAACCCACCATGGACCCCCAGACCCTCTTCGACCTCGCCTTCCCCCTCGCCGTGCCCTTCTGGGCACTGATGATCTTCCTGCCGGGCTGGTCGGTGACGCGGCGGATCATCTCCTCGCCGTGGATCGCCGTACCGCCGCTGCTGGTCTACCTCACCCTGCTGATCCCGCAGTTCGCCCCGTTCTGGGCGGCCGTGAGCTCACCCGACCTGGGTGTCCTCGCGGCGCTGTTCGGCACACCTGCCGGCGCCGCGGCGGCCTGGGCACACTTCATCGGCTTCGACCTGTTCGTCGGGCGATGGATGTACCTGGACGCGCGGGAACACCGGACGCACCCGCTGGTGATGGCGCCGCTGCTCGTCCTGACGATCCTGCTCTCGCCGCTGGGGCTGATGGCCTACCTGCTGGTGCGCGCCGTGCTCGGGATCCGCAGCCCGGCACCGCAACCGGCGACGGTCTGATCACACCGCGACGATCGCCGCGCCCGTCACGGCGACGGTTCCCTCGGGAGCCTGCGCGAACCTCGCGACGACCTGCAGGCCGCCACCGGCCGGCAGCTCCGGGCACAGCTCCCCGCCCGCGAGTTCGACGGTGCGCGCGGCGATTGCCAACCCCAGGCCGGAGCCCTCGACATTGCTCTGCGCGGGGCTGCGCCAGAACCTGTCGGTGGCGCGCTCCAGCTCCTCGGCGGGCAGGTCCGGGCCGCAGTCCCGAACCGTGACCTCGACGTGACCGGGCGACGAGGTCGTCCGGACGCTCACCGCGCCACCGGGTGGGGAGAACTTGACGGCGTTGTCGAGCACCGCGTCCAGCACGGTCTCGATCGCTCCCCCCGACCCGGCGCCCCCCGACCCGGCGCCGACGGTAGACCGCGTGCACCCGCGCCACGAGCTCGCCGATGTCGTAGGGCTTGACGAGGTGGTCGTCGGCACCCGAATGCAGTCCGAGGATGCGGTCGTCCACCTCGCCCCGGGCCGAGACGACGATCACCGGTACGTCGCTGACCTCGAGGATCGCGCGGCAGACGTCGACGCCGTCGATGTCGGGCGGGCCGAGGTCGAGCAGCACGACATCGACGCCGCCGAGGTGGTCGACGGCCCCGCGCCCGGTCGCGAGCCGGCTGGTGGTCATGCCGTGGCGGTGCAGGGCGGGGCGCAGAGCCGCCGCGATGCGGTCGTCGTCCTCGACCAGGAGGATGTGCACGGGCGCCCCCCAGATGAACAGCGTTATACGAGTGAAACCCGATGGGCTCCCCAAGGTGCTGGACTGTGGTGTCCGATTCGCCCTAACGTCCCGCCATGCCCGGAGGCCCCCGATGACAACACCCATGATCCGGATGGCGACCGTCGACAAGCACTTCGGCGAGCTGCACGTCCTTCGCGACATCAACCTCGAGATCGAGCCCGGCCAGGTCGTGGTGGTGCTGGGCCCGTCGGGCTCGGGCAAGTCCACGCTGTGCCGCACCATCAACCGGCTCGAGCCCATCGACAGCGGCGAGATCGAGATCGACGGCAAGCGGCTCCCCGAGGAGGGCAAGGCCCTGGCGGGGCTGCGTGCCGACGTCGGCATGGTGTTCCAGAGCTTCAACCTGTTCGCTCACAAGACGATCCTCGAGAACGTCACGCTCGGGCCGCTCAAGGTGCGCAGGACCAGCAAGGCCGAGGCCGAGACCGACGGGCTCGCCCTGTTGGAGCGGGTCGGGATCGCCAACCAGAAGGACAAGTACCCCGCCCAGCTCTCCGGCGGCCAGCAGCAGCGCGCCGCGATCGCCCGCGCCCTGGCGATGAAGCCCAAGGTGATGCTGTTCGACGAGCCCACGTCCTCGCTCGACCCGGAGATGGTCAACGAGGTCCTCGACGTGATGACCGCGCTGGCCAAGGAGGGCATGACCATGCTCGTGGTCACCCACGAGATGGGCTTCGCCCGCCAGGCCGCCAACCGGGTCGTGTTCATGTCCGACGGCCAGATCGTCGAGGACGCCAACCCGGAGAGCTTCTTCACCAATCCCACCTCCGACCGTGCCAAGGACTTCCTCGGCAAGATCCTCACTCACTGATGACAGCTTCGGCCCGACGGAAGGACCGCTCCACCATGCGTCTGTCTCACATCACGAGGATCGCCGCCGTTGCGGCTGCGCTGGTACTCACGGCCACCGCCTGCGGCGAGCAGGCTGAGCTCAGTTCGCCGGGCGCGAGCGCCCCGCCCGTCGCCGAGGCGACGTTCGAGGCCGGCACGACGATGGCGAAGCTGAACGAGGCCGGCGCGCTGCGTGTCGGCACGAAGTTCGACCAGCCGCTGTTCGGGCTCAAGGGGCTCGACGGCAACCCGGTCGGTTTCGACATCGAGATCGCCAAGATCATCGCCGCCAAGCTGGGCATCCCCGCCGACGGGATCACCTACACCGAGACGCCCTCGAAGATCCGTGAGGACGTCATCGCCAACAGCCAGGTGGACGTCGTCGTCGCCACCTACACGATCAACGACACCCGCAAGGAACGGATCTCCTTCGCCGGCCCGTACTACGTCGCAGGCCAGGACCTGATGGTCGCGACCGACAACACGACCATCACCGGTCCGGACACGCTCAAGGCCGCGAACGCCCGGGTGTGCTCGGTCAGTGGCTCGACACCGGCCAAGACCATCGAGCAGTACGTCGACCCCGCCAACATCGTCCTGTTCGACGTGTACTCGAAGTGCGCCGACGCGCTGCGCAACGGCCAGGTCGACGCAGTCACCACCGACAACGTGATCCTGCTCGGCCTCATCGACTCCAGCCAGGCCGCGTTCAAGCTGGTCGGCGCCCCGTTCACGGAGGAGCCCTACGGGATCGGCATCACGAAGGGCGACGTCGCGTTCTGCGAGTTCGTCAACACGACCCTGACCGAGGCCGTCGCCGACGGCACCTACGCCGCGGCGTGGACCGCGACCGCGGGCAAGGTGCAGCCGGAGGTTCCGGAGCTCCCGGCCGCCGGAACCTGCAGCTGACATCAACCCCGTGACGGTGCGCGGCCGGTTCTCCGGCCGCGCACCGTCGTTCCTGCCCGGAGGCATGAATGGACGCCCTGATTGCGGAGTTCCCGCGGTTCCTCGGCGGCTTCTTCGGCACGCTGCGCATCTGCCTGTTCGCTGCGACAGGCGCGCTGCTCGTCGGGACGGCGCTGGCCGGCGCCCGGGTGTCCCCCGTCCCCCCGTTGCGGTGGGTCGGGACCTCCTGGGTCACCGTCTTCCGCAACTCACCGCTCATCGTGGTGCTGTTCATGTTCGCGTTCGGTCTGCCGCAGGTCGGCGTCACGTTCCCGACCCTGAACGGCAACGCCTTCTTCTGGCCCGGGGTCGCCGCACTCTCCGCCTACACGGCCGCGTTCGTCTGCGAGGCCGTCCGGTCGGGCATCAACTCGGTGCCGCCCGGGCAGGCGGAGGCCGCCCGCGCGGTCGGGCTCACCTTCGGTCAGACGCTGGGCACGGTCGTCCTTCCGCAGGCCCTGCGGACCGTCGTGCCGCCGCTCGGCAGCGTGATCATCGCGATGATCAAGAACTCGGCCATCGTGGGTGCCTTCGGGGTGACGGGAGAGTTGTTCTCCGTCGACGCCGGCAACACCGCGCTCGGCTACTCGGCGCTGTCGAGCCTCACCGGTGTCGCGATCGCGTATCTGGTGATCACCATCCCGGCCGGGCTCGCCCTCGGCGTGCTCGAACGAAAGACCGAGGTCAAGCGATGACGTCCACCGGCGTACGGCCCTGCGCGGAGGCGTCATGACCTCCGTCCTGTACGACGCGCCCGGCCCGCGGACCCGCCGCAACACGGCCATCGGCACGACGGTCGCGCTGGTGCTCCTGGCGGGCGTCGTGGCGTTGGCGGTCGTCCAGCTCGGCGCGAACGGTCAGCTGGACGGCGAGAAGTGGGGACCGTTCTTCAACCCGGGCAACCGATACTTCACGGCGACGTGGCGGGCACTGGGTGTCGGGCTCGGCAACACCCTCGTCGCCGCCGCGCTCACGCTGGTGCTGGCACTGGCCATCGGTACGGCGCTCGCCGTGCTGCGGATCTCCAGCACGCCGGTCTACCGCTGGCTGGTCGTCGGCGTCATCGAGCTGCTGCGCGGCCTGCCCGTCGTCATCACGATCTTCCTCGCCGCACGCGTGCTGCCGGAGATCGGGATCACGCTGCCACCACTGTGGTACCTCGTCATCGGTCTCACGCTCTACAACTGCGTGATCATCGCCGAGATCGTCCGGGCGGGGGTGGCCGCGCTCCCCCAGGGCCAGTCCGAGGCCGCGTCCGCGGTCGGGCTCACCCGCTTCCAGGTGCTGCGCATCATCCTGCTCCCCCAGGCGTTCCGCATCATGCTCCCGGCGCTGATCAGCCAGCTCGTGGTGATCGTGAAGGACACCTCGCTCGGCTTCATCATCTTCGGGTTCTCCGAGTTCGTCCGCACCGCCAACACCGTGATCCAGTTCTTCGGCGGGCAGGAGGAGATCAACCTCCCGCTGCAGGCCTACACCGCGGTGGCGCTGTTGTTCATCCTGATCAACTACGGGCTGGGCAAGCTCGCCGAGTACGTCCAGCGGCGTTCGGGGCGGGCGAGTAGGTCGGCGGCCGTGGCGGTACGGGCCCCCGTCAGGGTCGGTACCGGCGGCGGCTGAGGCCTGCGTCGTCTCCCGACCCTCAGTGCGTCCGGCAGATCGACCTGTGGTGGCGGTCGCGCCGGCCGACGGTGGGTGTGGATCAGAGGTTCTCCACCACGACCGGCTCGATGCCCTCGGCCTCGGGGAGGTCGAACCCGAGCACCTGGGCGTAGAAGCTCAGCTCGGCGTCCAGGGCGCGGCGAATGTTCTCCGACCGGCGGAAGCCGTGCTGCTCGCCGTCGAAGAGCAGGTAGGCGACAGGCACCTTGCGTTCCCGCAGCGCGTCGACGATCCGCTCGCTCTGGCTCGGCGGGACGATCTCGTCCTCGGCGCCCTGCAGCACGATCAGCGGGCGGGTCAGCAGGTCGACGTGGTGGATCGGGGAGCGCTCGACGTAGATGTCGCGCGCCTCGGGATAGGGCCCGACCAGCCTGTCGAGGTAGCGGCTCTCGAACTTGTGCGTGTCCGCGGCAAGCGCCTCGAGATCGGCGACACCGAAGTGGTTCGCGCCGGCCGCGAACGGGGTGTCCGCGCGGGCCAGCGCCGCAAGTGTCGTGAAACCGCCGGCCGAGCCGCCGCGGATCAGCAACCTGCCGCCGTCCACCCGGCCGAGGAAGGCGAGCCGGCGGGCGGCGGCGAGGCAGTCGGTCACGTCGAGGATCCCCCACGCCCCGAGCAGCTCCTCGCGGTAGGCGCGCCCGTAGCCCGTGGAGCCGCCGTGGTCGACGTCGACGACGGCGAGCCCGCGGCTCGTCCAGTACTGGACGGCGGGGTTCAGCACCGGCACCGCCGCCGCCGTCGGGCCGCCGTGGACCATCACCAGCAGCGGGGGGAGCTCGCCGGTCGGGCCGGTGCGGTCGGGGTTGGCGGGCGGGTAGAACAGCGCGTGTGCGGTGCGGCGTTCGCCGTCCACGCCGGTGGAGGGGAACGAGATGTGCTCGGGCACCGACAGGTAGCCTGGGTCGACCCCGAGGTCACGGGGGCCGTGCAGCGTCGTGAGGGCCCCCGTCGCCACGTCCAGGCGGTACACGCCGGGTTCCGCGGTCGGAGTGCCCGCGACCAGAACCACCCCGCCGTCGGGCATGGCGCGCACGGCGCTGATCGCGGAGAACGGTAGGTCGAGGTCGGTGATCGTGCCGTCGCCCGCGCGCACGGCCAGACCGTCGTAGCCGGCACTGCGGCGCGCGAACACCACCCGACCGTCGCCCAGCACGACGTAGCGGGCCGACCCGAGCATCCACCCCGGCCCGGCGATCTCGGCGTCGGTCCGCACCACCTGCTCGATGTCGGCGCCCGGGGTGAAGCGGTAGAGGTTCCACCAGTCGGTGCGGTCGCTGATGAACCACAGCGACCCGTCGGGCTGCCAGCGAGGCTCGGTCACCGACTCCCCCGGTCCGCCCGCGACGACCGTCTCCTCCCCGGTGGCCAGGTCGCGGACCACCAGCTCGGTGGAGTCCCACGGCATGGACGGGTGGTTCCAGCGGATCCACGCCAGCGTCGTGCCGTCGGGGCTCAGGCGGGGTGCGGCAACGAAGTCCGGGCCCGTGACCAGCACCTGCGGCCGGCCGGGCGCACGTGCGTCGACACGGACGATCTCGTTGTGCACGTCGGTGGCCGCGGGTCCGGCGTGGTGCTCCCGGACGCAGACGATCGTGGCGTCGTCGGGGGCGAGGTCGCCGTCGGCGAACCGATCCGCCCGCCGCGCGGCGGGTTCGGGGGTGAGCGGCTCCGGGGCGCCGCCCGGGACGAGCCGGTAGAGCCGCTGGTCGGCCCAGTTCGCGAACCAGGTGACGCCGTCGCGCACCCACCATGCCGCCCCGCCGTACTCGTGCACGGCGGTGCGGGCATCCATGCCGTCGGGGAGCAGTTCGGTGGTCGTCCCGTCCGGGGCACGGCGGACGAGCTGCGTGCGGCCGCCCTCCTGCGGCCTGCCCTCGGACCACACGACGTCCGCGCCGTCGACGTGGACCTCGGAGAGCCGCACCGCGGCGGCGACGACGACCTCGGAGCACAGCGGGGTGGGCCAGGAACCGAACGGGGTGGACGTCACGTGCACCCACGCTAGTCCGGGCGACGTCCCGCTGTCTCCGGCCGGTCGGCCGGATCCGCCGGGCGCGACAGCATCGGGTGGCCCTCGGCGGCCGACCCGGGCTCGACGTCGTGACGAGCACAGCGATGGCGTCCGCGGCACGGCCGTCGTGCTGATCCTGCTCGGGCCTCGCAGCGCCCGGCCGGGAGGTCCTCACCGCCGGGTGGTGCGCAACGCCGTCCAGAGCAGCCTGACGGCGTCGCCGAGGCCACGCGGGCGGACCACGGCCAGCACCCCGACCGCACCGGTCAGCCCGGGCCACCAGCGCACAGTGCCGTCCCCACGCACCGTGCCCAGCGCCGGGGTGGCACACGCACGCACCGACGGGAGCAGCGTGGGGTGCGCCAGCTGCGGGTCGCGGCAGGAACGGACCTTGACGGGCACCCGCAGCAGGTCGGGCAGCTCGCGGGCGATCGCCGAGCAGTTCGGGCAGGAGACGTCGTACACGACGACGACCTCGGCGGTCCTCACGCCGTCAGGATCGCAGCCGTGAGGGCTCCTGTGCAGGTGAGGACCAGCAGAGGCCGCACGACGCGCTCCGAACGCGACCACAGCTCCGTCCAGGCGCCGTCGGAGCTCCAGGCGTTGGACAGCAGCGGCATCGCCAGGCGCCCGGGGGCGAAGCCGGCGGCCAGGGCGAACGACGCCGGGACCGGTGCACCGCCACCGCGCAGGCACCGAACAGTGCCCCGCGGACGGGCGCGGGCACCACTGCCTGCGGCAGGGCACCCCACGCCGAGGAGACGAAGGCCACCACCGCCCCGACGAGCAGACCGGTGGCGGAACAGCGGATCACCGGCTTGTCGCGCCAGACCGACGCGCTCAGCAGGAACGCCGAGTTGTGGCTTCAAGTGCTGCCGGAGTTGGCGAACCCGGCAGCGGCGCCCGCAGTCACGACGAGCAGCAGGACCGCACCGGTCGCGACGACGTTGCGGGGCGCCGTGGCCCCGAGTACAGCAGCGGCGGTTCCGATCCCGAGCAGCGCGAGGGTCGCCGTGACGGGGTGCAGCGGCCACCGGGGCAACGACCGTGCCGAGGACGTCACACCGTTGTACTCGGTGCCGTCGGCGCAGGTGGCGGTGGTGATGGCGTCGGAGCAGCGGTAGCCGTTCCAGCGCCACGCGTTGCGCCCGTGACAGTTGGTCGTGAGCCGGGTCGACTCGTAGCTCTCGTCGCCGAGCGCGTGCACGCCTTCGCGGTGGTATCCGTCTGCGCCGGAGCGGCGGCCATCCTCATCCTCCACGTGAACACGAGTGGGATGACGTCGCCGCCGTCCCGCTCCTGTTCAACGAGCCGGCCGTCGCGCCGTCACGCGACCCGGAGGGCCATGTGGTGATCCATTCGGGTGATGGTGCACGTACTGTGGGCGACGACGAGGTGCCCGCCGAGAGGAGAGGCCAGCGATGCCCGATTCATCCCCCACCCCGGAGCCGATGGACGCCGAGATCGTGCCCGACCCGGTGCCCGACACCGCGGCCGGAGCAGGCCCCACCCCGATCCCTCCGGCCCCGGACTACGACGAGCGTGGCGTCCCCGGGTTCGACTACGTCCGAGCGCGGATCGAGGGCCGCTTCGCCACCTCGCTGGGCACCACGGAGCTGGCGGCGGACACACCCGAGTCCCGCTCCCTGGACGAGCAGGAAGCGGAACGCGACAAAGCGGCGAAGTCCAAGCTGGACGAGATCCGCCGCTCGCTGGGCCGCTAGCCCCCCACCTCCGGTTCAGGAAGGCGGGCTACGCGCCGGGGCGCTTGAAGATCTTGCTGCCCAGCCAGACCAGCGGGTCGTACTTGCGGTCCACCACACGCTCCTTGAGCGGGATCAGCGCGTTGTCGGTGATCTTGATGTGCTCGGGGCAGACCTCGGTGCAGCATTTGGTGATGTTGCACATGCCCAGGCCGTGCTCCTCCTGCGCCTCCTTCTGCCGGTCGGCGACGTCGAGGGGGTGCATGTCCAGCTCGGCGATCCGCATCAGGTAGCGCGGGCCCGCGAAGCTCTCCTTGTTCTCCTCGTGGTCTCGCACGACGTGACAGATGTCCTGGCACAGGAAGCACTCGATGCACTTGCGGAACTCCTGGCTCCGCTCCACGTCGACCTGCGCCATCCGGTAGTCACCCGGCTCCAGGTCCGGCGGCGGCGCAAAGCTCGGGATCTCGCGGGCCTTCGTGTAGTTGAACGACACGTCGGTGACGAGGTCCCGGATCACCGGGAACGTCCGCAAGGGCGTCACGGTGATCGTCTCGGTCTCGGTGAACGTGGACATGCGCGTCATGCACATCAGCCGCGGCCGGCCGTTGATCTCGGCGGAGCAGGAGCCGCACTTGCCGGCCTTGCAGTTCCAGCGGACCGCGAGATCCTGCGCCTGGGTCTGCTGCAGCCGGTGGATGATGTCGAGGACCACCTCGCCCTCGTTGACCTCCACCGGATAGTCGACGAGTTCGCCCTTCTCGTCGTCGCCGCGCCAGACGCGGAATCGGGCGTCGTAGCTCACAGCTTGTCCCCCTTGTCGGACCCCGATGCGTCGGCGCGGTGACCGCCCAGTTCCTCACCGGTGTAGTAGTTCTTCAGCTCGTCCAGCTCGAACAGGTCGAACAGCTCGGGTCGCATCGGGAGCTGTTCCTGGCGCACCAGGTTCACGTTGTCCTCGCCGAGCGCCGAGAGCACGAGCAGCACGTGCCGCCAGTCCGAGTCCATGACCGGATAGTCGTCGCGGGTGTGCCCGCCGCGGCTCTCCCGCCGTTCCAGCGCGGCCTTGGCCACGCACAGCGAGACCAGCAGCATGTTGCGGAGGTCGAGCGCGAGGTGCCAGCCGGGGTTGAACTCGCGGCGCCCCGCGACACTGACCGTGCGGGCGCGGACGGCGATGTCCTGCAGCGCCTTGAGCGCCAGCTCCATCTCGTCGGCCTTGCGGATGATGCCGACGAGATCGTTCATCGTCTTCTGCAGTTCCAGGTGGACGACGAACGGGTTCTCCCCGCCCTCGGTCGCCGACGAGAACGGCAGCAGGGCGCGCTTCTGTGCCTCGGTGACGTCGTCGATCGCCACCGCGGCGCGCACGCCACCGAGGCCGTTCACGTAGGCGGCTGCGCCGGCGCCGGCCCGACGGCCGAACACCAGCAGGTCCGACAGGGAGTTGCCACCGAGCCGGTTGGAGCCGTGCATCCCACCGGAGCACTCGCCCGCCGAGAACAGGCCGGGCACCTTCGACATCGCGGTGTCGGGGTCGACCTCGACGCCGCCCATGACGTAGTGGCAGGTCGGCCCGACCTCCATCGCCTCCTGCGTGATGTCGACGTCGGCCAGCTCCTTGAACTGGTGGTACATCGACGGGAGCCGCTTCTGGATCTCGTCCGGCTTGAGCCGCGAGGCGATGTCGAGGAACACCCCGCCGTGCGGCGACCCGCGACCGGCCTTGACCTCGGAGTTGATCGCGCGCGCGACCTCGTCACGCGGGAGCAGCTCCGGGGGGCGGCGGTTGTTCTCCTGGTCGGCGTACCAGCGGTCACCCTCCTCCTCGGAGGTGGCGTACTGCTCCTTGAACACGTCGGGGATGTACTCGAACATGAAGCGCTTGCCCTCGGAGTTGCGCAGGACGCCGCCGTCACCGCGCACCGACTCGGTGACGAGGATGCCCTTCACCGACGGCGGCCAGACCATGCCCGTCGGGTGGAACTGCAGGAACTCCATGTTGATGAGCGTGGCGCCCGCACGCAGGGCGAGCGCGTGCCCGTCGCCGGTGTACTCCCAGGAGTTGCTCGTCACCTGGTAGCTCTTGCCGACCCCGCCCGTGGCCAGGACGACGGCGGGGGCGTCGAACCGGACGAAGTCGCCGGTCCCGCGGTAGTACGCGAAGGCGCCCGCGACCCGCCCCTCCGACACGAACAGGTCGGTGATCGTGCACTCGTGGAAGACGCGGATGTTGGAATCGTAGTCGCCGGTCTCGCGGTAGTCCTCCTGCTGCAGCGACACGATCTTCTGCTGCAGGGTGCGGATCAGTTCCAGACCGGTGCGGTCGCCGACGTGGGCCAGGCGCGGGTAGGTGTGCCCGCCGAAGTTGCGCTGGCTGATCCGGCCGTCGGGTGTGCGGTCGAACAGCGCGCCGTAGGTTTCCAGCTCCCAGACGCGGTCGGGCGCCTCCCTGGCGTGAAGCTCGGCCATCCGCCAGTTGTTGAGGAACTTCCCGCCGCGCATGGTGTCGCGGTAGTGGACCATCCAGCTGTCGTTGCTGTTGACGTTGCCCATGGCCGCCGCGCAGCCGCCCTCGGCCATGACCGTGTGGGCCTTGCCGAACAGCGACTTGGAGATGATGGCCGTGCGCTTGCCCTGGGCACGCGCCTCGATAGCGGCGCGCAGCCCGGCGCCGCCGGCGCCGATCACCACGACGTCGTAGTCGTGCCGCTCGATGTTCCCGAGCCGCTCGATGCTCGCGGGCCGCTCGATGTTCCCGGGCCGCTCGATGTTCCCGGGCCGCTCGATGTCAGGACTCACAGCAGGTCACCCCACGATCCGCAGGTCGGAGATCCACCCGGCCGAGACGGCCATGATGTAGAAGTCGGTCAGTGCCAGCGTGGCGAGGGTCAACCAGGCCAGCTCCATGTGCTTGGTGTTCAGGCGTGAGACGAACTGCCACGACTTGTAGCGCATCGGGTGCTTCGAGAAGTTGTTGATGCGCCCACCGACGATGCTGCGACACGAATGGCACGAGATCGTGTACGCCCAGAGCGCCACGACGTTGGCCACCAGGATGATGTTGCCCAGTCCGAGCCCGAAGCCACCGTCCGCCTTTCCGAACGCGAGTACGGCGTCATAGGTGTTGATCACCGAGATGAGCGTGGCGGCGTAGAAGAAGTAGCGGTGCAGGTTCTGCCCGAGCAGCGGGAACCGCGTCTCGCCCGAGTACTTCTTGTGCGGCTCGGCCACTCCGCACGCGGGCGGGGAGAGCCAGAACGCCCGGTAGTACGCCTTGCGGTAGTAGTAGCAGGTGAGCCGGAACAGCAGCAGGAACGGCAGGGTCAGCGACGCGTAGGGCAGCCACCACACGTCGGGGAGGAACCGTCCGAAGTGCGCGGACTCGGGCTCGCAGCCGACCGACACGCACGGCGAGTAGAACGGGGTCAGGTAGTTGTACTCCTCGACGAAGTACCACTCCTGCATGAAGGCCCGCACCGTGGCGTAGGCGACCCACGCGGCGAGGCCGGCGAAGGTGAGCAGTGGCGGTAGCCACCACCGGTCCGTGCGGAGCGTCCTGGCCGAGATCTGCGCCCGGCCGGCGGACACGTCTGTGGTGGATGACACGTCAGTGGGTCCTCGTCTCCCTGCGGTGCGCCCGATGCCGCAGCGGGTCGCGGCCGAGACGTCTCCGATCTGGTCTTGGAGCTTACGACGCAGATCACAGGGCGACGATGAAGGGTGGGGAACAAGACGCCTGACGAGACCCGCATCACAGCGATCAGCGGCCCCGCTCGGGATGCCGACCGTCCGCGCCGCACGGACGCGAGGGGCGGATGACGGTCGGAGGCTCCACCGCTCGCCGAGCCGCCGAGTACGCGACGATCACCTCCCACCGGAAACGCCACCGGTCGTCGGGCAGCCGGCGGAAGACCGGCTCGCCCTGCTCGCGACGCCAGCGCGCGACCCGCGCGGTCAGCACGCTCAGCCAGATGGTCAGCGCGACGACGACGATCACGACGGACACGGCGAACCAGGCCGCGAGCACAGCCATGCGGAGACCTCCGATGTATCGGTAGTACGATATCTTTCCCGCTACCGACTTCTTAGAAATTTCGATACAGACATTCGGAGGATCTATGACCACGCCGACCGTTCGCAAGTTGCAGCTCGGCAACGAGCTCCGCCGAACCCGCGAAGCGGCGGGCAGGACCCCCGCCGAGGCAGCCAGGGTGTTGGGCGGCACCACGTCGAAGATCAGCAAGCTGGAGCTCGGCCAGAGCGGGATCACCCTCGGTGACGTCAAGATGCTGCTGGAGTTCTACGGTGACGATCCCGACCACGTCGAGTGGATGATGGCGCTCTCGCGCAACAACCGGGAGCGTGGCCGCTGGAGCGGCTATCGGGCGGCGTTCCCGGAGTGGTTCCGGATCTACGTCGACCTGGAGCACGACGCCGAGCACATCCGCTGGGCCGAGGTCGAGTTGGTCCCCGGCCTGCTGCAGACCGAGGACTACATCCGGGCGCTCTCGGCGTCGACGCCGTCCGTGTCAGGACCGCCTGATGTCGACGAGGTGGTGCGGGCGCGCCTGGAGCGGCAGGAGATCCTGGACCGCGAGCAGCCACCGGCGCTGAACTTCGTGCTCTCCGAATCCTGCCTGCGCAGGATCGTCGGAGGCCCGGCCGTCATGGCCGCCCAGCTCACGCATCTCGCGGAACTGGCGGACCGCCCGAACATCCAGCTCCAGGTCCGCCCCTTCGACGCCGAGTCGACCCCCGGCGCGGTGTATCGGTTCACCACACTGCGGATCCCGGCGCCGGGCAGCGAACCGCCGCTGGAGTTCGTGTTCTGCGAGGACCTCGACGACGCCCGATACCTCGACGATCACGAAGCCCTGCGTACCTACGACGCCACATGGAGCGCCATGCAGGCTTCTGCGCTCGGTCCGGTCGAGTCCCAGCGTATGCTCCGTGACGTGGCACAGCAGTACGCGAAAGGACGTCCCGGATGATCCACTCTCAGCCTGACTTCACCGATGCCGACTGGTTCACCAGCAGTTTCACCGATGGCAACGGCACCCAGTGCGTCGAGGTGGCCGTGGTCCGGGGCTGGGTCGGCGTGCGCGACACCAAGCAGCATGGTGCCGGGCCCATCCTGGCCTTTACGCCCACCGCCTGGGAGGCGTTCCTCCTCGGGGTCCACGCGGACGAGTTCACGAGCTGACCGGACCGCCCTGCCGGATCAGTCCGTCTCGAACCGGGGGAACAGCGGCGAAGGGGCGGGCAACTCCGGCTGCCGATCCCCCAGCTGCGCCGCCATCCGACGCGCGGCGGCGGGGAGGAACGGCGTGAGTTCGTCGGCAATCGTCCGCGCGCTGTAGACCAGCGTGCACAGCGCGACATCGAGTTGCCGGGCGGCGTCTTCATCACCGCCTTTCGCTGACTTCGCCAGGGCCCACGGCGCGACCGTCTCGACGTAGCGGTTCGCGGCGTCCACGACGTCAAGCACGGCGGCCGACGCGGACCGGAAGTCGAATCGGCGCATCGCCTCGTCAACCCGCGCCATCACCGTGGCACACGCGTGTACGACGGGCTCGTCAGCAGGCAACTCGATTCCACCGGGTACCCGCCCCTCGCGGTACCGGTGCACCATGCTGACCGTGCGGTTGACCAGATTGCCCAGGCCGTTCGACAGATCCTCATGGTAACGCGCAACGAGCCGTGGCACCGTGAAATCAGCCTCGCCCACTCGTGGGACCTCACGTACCAGCCACCAGCGCAGCGCATCCGCGCCGTAGATATCGACGATCGAGACCGGATCGACCGCGTTTCCGAGCGACTTACCGATCTTCTTCCCGTCGACGGTGAGGTAATCGTGCACGAAGATCGTATGCGGCGTCGGCTGACCTGCCGAGAGCAGCATCGCCGGCCAGTACACCGCATGGAATCGCGTGATCCCCTTGCCGATGACGTGGACCGTTTCGTCACCCTCCACCCACCACGTGCGGTATTCCTCGGATTCGGGGTCCCCGAAGTGTAGAGCCGTAATATAATTGATGAGCGCGTCGAACCACACGTAGACGACCTGCGAAGGATCGTCAGGTACTGGAATGCCCCAGCCACGAGCACGCTCGACCGAACGGGACACCGAGAAGTCACGTAAGCCCTGGCGGATGAACCCCAGAACTTCGTTTCGCCGGACGTCGGGCTCGATCCGAAGCCGGCCGGACTCGATCAGCTCAGTGAGCTCGTCCTGATATCTGGAAAGCCGAAAAAACCAGTTCTGCTCCGATACCAGTTGCGGCACGACGAAGTGCTCTGGGCACGCACCGGCAACGAGTTCGTCCTCCTCGTAGAAAAGTTCGCAGCCAACACAGTACAGGCCCTGGTAGTGCTTTTGGTAGAGGTCGCCATTGGCTGCGGCGGCCAGCCAGAGTCGTTCCACTCCGGGTCGGTGCCGAGCATCAGAACTCGTCCGGATGAAGTCATCAAAGCTGATCTGCAAGGGATCACGCAGCGACTCGAATGCTGCCGCATTACGATCCACGAGTGCCCGGGTGGTGACCCCTTCCGATTCTGCCGCCTGAACGTTCTTCAGCGAGTTGTCGTCTGTTCCAGTGAGAAATTTGACCTTGCGGCCGCGATGCCGCCGGTGTCGCGCCGCAACGTCCGCCTGTACCAGTTCCATTGCGAAACCCAGGTGTGGCCGGGAATTCACATAGGGAATTGCGGTCGTGATGAACGTGCGAGGCATGATGCGCGTCACTTCCCGTCAGGCTGACTGAGAACACAAGTCTAGCGCCGGGGACCTCGCCGCAGGAGCAGCCATGCAGATCAGAGCACCGACCTGCATGGACCTTCCGTGAAGGACCCTCACGCCATGCTGGCGAGCCGTTCGATCGCTGCATGTTCCTGGTCCGCGATCGGCGGCGCGAGGGGCAGGACGCTCGTGGTCACCCTCGACCACAGGAGCCGACCGTCGAACTCCTGCTCCACAGACTCCACCCGCAGGATCTGGTAATAGGGGACCTCCACCGACTGCTCCGGGAGGTAGTGCGGGTACGTGGTGGATCCGTACAACGACGTGCCGTCCTCAAGCAGTGCTGTGAAGCGCGTGGTGACCACGATGAGACCGGGACCGGCCTGCATCATGATGCCGTCGAACGCGGGAACGTGGGCGATACCGTTCACGCCGAAGCGGAGGTGCGACACGCCGCCCTCGATACGCGAGTGGTCGATCGCGGGATCGGTTCGGAAGTCGGTGACGGACGACGCACGGACGTGCGCGAGAACCCGACCATCGGCGGCGCGGGCGTATGTCTCCCTGTTGTTGCCGATCAGATGGCGCCCAATCGAAAGATACCCGCCGGACGCGCGGTACATCCCCACCGTCCCGGGGGTCTCCCGAGCCGCCATGACCAGCGCACGATCACAGCACATCAACACGATCGTCCGCGGATCCCAGCCCTCGGCGAGGTGTGTGAACTCGACGTTAATCTCGCTCACGCCGGTGGTCGTGTCGATCACCCCCTCGCCGACACCCAGGACAGGACGACCGTTGACGACACCCTCCACGCGATAGTCATGGCGCTGATTCACGTGCCAACTCCTCACCGTTGCCTGATTTCGACTCCACGTCAGGGTAACGACGAGAACACGGCGCGTCACTGCACCGATCGGTGCGCGTGCACAGCGACTGGGATGTGGGCGCGCATCAGTGCTGGCGGTTGCCGGTGGTCGCAGCGAGGTAGTCGCGGTTGAGCTGGGAGATCACGTCCAGCGGGATCTCCTTGGGGCACGCCGACGAGCACGCGCCGACGTTGGTGCAGCCCCCGAAACCCTCGGCGTCGTGCGTCGCCACCATGCGGACGACCCGGTCGGCCCGCTCGGGCTGGCCCTGCGGCAGCTCACCGAGATGGGTGATCTTCGCGCCGAGGAACAGCGACGCCGACCCGTTCGGGCAGGCCGCGACGCAGGCACCGCAGCCGATGCAGGCTGCCGCGGTGAACGCCCGGTCGGACCGGGCCTTGGGCACCGGCGTCGCATGGGCGTCCGGGGCCGCGCCGGTGGGCGCGGAGATGTACCCGCCCGAGGCGATGATCCGGTCGAAGGCACCGCGGTCCACGACCAGGTCCTTGATCACCGGGAACGCCGCCGCCCGGAACGGCTCGATCGTGATCGTCTCGCCGTCACGGAAGTGCCGGAGGTGCAGCTGGCACGACGTGGTGGCCTTCTGGGGGCCGTGCGGCTCCCCGTTGATCACCATGGCGCACGACCCACAGATGCCTTCGCGACAGTCGTGGTCGAATGCGACGGGCTCGTCGCCGTCGAGGATCAGCTTCTCGTTGAGGACGTCGAGCAACTCCAGGAACGACATGTCCTCGCTGGCGTCGTCGACGCGATAGGCGACCAGCCTGCCCTTGTCCGCCGCCCCGGCCTGGCGCCAGATGCGCAGGTTGAGCTCCATGTGCCGCTTTCCTCTCACTTGTACGAGCGCTGGCTGGGGGTCACGTAGGTGAAGGTCAGGTCCTCCTTGTGCAGCACCGGCGCCTCGCCACGACCGGCGAACTCCCACGCCGCGGCGTAGGAGAAGTTCTCGTCGTCGCGGGCGGCCTCGCCGTCCTCGGTCTGGCTCTCGGCCCGGAAGTGCCCGCCGCAGGACTCGGTGCGGTGCAGGGCGTCGAGGCACATCAGCTCGCCGAGCTCCAGGAAGTCGGCCACGCGCCCGGCCTTCTCCAGCGACTGGTTGAGCTGCGCGCCGGTGCCGGGCACCTTGACGCTGCTCCAGAACTCCCGCCGCAGCTCCGGGATCCGGTCGAGCGCCTTGCGCAGGCCCTCCTCGGTACGTTCCATGCCGCAGTAGTCCCACATGAGGCGGCCGAGCTCGCGGTGGAAGGAGTCGACCGTGCGGTCCCCGTCGATCGAGAGCAGGTGCTCGATCCGCCCGTTCACCTCGGCCTCGGTGGCGCGGACCTCGTCGGCTCCCGGGTCGACGGGGCTCAGCCCCGCGCCGGCGAGGTAGTTCCCGATCGTGTTCGGCAGCACGAAGTAGCCGTCGGCGAGGCCCTGCATCAGCGCCGAGGCGCCGAGCCGGTTGGCGCCGTGGTCGGAGAAGTTCGCCTCACCGATCACGAACATGCCGGGGATGGTGCTCTGCAGGTCGTAGTCGACCCACAGCCCGCCCATCGTGTAGTGCACGGCCGGGTAGATCCGCATCGGCACCGTGTACGGGTCCTCGCCGGTGATGCGGTCGTAGATCTGGAACAGGTTGCCGTACTTCGCCGCGATGGCCGGGCGGCCCAGCCGCTCGATGGACGTCGCGAAGTCGAGGTAGACGCCCAGCCCCGTCGGCCCGACGCCGCGCTTGGCGTCGCAGACGGCCTTGGCCGCGCGGCTCGCGATGTCCCGCGGCACGAGGTTGCCGAATGCGGGGTACTGCCGTTCAAGGAAGTAGTCGCGGTCGGACTCGGGGATCTCGTTCGGCGGCCGCGACTCGCCGATCTCCTTGGGCACCCAGACGCGGCCGTCGTTGCGCAACGACTCGCTCATCAGCGTCAGCTTCGACTGGTGGTCGCCGCTCACCGGGATGCAGGTCGGGTGGATCTGCGTGTAGCAGGGGTTCGCGAACAGAGCGCCCTTGCGATGCGCGCGCCAGCCCGCGGTGACGTTGCAACCCTTGGCGTTCGTCGACAGGTAGAACACGTTGCCGTAGCCGCCCGACGCGATCACGACGGCGTCGGCGAGGTGGGTGCGGATCTCGCCGCTGACGAGGTCGCGAGCGACGATGCCGCGCGCGCGGCCGGCGACGACCACCAGGTCGAGCATCTCGTGGCGGGAGTACATCGTGACCCCGCCGGCGTCGATCTGGCGCTCGAGGGCCTGGTAGGCGCCCAGCAGGAGCTGCTGGCCGGTCTGGCCCTTGGCGTAGAACGTGCGGGAGACCTGTGCGCCGCCGAAGGACCGGTTGTCGAGCAGGCCGCCGTACTCCCGGGCGAACGGCACGCCCTGCGCGACGCACTGGTCGATGATCGCCACGCTGATCTCGGCGAGCCGGTGGACGTTGGACTCCCGCGACCGGAAGTCGCCACCCTTGACCGTGTCGTAGAACAACCGGTGGATGCTGTCGCCGTCGTTGCGATAGTTCTTCGCGGCGTTGATCCCGCCCTGCGCGGCGATCGAGTGCGCGCGGCGCGGGCTGTCCTGGTAGCAGAACGAGCTGACCTGGTAGCCGAGCTCGGCCAGGCTCGCCGCGGCCGAACCACCGGCCAGACCCGTGCCGACCACGATGACCTTCACCTTGCGCTTGTTCGCCGGGCTCACCAGCTTGACGCCGAAGCGCCGGTTCTCCCAGCGGGACTCGATCGGACCATCCGGCGCGGCCGTGTCGACGATCGGGTCTCCGATGGTGAAATCGCTGTACATGCTCATGCCACCACTCCGGTCAGTACGGCGAACGGAACCGATCCGAACCCGACGACCAACGCGACCGCGACCACGGTCGAGACCCCCTTGAGCCTCGCCTGGGTCGCGGCGCTGGAGCGTCCGAAGGTCTGCAGGCCGCTCCACAGTCCGTGCTTGACGTGGAACCCGACGGCCACGACCGCCAGGACGTAGAAGAGCGTCACGTACCACCGCGACGGCGCGAAGCCGGCCACGACGTTGTCGTAGACCGCGCCGGAGACGCCGTTGGGGTTGAGCGTGCCCGTCGTCAGGTCCAGCACGTGGTAGACGATGAACAACGCGATGATCACTCCACCCCACCGCATGGTGCGGGCGGCGTAGCTGCCGCCCGTCACCGGCGGGCGGTGGGAGTACTTCACCGGGCGGGCCCGGCGCGCGCGCAACGTGAGGACGACGGCCGACACGAGGTGCCCGAGCACCGCGGCGAGAAGCACGACCCGCACGGCCCAGAGCACGGTCTGCTCCGGCAACGCGGGCTCCCCCACGACCCGTAGCCACTCGGCGTAGGCATCGAGCGACTCCCGGCCGAGGAAGATCTTCAAGTTGCCGATCATGTGGACGACGAGGTAGAGCAGCATGATCGCGCCGCTCGTCGCCATCACGAACTTGAGCTGCGCCGAGGTGGGCCCACCCCGTCCGTTCGCCGGGCGCCGCGTCGCCGGGCGGGGGGCGCCGGGGGCGCGCCCGGCCCCGCGCTCTCCGAGAGTGACCATGCCCAAGGGTCACTTCCGACAATGTCGGACGTCCAATGCATCAGATCGGCCGAAGCGATGCACGTACGCTATGCCTGTGACGTTGCAGCAGCTCGCGTACTTCGTGGCCGTGGTCGATGTGCGCAGCTTCACTCGCGCCGCGGACACTGTCGGGGTCGCGCAGCCCACCCTGTCGCGGCAGCTCAGGGCGTTGGAGGACGAGCTCGGCGCCACGCTCGTCGATCGCGGCCGGTCCGGGCCCGTGCTCACACCGGCCGGACGTGCGGTCCTGCCGCTGGCCCGCCGGATGCTTGCCGACGCCGAGAGCGCGCGCAGCGTCGTGGCGGAGATCGTCGGGCTGCGTCGCGGACGGGTCCGCGTGGGAGCCACCCCGTCGTTGTGCATCGGCGTGCTGGCCGATGTCCTTCGGGTGTTCTCCGGGCAACACCCCGACATCGCGCTGGAGCTCATCGAGAGCGGTTCGCAACTCCTCGTGCGCTCGCTGGCTCGCGGCGAGCTCGACATCGCGCTGGTCATCGTGCCGGCGTCCGGGATCGATCCGGCCCTGCACACGACACCGATCCTGCGCGAACGGCTCTCGGTCGCCTCGCCCACGTCCGGCCGGGCCTCGTCGGGCGCGATGGGGATGCGCGAGCTGGCCCGGCGGCGTCTGGTCGTGCCGCGGGTGGGTTACGACGTGCGGGAGACGACCCTCAAGGCGTTCGCCGACGCCGGGGTGACACCGCGGTTCGCCGTGCAGGGCGGGGAGATGGATGCGGTGCTGCGGCTCGTCGAAGCCGGTACCGGGGTGGCGGTGGTGCCGGACCTGGTGTTCGCCGGGCGTCCCCGCCTGCGCCGGACCGTGCTCACCCCGGCGCTCTACCGGACCGTTGCCCTCGCCCGGCGGGCCGACCTCACCCCGACCCACGCCGTACAGGCGTTCTGCGACACCCTGCTGTCGTTCCTCGCCGACCTGTCGGCCGCGGGTGGCTTTCCCGGCGACGTCCAGGTGCTGAGGCGCCCGGACGCGGATTAGCCTCCGGGACGTGGCCGACGCCGACATCCACTTCCACTTCGATCCGTCTGCCCGTTCGCGTGGATGACCAGCAAGTGGGTGCGCACGGTGCGGGCCCTTCGCGACCACACCGTGGACCGGCAGTTCATCTCGCTGCGCCTGCTCAACTCCCACATCGACTACGCCGCGCACTTCCCGTCGGGGTACCAGGCCGGTCACACCGCGGGGCTGCGGCTGCCCCGGGTTGCGGCGCGCACCCGCGTCGAGCACGGACGGCCGATCCTGCACTTCGAACCGCCGGGTGGAGTCGCGTTCTTGGGCCCGGTGATCAGCCGCCTGCCCGGCGACGACCAGGCCGTGGACCTGTGGGACCACGTCGTCGCCCTGGCCCGCTTCCCCCGGTTTCGCCGAGCTGAAGCGCAGCCTCCGCGAGCTGCCCCAGCTGCGCGCCCTGGGCGTGAGCGAGCGCGAGGAGGGTGTGGTGCAGGACTGGCACGGGGGCAGCCGCCGTCAGAAGCGGTAGTGCCGGCGGCCCGGGAGGCGGACACTCAGTCGTCGACGGGTTCGGCACCCAGCTCGTCGGTGTCGGCTCCGTGGTCGGTCAGTGCCTCGCGGACCACGCGATACACCATGCCCCCTCCGTAGCCCTTGCGTGCGAGCATGCCCACCAGCCGCCGGCCGGCCACGACTCTCTCGTCCGGGGTGCTGGCGGGCATCGTGCGCAGCTTCCGGTCGACGAGCTCGCGCGCCCGCCGCTCCTCGGACTCGAGGTCGACCTCGGCGAGCGCGTCACCCGCCACCTCGTCGGCGACGCCCTTGCGCCGCAACTCCTGGGCGATCGCCCGCCGCGCCAGCCCACGGTGGGTGTGGCGGGCCCGGACCCACTGGCCGGCGAACGCGGCGTCGTCGATGAGCCCGACCTCGTCGAACCGCTCCAGTACCGTGAGCGCCGCCTCGTCGGGTACGCCCTTGCGCCCCAACGTCTGAGCGAGCTCCTGACGGGTGCGGGCCCGGTCGCTGAGCAGCCGCAGGCAGATCTCGCGGGCCACCACGACCGGGTCGGCGTCCGGATCGAGCTCGACGGGCTCCCCTGGTCGCCGGCGTCGACGCCCGGGCGGATCTGCGACCCCGCTGAGCGGCGGGGCACCGCCGGGCTCACCACGGCGCCCCGCCCGGCGGCCGGGCCGGTTCTCCGACGACCCGCCGTCCTCGTCCGGCCCTGTTCTCCGGGAAGGCGCCTTCCTCGTTCGCGCCTGCCCCCTCGTGACCAGGCCGTCCAGTCGGGCGGTGCGGGGGACCGGCTGCTCCGTCACGGCGACGTCGAACTCGGCCACCGGTGCCGGACCGTTCGACCCCTCCCCGGCGAAACCACCGATCTCGGCCACCGCGATCTCGGCCACCGCGATCTCGGCCACCGCGATCTCGGCCACCGCGATCTCGGCCACCTCCGTGCTCGGACTCACATCGCCGGGGTGTGCGGTGTCACGACCGTCCGCGTCGGCGAACACCGCGACGGGAGACTCTGCCGCGCCGGCCGGGTCGGCCACGCCG
>Ga0209591_10000723_pt1 | contig 42109 bp, 39 predicted proteins | sample MAT01_FD_187207 | JGI IMG/M metagenome (GOLD analysis project Ga0209591, IMG submission 187207) | Freshwater microbial communities from Lake Fryxell liftoff mats and glacier meltwater in Antarctica - MAT-01 (SPAdes) (version 2) | ecosystem: Environmental > Aquatic > Freshwater > Ice > Liftoff...
CCCCGCGCGAGACAGCCTGCACGAACAGCTTGCCGATGCCGTTCAGATTGAACACCTGCTCGGTCACCACCAGGCCGCCGATCAGGAACGCAAACTCCAGTCCGATGACGGTGATGACCGGCAGCATGGCGTTGCGCATGGCGTGGCGCGCCACCACCAGCCGTTCGTAGACGCCCTTGGCGCGTGCGGTGCGGATGTAGTCTTCCTGCAGAACCTCCAGAATGGACGACCGCATCATGCGCGTGGCCACCGAGGAATAGCGATACCCCACCGCGATGGCCGGCCAGATCAACTGTGACAGATTGGCCCACGGGTCCTCCCGGAAAGACGTGAAGGTCAACGGGGGGATCCAGGAGAAGTACGTCAGCAGCAGCAGGATGATGATCATGCCGAGCCAGAACGACGGCACCGCCAGCCCGGCGATCGAGAACACGCGGATCGCCTGGTCGATCCAGGTGTCCTTGAAAATCGCCGACAGCGTGCCGAGAGGCAAGGCCAGCAGGATGGCGAGGATCGTCGCCATGACCGCGACCTGCAACGACAGCTCGAGCCGGATGCCGATCTCGTAGGTCACCGGCTTCCCCGTCCACATCGAGTAGCCGAAATCCCCCTGCAGGATGCCGCCAAACCACTTCACGAATTGCACCGTCACCGGCTGATCCAGCCCCAGCCGCGCCCGCTCGGCTTCAACGACCTCCCTGGAAACATTGGCGCCGTCGAACATGACCTGCACCGGATCGCCCGGCATCGCTCGCAGCATGAAGAACACCAGCAGCGCGACGCCGATCAGCGTCGGGATCATCAGCAGCAGCCGGTTTACGATATAGCGCAGCATAGGTTGCGTGAGGCGTCAGGCGTGAGGGGTAAAGGTGGTTTCGATCGCCCCACCCCTCCCGCCTCAGTCCTCGCCGATTACTGGTCCAGCCAGACGTCCGTCAGGTCCTGCCCCACGTAGTGCGAAGGCGTCATGTTCCACCCTTTCAACTTCTTGTTGAGCACGATGATGCGGTGCCACCAGATGGTGGGGATGGTGTAAGCCTGTTCCAGCGCGCGTTTCTCGAACTCGCGGAGCAGCGCGGTGCGCTTCTTCTTGTCGAGCTCCCCCGATTGCTTGTCATAGAGCTCGTCCAGCACGCGGTCGGTCTGGCCCGCGTAGTTGATGGCCGACTTGTCGGACGACAGAAACTTCTGCAACTGCAGGTTGGGCTCGTCCATGTAGTCGCAATTGAAGTCGAGCGCGGCGTCGAAGGTCGGGTTGTCGCGCTGCTGCGCGGCAAGATACAGGCGCGTTTCGAGCTGCTCGTGTTTGACGTTGACGCCGAGCTGCCGCCACTGGTCGATCAGGAACACACCGACCGGCGTGTACGGCATCGCCACGTTGCGGTTGGTCAGCGTGAAGGTCAGGTTGGACGCGCCGGCATCGGCCAGCAGCTTCTTCGCTTCCGCCCGCGACGCGTTGATGTCCTTCGCAAAGCCCGGCAGCTTGACGAGTTCGGCTTCCGGCAGGGCGTATTCGTAGCCCGGCCGCAGCAAGCCGCCGACGTGACGCACCAGCGCCACCTTGGACAGCGCCTCGGCGCCGGCCCAGCGGTCGATGCCGAGCGACAGCGCCTTGCGCACGCGCTGGTCGTCGAACGGCTTCTTCCTGGTGTTGAACGTCACCACCAGGCTGCACACCCATGGCGACTCCATCACCACCGCCTTGTCGCCCAGGGTCTTGACGATGCGGTCGCGATCCGCCGGCGAATGACCGCGGAATTCCGCGAGCACTTCACCCGCCGACAGCGCGTTGACCATCGGCGCGCCTTGCGTGAAGAGCGCCATGAAACCGTTGAGGTAAGGCCGGCCCTTCTCGAAATAGCCGTCGAAGCGCTTGCCGGTCCAGTGCGAGCCGGCGACGTGCTCGACGAAAGTGAAGGGCCCGGTGCCCATGACGTTGCGCTCGGGCCAGCGCGGGTCCTGCTTCAGCTTCGCCGCGCTGTAAACGCAGTCCCAGGGGCTCGCGAAGTTCGCGAGCATCGAGGCGTTGGGCTTTTTCAGCTTGAACACGACCGTCAGCGGATCCGGCGTTTCGATCGAGGTGATGTCGGCGTAGCCCTCCTCGCGCAGCGACTTCACACCCGGCGGCGGCTTGCGGATGCGGTCGTAGGTCGCCTTGATGTCCTCAGCGGTGAAGTTGGAACCGTCGTGAAACTTGACGCCCTTCTTCAGCTTGAAGGTGTAGGTCAGCCCGTCCTTGGACACCGTCCACGATTCGGCGAGGTCGCCCTTCACCGACGGATACTTCGGCGTGTCGAACTTGAGCAGCGTTGAATAATGCGGGCGCACCGGGTGGATGAACGCAAACGACGACTGCGCGTGGCAATCGTAGTTCGGCGGCTCCGCGCCGACCGCGAACTTGAGCAGGCCGCCCGGGGTGGGCGTCTGGGTCGTCTGGGCAAACGCTGCCCCCGTCCCGATACAAAGATTGAAGGCAAGTGCAACCGAGGTCATTCCGATCCAGTAACGTTTCATGACTCCTCCTTCATTGTTTTCGTCCATGCGTGCAAAACCGGTCCAGCGTCACACCTTCAGGCACGCGGCGCGATGCCCCGCACCCACTTCGCGCAGCTCCGGGATGATGCGCCGGCATTCCTCGGAAGCCAACGGGCAGCGGGTATGGAACACGCAACCCGCCGGCGGAGCCAGCGGACTCGGCACCTCGCCGCCCAGCACACGATGCTCGCGCGCGGCCTCCAGCACCGGGTCCGGCACCGGCACCGCATCGAGCAGCGCGCGGGTATACGGGTGGCGCGGATTCTCATACAACGCGTCGCGGTCGGCAACTTCCATGACCTTGCCGAGATACATCACGACCACACGGTCCGAGATGTGGCGCACCACGGCGAGATCGTGCGCGATGAACAGGTAAGTCAGTCCCAGTTGCTGCTGGAGGTCTTCCAGGAGATTGATGATCTGGGCCTGGATCGACACGTCGAGCGCGGACACCGGCTCGTCGCATACGATGAAGCGCGGCTCCATGGCCAGCGCCCGCGCGATACCGACACGCTGGCGCTGGCCGCCGGACAGCTCGTGCGGGTAGCGATCGGCCATGTAATCGAACAGGCCGACTTTCTCCAGCAGTTCGCCGACGCGGTGGCGCGCGGCACGGCGGTCCGGCTGCAGGTGATAGACGCGCATCGGTTCGGCAATAATCTCGCCGATGGTCATGCGCGGATTGAGCGAACTGTACGGGTCCTGAAAGATCACCTGCACGGCACGGCGGTATGCCTTGAGCGGCGCGCCCCTGATGCGGTTCACATTGCGGCCGTCGAAGACGATCTCGCCGGATGTGGCCTCTTCCAGCCGCAGCAGGGTACGGCCCACCGTGGTCTTGCCGCAACCGGACTCGCCGACCAGCCCGACGGTCTCGCCCGGATAAAGTTCGATCGAGAGTCCGTCGACCGCGCGCACTTCGGCGTGCGCTCCGCGCAGCATGCGCAATCCGGTGGCCACCTCGAAGTACGTGCGCAGTTCATGCAGCCGCATGACGGGTGCGGTACGATCGATGGTCTTCACGTGCGGTGCGTCCGCCGAGCGGCCTTGCAGGCCGATCGCCGCGCCCTGCACCATCTCCGGCGCACGCAGGCAGGCGGAATGGTGATCCGGCGCGGCCTCCACGAGCGGCGGCGTGTCCGCGGTACAGGCATCCAGGCGCGCAAGGCAGCGCGGCGCGAAGCGGCAGCCCGGCGGCGGCGCGAGCAGATTGGGCGGGGTGCCCTCGATGGTTTCGAGCTTCAGTCCGCGCGGCCGGTCAATCCGCGGCACGGAACGCAGCAGGCCCGCCGTGTACGGATGCAGCGGTCGCGCGAAGAGTTCCGCCGCTGTCGCCTGTTCGATAATGCGTGCCGCATACATCACGTTCACGCGGTCGGCGTAGCGGGCGACGATGCCGAGGTTGTGCGTGATGATGACCATCGCGATGCCCAGGTCCCGCGACAGGTCCTTCATGAGCTGCAGGATCTGCGCCTGGATCGTCACGTCGAGCGCGGTGGTGGGCTCGTCCGCGATGATGAGCTTGGGGTTGCATGCGAGCCCGATCGCGATCATCACGCGCTGGCGCATGCCGCCTGAGAACTGGTGCGGGTACTGGTCGAGTCGCCGTTCCGGGTCCGGGATGCCGACGCGCTGGAGCAGTTCCAGCGCGCGTGCGCGCGCCTCAGCCTCACGCATGTTCAGATGAATCAGCAGCGGCTCCATGATCTGGAAACCGATGGTGAGCACCGGGTTGAGCGAGGTCATCGGCTCCTGGAAGATCATCGCGATGTCGCGGCCGCGGATCTCGCGCATCTTTTCTTCCGGGAGCGCCAGCAGGTCCCGCCCCTGAAAGCGGATGCGGCCGCCGACGACCCGGCCCGCGGGCTTCGCGAGCAGCCGCATGATCGCGAGCGAAGACACTGATTTGCCGCAGCCGGATTCGCCGACGAGCGCGACCACTTCACCCGGCCTGACGCGATAGGAAATGCCCTCCACGGCGCGCACGACGCCGCGTGAGGTCACGAAATGAACGTGGAGGTCCTCGACGTCGAGCAGCCATTCGGCGCTGCCCGTCGCTGCGGCGTTTGCCGCCTCCTCCACGCGCTGATGTTGGGCGCGCTCGATGACTGCGCTCATGATGAGCGTCTCGTTTTATCGGATGGAAACCATCCTCAGGCTAGGGGGTGCCTGCGGGTGTGTCAAGCGCGCGGGCGTTGCTCAGGCCAGGGCCTGTTCCAGTATCCGCGCCACATGGACGGCCGTGCGGCCAGCGCCGTCGTGAATCTGATGCCGACAGCTCGTGCCGTCAGCAATCAGTAAGGTTTCGGCGCCCGCCTCACGCACCGCCGGCAGCAGGCCCGCCTCGGCCATTTTCATCGAGACATCGTAGTGCGCCGCTTCGTAGCCGAAGCTACCCGCCATGCCGCAGCAGCTCGATTCGATGGTCTTCACTTCCAGCCCGGGCACCAGTTTCAGCACCTGCTCTACGGCCGGCATCGCGGCAAAGGCTTTCTGGTGGCAATGGCCGTGCAGCAGCGCCTGCTTCTGCGGCAGCGCGTTCAATTTGAGATCGAGACGACCGGCTGCCTGCTCGCGCGCGAGGAACTCCTCGAACAGCATCGCCTGCCCGGCCAGCTTCGTCGCGTCCTCACCCGGCAGCATGGACAGGAACTCGTCGCGCAGGCCGAGGATGCAGGACGGCTCCAGGCCGACGATGGGGATGCCGCGCTCGACGTAAGGCTTCAACGCTGCCAGCGTGCGCCGCGCTTCGGCCTTCGCTTCATCAACCAGCCCTGAAGCGAGGAAGGTGCGGCCGCAGCACAGCGGACGGCCACCGTCCGCTGCACGGGCCAGATGTACCGTGTAACCGGCCGCTTCCAGCACCCGCAGCGCCGCACGCAGATTGTCCGGCTCGAAACTGTTGTTGAAGGTGTCGGCGAACAGCACGACTTCGCCCGCACCCTTGCCCTCGTGCGCCACGCGCCGGCCAGCGAGGAAAGGATCGCCGCGCCAGCGCGGAAGGCTGCGCTTCGCGGAGAAGCCCAGCAGCTTTTCGGACAGCGCGGCGAGCCCGGGGATCGTGTCGCGCAGGTTGAACAGCCACGGCAGCCGCGCGCCCCACGCAGCGTAGCGCGGCAGAAAGGCGACGAGCCGGTCCTTGAGCCGGAGGCCATGGCGCTTCCGGTAGTGATACAGAAACTCCGTCTTCATCTTCGCCATGTCCACGCCGGTCGGACATTCGCGCTTGCAGCCCTTGCACTGCACGCACAGGTCCATCGCGTCGCGCACGTCGTCGGACAGCAGCGCATCCGGGCCCAGTTGGCCGGAGATGGCGAGTCTCAGGGTATTCGCACGGCCGCGCGTCAGGTCCTTCTCGTTGCCGGTGGCACGGAACGATGGGCACATCGTTCCGGCGTCGAACTTGCGGCAATGGCCGTTGTTGTTGCACATCTCGACGGCTTTATCGAAGCCGCCCCACTCGCTCCAGTCGAGCGCGGTGTCAATCTTCGGCACGCTGTAACCGGGCTTGAAGCGGAACAGCGTGCGGTCGTCCTGTTTGGACGGATGCACGATCTTGCCGGGGTTCAGCAATCCTTTGGGATCGAAGATCCCTTTGATCTCCTCGAACGCCGCGACGAGCTTGGGGCCGTAGAACGGCGCGATCCATTCCGAGCGCACGAGGCCGTCGCCGTGCTCGCCGGAGTACGCGCCCTTGTATGCCTTGACCAGCTCGGCGGCTTCCTCGGCGATCGCACGCATCTTCTGCGCGCCGTCATCGCGCATGTTGAGGATGGGACGCACGTGCAGCGTGCCGACGGAGGCATGCGCGTACCAGGTGCCGCGCGTGCCGTGCTTCTCGAACACGCGCGTGAGGCGGTCGGTGTATTCCGCCAGATGTTCCAGCGGCACCGCGCAGTCTTCGATGAAGGATACGGGTTTGCCATCGCCCTTCATCGACATCATGATGTTGAGGCCCGCCTTGCGCACTTCCCAGAAGTCGCGCTGCACGGCCAGGTCGATCACTTCGACCACGCTGCCGGGCAGGCCAAAGTCGGCCATCAGTTCGACGAGCTGCTTCAGCTTCGCAAGCTGCTCGTCGCGGTTCTCGCCGGCGAACTCGACCAGGAGGATCGCCTCCGGATCACCTTTCACGCATTGGTCCACGATGGGCCTGAACGCGGGATTGGAACGCGCGAGCCCGATCATCGTGCGGTCCACCAGTTCCACGGCCACCGGCTTCAGCTTCACGATCTGCTGCGGCGCCTCCATGGCGCGGAAGAAGGTCGGGAAATGACAGATGCCGAGCGTCTTGTGCTTGGGCAGCGGCGACAGGTTGAGGTGCAGCCGTTTCGAATAAGCGAGCGTGCCTTCGGAACCGACCAGCAGGTGCGCCATGTTGAACGCGGGCGCGGCCAGCATGTCGAGGTTGTAACCGGCAACTTTGCGCAGCACCTTCGGATAGCGGTGCTCGATTTCTTCGGCTTCGCGCACGACGATGCCGCGAATCTTCTGCACCAGCTTGCGGTAGCCCGACGGGCCGCCAAGTTGCGACAGGTCCGCGGGTACATCACCGAACGCATACTCCGCCCCGTCGGCCATCACCGCTTCGATGCCGGCGACGTTGTGCACCATGTTGCCGTATTGAATGGAGCGCGAGCCGCAGGAGTTGTTGCCGGCCATGCCGCCGAGCGTCGCCTGCGCGCTGGTGGACACGTCCACCGGGTACCACAGGCCGTGCGGTTTCAAGTAAGCATTCAGGTGATCCAGCACCATGCCGGGCTGGACCACGGCAAGCTTGCTGTCCTTGTCGAAGCTGACAAGCTGGTTCAGGTATTTCGAGTTGTCGATGATCAATGCCGCACCGACCGTCTGCCCGCACTGTGACGTGCCGCCGCCGCGCGGGAGCACCGGGATGCCCTCCTCGACGGCGATCTGCAGCGCGACCTGCGCGTCACGTTCGGTCTTGGGTACGACGACGCCGACCGGCTCGATCTGGTAGATGGACGCGTCGGTCGAATAACGGCCGCGCGAGGCGGCGTCGAACAGGACTTCGCCTTCGAGCTCGCGTTTCAGGCGCTGCGCAAGCGCGCTGTCACCGACGCGGGGATGAAACTGGACCGGGAAGGCGGGAACGGGCGCGTTCATGAGGAGGCCGTCACAGTCTGCGACAGCAGCGCTTCCATGACGACCACCAGCTTGTGCGCGAGGTGGTCCTGCAGCAATTGTTTGAGACGGGGCGCATCGCGTGTGGTGACGGCTTCCAGCATTTGTTCATGCTCGGCGATCGCGCGCGCCCAGCGGTCGGCCGACAGGTTTGCCAGGTAGCGGGCGCGCCGCACATGAGCATTCAGTTGCGCGTAGGTCTGCGCCAGCGCGAGATTGCCGCCGGACTCCACGATCTTGCGATGGATCGCCTGGTTACAGCGGAAGTAGCCTTCGCGCTCGCCGCGCTTGAAGTGGGCAACCATCTGGTAATGCAGGCCGCGGATGTCGTCGAGATCGGCCTCGCCGGCGTTGCGGCAGGCGAGTTCGCCAGCCAACGCTTCCAGCGCGCCCATCACCACGAAGATCTGCTTGACGCGCTCGGCGTCGAGCGTAGCGACCACGGCACCGCGGTTCGGCAGCAGTTCGACCAGGCCCTCGCTCGCCAGCGCCTTCAGTGCCTCGCGCAGTGGCGTGCGCGACACGCCGAGCTCGCCGCACAGCACGCGTTCGTTCAACTTGGTGCCCGGCGTAAGGTCGCCGTGGATCATGCGGTCGCGCAGCCGCTCGACCAGATCGCCGTGCAGGATGGGCGCGGACGGCAGCGCCGCAGGTGACGGCTTGCCGGCTCGCGCAACCGCAACCGCAACCGCAAGCATAGGGACCGGGAGAGGATTCAGCATTTGCATGCATAATATCCAGAAAAACTAGTTGCGGCAATACAATCAATATATTGATTAATAACAATTAATATACAGCGCGCCATGCTGTTCAATATTTTGCATGCAAAACATTGCCTCCGTCTCTACGCGGCGTTACCATCGCTCCCTGCCCCTACTGCTGCCCCTCAAGGAGAACTTCATGGCCCTGCATACCGGACGCCACTTTCTGCAGATTCCCGGTCCGACCAACGTGCCCGACCGCGTGCTGCGTGCCATCGACAGCGCGACGATCGACCATCGCGGACCCGAGTTCCAGCAACTGGGGCAGACCGTGCTCGCAGGGCTGAAGCCCGTGTTCAAGACGAAGGGCACGGTCGTGATCTTTCCGGCGTCCGGCACCGGCGCGTGGGAGGCGGCGTTGGTCAACACGCTGTCGCCCGGCGACAAGGTGTTGATGGCTGAAACCGGCCACTTCGCCACGTTGTGGGAGGGCATGGCGAAACGGCTCGGCCTCGTCCCCGACTTCATTCCGGGCGACTGGCGTCGCGGCGCCGATCCCGCTGCGATTGAAGCAAAACTCGCGGCCGACAAGGGCCATACGATCAAGGCCGTGTGCGTGGTGCACAACGAAACCTCCACCGGTGCGACCTCACGCATCGGCGAAATCCGCAAAGCCATCGATCGCACGAAACACCCCGCGCTCTATATGGTGGACACGATCTCCTCGCTCGCCTCCATCGACTACCGCCACGACGAATGGGGCGTCGACGTCACGGTGGCTGGCTCGCAGAAGGGCCTCATGCTGCCGCCCGGCCTGTCATTCAACGCAGTCAGTGAAAAAGCGCTCGCGGCCGGCAGGACGGCCAAGCTGCCGCGCTCCTACTGGAGCTGGGAGGAAATGCTCGCGCCGAATAAGCACGGCTTCTTCCCCTACACACCGGCGACCAACCTGCTCTACGGCCTGCGCGAGGCCCTCAAGATGCTGGTCGAGGAAGAAGGCCTGGAGAACGTATTCAAGCGCCACGACCGCCACGCCGAAGCGACGCGACGCGCGGTGCAGGCGTGGGGCCTCGAAATCCTGTGCCAGAACCCGGCGGAATATTCGAGCGCGCTGACCGCGGTGCTGATGCCGGCGGGCCATGACGAAGTTGCGTTCCGCAAGGTGGTGCTCGAGCACTTCGACATGTCGCTCGGCAGCGGCCTGGGCAAGATCGCCGGCAAGGTGTTCCGCATCGGCCACCTCGGGTCCTTCAACGACCTTACGCTGATCGGCACGCTCGCCGGCGTGGAAATGGGACTCGGCCTCGCCGGTGTTCCGCACATGAAGGGCGGCGTGGCGGCGGCGATGGAGTACCTCGGCGGCAGCGAAGCGGTGAAGGCACGCGCCGCGGCCTGAGGGTTTGCTGCAGTAGGCGTGCCCGCATGGAACCGAACTTGCTAGCGTAAGCGGCGGTCCACCACCCGATCGCTCCAACCGAGGCTTTCATGCACAAAGTTGCACCGCTCACCCTCCTGCTGTGTTCCACCGCGGTGCCCTGCGCGGCCCTCGCGGCCGATGCGGCGTCCGCTTACCCCGACAAACCGGTCCGCTTCCTCGTCTTGTCCCCGCCGGGCGGCGGCTCGGACATCACCGCTCGCGCAATCGCCCAGAAGCTCACCGAAAAGTGGGGCCAGCAGGTCATCGCCGATACCCGGGCGGGTGCCGGCGGCGTGGTCGGCATGGAAATCGCCGCCAAAGCCCGGCCTGACGGCTACACGCTGGTGCTCGGCGGCATCGGCCCGGTCGCCGTCGCGCCCAGTCTGTATGCGAAACCGCCCTACGATCCGGTGAAGGATTTCACGCCGGTCGTGCGCGCGGCGAACGCGCTGAACCTGCTGGTCGTGCATCCCTCGCTGCCGGTGAACTCGGTCAAGGAACTGATCGCCTACGCGAAGACGCCCGGCGCGAAGCTCAACTATGGTTCGTCCGGCGCGGGCCGCGCCGACCACCTGTCGGGCGAAATCTTCAACCGGATGACCGGGATCAGCATGCAGCACGTGCCGTACAAGGGCGGCGCGCCGGCGATGATCGATCTGCTCGGCGGCAACATTCAGCTGATCTTCGCCACGGTGTCCACCGCCATCGTGCACGTGAAGTCCGGCAAGATCCGCCCGCTCGGCATGACCTCGGCGAAGCGCTCGGAGTTTTTCCCGGACATCCCCACCATCGCCGAGTCCGGGGTGCCCGGTTTCGCGGTCGACAACTGGTACGGGGTGGTCGGTCCGGTCGGCATTCCGCGCCCCATTGTCACCAAGGCGCACCGCGACATCAGTGACGCGCTCACTCAGCGGGACGTGAAAGAGCGGCTGGTCGCGCTCGGCATCGTGGCCTTTCCGACGGCCACGCCGGAGGAGTTCGGCGCCTATATCAAGTCCGAAGTCAGCCGCTACTCGAAACTCGTCAAGGAAGCCGGCATTACCGCCGAGTAGCCGGCGGGGCTGGACAATCGTCCCCACAGCATCGAACATCGGCGGGGAGGAGAACCGATGAACCTACCGATCCGTGCTGCATGCGGCCTGGCCGCGGCGCTGTGCATTGCGCCCGCACCAGCGCAGGCCCAGAACTACCCGGTCCGCTCCATCCGCTTCATCGTGCCCTTCGCACCCGGCGGCGGCACCGACATCGTCGCGCGGCTGCTGGGGCAGGAGTTGAACAAGGCGCTCGGCCAGCCAGTCGTCATCGACAACCGCGGCGGCGCCGGCAGCACGTTGGGCACCGATCTCGCGGCGAAAGCGCCGCCGGACGGCTACACGATCGTGCTGAACAATATCGGGCTCGCGTTCAACGCGACGCTCTATCCGAAGCTGCCCTATGACACGCTGAAGGACCTGGCGCCGGTCAGTCTCGTCGCCACGCAGCCCAACCTGTTTGTCGTGCATCCGTCGCTACCGGTAAAAAGCGTGGCCGAGTTCCTCAAGCTCGCGCGCGCCCGGCCCGGCCAGATCACCTACGCCTCCGGCGGCGTCGGCAGCGGCTCGCACCTCGCCGCCGAACTGCTGATCCTGCTGACCAAAGTCAGCCTCATCCACGTGCCCTACAAGGGCACGGGGCCCGCAATTGCCGACCTGCTCGGCGGCCAGGTGCAGATGATGGTCTCCACCATAGCCTCCGCGCTGCCGCACGCGAAAGCAAACAAGCTCCGGGCGCTCGGCGTGACGAGCGTCACGCGCTCGCCCGCGGCGCCCGAAGTGCCGACGATGGTCGAGGCCGGCGTGCCCGGCTTCGAGTTCAGCACGTGGTATGCCGTGCTGGTTCCGGCCGGCACGCCGAAGCCGGTCGTCCAGCGGCTCAATACCGAATTGACGCGCATCTCGAAACTGCCGGACATCGCTGAGAAGTTCTCCACGCAGGGTCTCGACCCGCTGTCCTCCACGCCTGAGGCGTTCGGCGAATACCTCAAGTCCGAAGTCGACAAATGGGGCAAGGTGGTGAAGGCCACCGGCGCCCGCGCCGAATAGGCCACACCCGATGACCGCGCCGTCGCACCTGATTTACATGCAGCGCGCGCTCGACCTCGCGCGCAAGTCCATGGACTCGGGCAACCGGCCCGTCGCCGCTCTTATCCTCCGCGGCGGAGCGGTCATCGGCAGCGGCGTCAACACCATGCTGAGCGACCACGACCCGAGCGCGCACGCCGAGGTCGCCGCCATTCGCGAGGCCTGCGCGAAGCTGAAAACCATCGATCTCTCCGGCAGCACGCTGTATTCGACGCTGGAGTGCTGTCCGATGTGCTTCTGGTGCATGCAGGAGGCGAAGATCAGCCGCGTCGTGCTGGGCGGCCGCTACGCCGGCATCGGGCGCACCGACCTTGGCCGCTACACGGTGGAATCCTTCCGCGACTTCACCGGCCGCCCGCTGGAGATCATCACCGGCGTTTTGCAGGCCGAGTGCGAGGCCGTCCGCCTGGAGTGGATACGGAAGCAGGCCAAGGCCTGACCGAACCGGCATATCCCGGTATAAAGAGCCATGAAAGTACCGCGGCCGCAGAGCCGACGGACCCGGCAAGCAGTTCACAACAGGAGGAGCACCCATGAAATTGATCCAGTGGACGGCGGGCACGCTGATCGCGACCTGCGCGGGCGCGGCCGTCGCCCAGACTTACCCCACCCGGCCGGTGCGGATGGTGGTGGGCTTTGCGCCCGGCGGCGGCACCGACATTGTCGCGCGCGTGCTCGGCGCGAAACTCTCCGAGTGGTGGGGCCAGCAGGTCGTGATCGAGAACCGCGCCGGCGCCACCGGCACCATCGGCGCCGATTTCGTCGCCAAGAGCCAGCCCGACGGCTACACGCTGCTGATGGGGCACGTGAACTCCAACGCCATCGCCCCGACGCTGTTCAAGAAGCTGCCTTACGAGTCGCCGAAGGACTTCGCGGCGATCACCTACGTCGGTTACGTGCCCAACGTGCTGACGGTGCATCCGTCGCTGCCCGTGAAAACGGTGAAGGAGCTCACCGCGCTGGCGAAGTCGAAACCGGGCGAGCTGACCTGCGCGTCCTCGGGCACCGGCAGCACGCAGCATCTCGCGCTGGAGATGTACATGACGCTGACCGGCGTGAAGATCATTCACGTCCCGTACAAGGGCAGCGGGCAGGCCATCGTCGATCTCGTCGCCGGCCAGGTCGGCATGAACTTCGACACCATGCCGCCGGTGATCGACCACATCCGGAGCGGCCGGCTGCGGGCGCTGGCGGTGACCACGCCCAAGCGCGCGGCACAGTTGCCGGACGCGCCGACGCTGGAGGAAACCGGGCTCAAGGGCTTCGAGATGACCAACTGGTACGGCGTCGTGGGCCCGGCCGCCATGCCGAAGGACATCATCGCCAAGGTCAATGCCGATCTCAACAAGGCACTGCAGGACCCGGTCGTGCGCAAACGGCTGGTGGACGTCGGCACCGAGATCAGCGGCGGCACGCCGGAGGCCTTCGACGCCTTCATCCGCAGCGAGATCGTGAAATACACCAAGCTCGTAAAAGCGGCGAACGTCAGCATCGATTAAGGGGCTGCCGGGCGGGAGCAGGGCGCGGTTAGAATCCGGGCCATGACTGCCCCCGCAGCGCCCGTACTCGTCGCCCGCGACGGCGCGATCGCCACCGTCACCCTCAACAACCCGGACCGCCTGAACGCGCTCAGCCGCTCGATGTGGGCGGGACTCGGCGACGTCATGCGCGCGCTCTCCGCGGACGAGGCGCTGCGCTGCGTGGTGCTGCGCGGCGCGGGCGGCAAAGCCTTCGCCGCCGGCGCCGACATCGCGGAGTTCGCCACCGAGCGCGCGGACCGCGCGCAGGCCAGCGGCTACGGCAACCTCATCCACGCCACCATGCAGGCGGTCACGCGCTGCCGTCATCCGGTCGTCGCCCTCATCGAGGGCGCCTGCGTCGGCGGCGGACTGGAGATCGCGGCCTGCTGCGACTTCCGCGTCTGCGGCACGTCCAGCCGCTTCGGCGTGCCGATCGCGAAGCTGGGACTGACCATGGGCTACGGCGAACTGCAGGGCCTGCTCGCGCTGGTGGGCCGCGCGGTGGCCACCGAGATCCTTCTGGAAGGCCGCGTGTTCGATGCGCAGGAAGCGCTCGCCAAGCGCCTCGTCAACAAGGTCGTGCCCGACGATGCCGTCGAACGCGAGGCCACCGCGCTCGCGCAGCGCATCGCGGACGGTGCGCCGCTGGTCGCGCGCTGGCACAAGCAGTACATCGCGCGGCTGGGCGTCATCCCGGAGGTCAGTCCCGCGGAATGGGAAGAAGGCTACGCCTGCTTCGACACCGAGGATTACCGCGAAGGCGTCGCCGCCTTTCTCGCCAAACGCAAACCCGCTTTCAAGGCCCGCTGAGACGATGCGGCGAGCAGCACTCCTCTGCGCCATGCTCGGCGGTGCAGCGTTCACGACACCGGCGCCGGCCGAGGTACAGTCCAACGCCCGGGTCGAACACTACGACGTCCGCGGTGCAACAGCCGCCCAGTTGCGTACGGAGATGAGCGCGCGTGGTCCCGTGGGACCGGGCGGCGGCCGTTTCGACGGCTACACGCGCTGGTACGTCAGCTGGCGCTACGCCTTCCGTAGCGGCAACAGTCAATGCGCGATCGATCGCGTGACCACGGATGTGAAGGTCACCACCACCCTCCCGCGCTGGGCCGACGAAGCGCGCGCCGACGGCGCACTGCGGGACCAGTGGCGGCGCTACCTTGCCGCGCTGACGCAGCACGAAGACGGCCACGCGCAGAACGGTCTGGGCGCCGCGCGCGACATTGACGCCGCCATCGCGCGCCTGCCTGCCGAGTCCAACTGCGATGCGATGAGCGCTCGCGCCAACGCCGCCGGCCAGGCGATCCTGCGCCAGTACAACCAGCGCGACCTCGACTACGACCGCGACACCGGCCATGGCCGCTCGCAGGGCGCGGTGTTTCCGTGAGATTGCTGTCACTGCTGCTCGCGGCCTGCGCGCTTCTCGCGGGCACCGCCCACGCGCAGGCCGACCTGGAGCGCGAGCGCCGCACCGCGGAAGAAGTCCGCCAGAACCTGCTGGTGGGCGAAGCCCTGTCGCTGCAATTGCCCTCAGGCCGGTCGTTTTTCGCCATCCTCACACGCGCCGCCAAACCGCGCGCGGGCGTGGTGCTGGTGCACGGCATCGGCGCGCATCCGGACTGGGGCCTCATCAACGCGCTGCGCACGCAGTTGCCGGCGGCCGGCTATACGACCCTGTCCATCCAGATGCCGGTGCTGGCCGAAGACGCCAAACCGGACCAGTACCCGACCGTCTACCCCGATGCCGGGGCCCGTCTGCGCGCCGCCGTCGCCTTCCTGCGCGCGTCCGGGCTGGAGAAAGTGGTGGTCATCTCCCACGATGTCGGCGGCAACATGGTGAACGACTATCTCGTGCGCGATGCCCAGCCCGCGGTGAATGCCTGGGTGTCGATCGGCATCGCCGGCGGCGCCTTCCGCGACGCCGCGAAGCTCCGGCTGCCCGTACTGGATGTGTTCGGGGAGAAAGACTTCGCCGCGGTGCTGAAGGGCGCCGATACGCGCGCCAACGACATCCGGCTGCTGCGCGGCTCCGCCCAGGTCGAAGTCGCGGGCGCCGACCACTTCTTCGACGGTCATGCCGCCGCGCTCGCGGGCCACGTGCGGCTGTGGCTGGACCGTGCGCTAAAGTAGCTCGCAGCTGGGCAGCCGTTACAATCGCGGTCTTTTCGCCTCCGCAACAGTCTGGAGAAGACCATGCGCGGAATCAGCCTCGCGCTCGTAGGCCTCGCCGCCGCGGTATCCACCGCTGCCGTTCAGGCCCAGAGCTACCCGTCCAAACCCGTGCGCGTCATCGTGCCCTTCCCGCCCGGCGCCGGCGTGGACATCGTCACCCGCATCGTTACCCCGCGGCTGTCGGAGCAGATGGGCCAGCAGTTCGTCGCTGACAACCGTGCTGGTGCGGGCGGCATCGTCGGCGCCGAAGTCGCGGCCAAGGCGCCGGCGGACGGCTACAACCTGCTGATGGGCACGGCCGGCCTCCTCACCGTGGTGCCGGTCATGAGCAAGGTGTCCTATAACGTCGTGCGGGATTTCGCGCCGATCTCCGTCGTCGCTTCCGTGCCGAGCCTGCTGGTCGTGCACCCCACCCTGCCGGTCAGAACCATGAAGGAACTCGTCGCGCTCGCCCGCGCCAGGCCCGGCGCGATCAACTACGCGTCCACCGGCAGCGGCACGCTGCCCCACCTGACGGCCGAGCTGTTCAGGCTGCAGACCGGCGTCAACATCGTGCATATTCCGTACAAGGGCAGCGCGCCCGCCATGACCGACCTTCTGGGTGGCCACGTCGAAATGTTCTTTGGCAACATGCTGTCGGTGATTCCGCAGGTGCGCGAGAACAAGCTGCGGGCGCTGGTCATCACCACCGCGCAACGCTCCCCTGCGGCGCCGAACATTCCGACGGTCGCCGAAGCCGGTTATCCCGGCCTGGAAGCCGCCACGTGGTTCGGCCTGCTCGCCCCGACCGGTACGCCACGCGAAGCCGTTGCGCGCCTGCATGACGAAACCGTCAAGGCGCTCCGCCATCCCGATACCCAGCGCATGCTCGCTGACCAGGGCGCGCTACCCATCGGCAATACGCCGGAGCAGTTCGCCGCCACCATTCAGTCGGAAACCCAGAAATGGGACAAGGTCCTGAAAGCCTCCGGGGTGCGCGCGGAATGAACGACAACGCGTTGAAGGCGAACACCGCCGGGATCACCGCCACCCTCGCGCGCTTCCTGGTGCAGTCACGCTATGAGGATATTCCCGCCCCGGTGCGGCATGAAGCGGCCCGCGCCGTGCTGAACTGGCTCGGTTGCGCGATCGGCGCGGCCAACCATGAAACGATCGATTGCGCCTGGGCGGCGCTTGCGCCCTTCGCCGGCGCCGAGCAGGCCTCGCTGGTCGGCCGGCGGGAGCGCACTGATGTGCTGCACGCCGCGATGATCAACGGCATCAGTTCGCACGTGCTGGACTTCGACGACACGCATGCCCGCACCGTGCATCCCAGTGCGCCGGTGCTGCCGGCGATTCTGGCGCTGTCCGAATGGAAGAAGCTCAGCGGCGCGCAGTTCGTGCATGCCTTCGTGCTCGGTGTGGACGCGGAATGCCGCATCGGCATTTCCGTGTTTCCGGAGCATTACAACGTCGGCTGGCACATCACCGGCACCGCGGGGGTGTTCGGCGCCGCGGCGGCCACCGGCAAACTGCTGGGTCTGAACGAACAGCAGATGCGGTGGGCGCTCGGCATCGCCGCGACGCAATCGTCCGGTCTGCGCGAGATGTTCGGCACCATGTGCAAGAGCTTCCACCCCGGACATGCGGCCCGCAACGGACTGATCGCTGCGCTACTGGCCTCGAAGAATTTCACGAGCTCCGAACGCGCGATCGAAGCGCCACGCGGCTTTGGCCACGTGCTGTCCACGAAGTTCGACCCGACCATGATCACCGGCGATCTCGGCCGGCGCTACGAACTCTCGTCAAACATGTACAAACCTTACGCTTGCGGCCTGGTGGTGCACGCATCGATTGATGGCTGCGTGGAGCTGCGCCGCGAGCACCAGATGAAGCCGGACGACATTGAGCGCGTCGAGCTGACCGTCTGGCCGATGGTGCTCGAACTCACCGGCAACAAAAAGCCGCAGACGGGCCTCGAAGGCAAATTCAGCGTGTATCACGCCGCCGCCGTCGCCCTCCTCTACGGCGCGGCACTCGAATCGGAGTTCAGCGAGGCCGTCGTCCGCGATCCGCGCGTCACGGCCCTGCGCGACCGCGTCACCGCGACGGCGGATGCATCGGTCGGCAAGCTCGAGGCGCATGTGAAGATCACGCTGCGCAACGGCACCGTCCTCAAGCACCACGTCGCGCACGCACTCGGCTCCTTGCAGCGCCCGATGAGCGATACCGACCTCGAAAACAAGTTCCGCGGCCTCGTCACCGGCGTGCTGCCCCCGGCGCAGATCGAGGAACTGATCGGGCTGTGCTGGAAGGTCGGCGAGCTTGAAGACGTCGGCGCGATCGCGCGCGCAGCAGTCCCCCGATAACCCTCCGGAGCAACAGCCCTTGAAGAAAAGCGTCATCTACTTCCATTCCCTGTCCTCGCCCTGGGCCTACCTCGGCTGGCCGCGTTTCCAGGCGCTGATCAAGAAGCACGATCTCGATGTGGTGGTGCGCCCCACGCGCATCGTCCCGCCCAACGGCGGCATTCCGCTGCGCAGCCGCCCCGACGCGCGCCAGCGCTATCACGAAGTCGAGCTCGACCGCTGGCGCAAGCGGCTCAACATGCCGCTGGTGCTGCGGCCGAAGCACTACCCGACGCAAAACGAGTTCTCCGCGCGCATGGTGATCGCCGCCGACCAGCTGGGCTGGGACGCGCTGGCGCTGAGCCACGCGCTGCTGCACGCGCTGTGGAGCGAAGAACTGGATGTGAAGGATGCGAAGGTGCGCGTGGCCGTCGCCAACAAGCTCGGCCTGGACGGCGCGAAGCTGCTGGCGATGCAGGACACCCCGGAAATGATGGAGGCTTGGCGCGCGAGCGAGAAGGAGGCCGAGTCCTACGGCGTGTTCGGCACGCCGACCTGGGTGTTCAACAAGACGCTATTCTGGGGCCAGGATCGGCTGGAGTTTCTGGACGAAGCGCTGGCGGCGGTACAATGAGCGCCGTTAGCACCCCGACCTTGCCCCTGCTGAACGGGAAGCCATGACCGCACTGAACGAAGAAGCCAAAACCAAGCTGGTCAACGCGTGGATTGCCGCGCAGGAAGCGAAGAACCACGATTCGTGGGCCATCGTCAAAATGGGCGACATCCCGCAGTTCGAGCCGGAGCTGGGCTGGGAGCTGATCCTCCAGATCCACGCCCAGCCGCTTTCCGTGGGGGTGCGGGGCATCCTCGCCACCAGTCCGCTGGAAGATCTGCTGGTGTACCACGGGGAGGCCTTTTTGCCGCGCGTGAAGGAACTCGCCCTCCGCGACCCGGTGTTCCACAAGATGCTGGAGAGCGTCTGGCTCGACGACGGCTCGCCCATCTCGGAAGCGTTCCAGGCGCTGGTGGGCGAGGTCTCCACACCGGACGAGGATTAATCCGGCACCCGTCGTTCACCCTCAACGCGGCTACGCCGCCGCGTCATCCTGCAACCACCGCCACACCAGAAACCCCAGCGCCCACACGATCACCATCCACGCGATCACGCGCACCGCGTTCGCGAGCATGACGTCCTGCGTCAGCAGCCCCCAGCGCAGCAGGATAGTGTTCCAGTCGTGCAGGGGGTCCTTCGTGAAGCCCGCCAGCGGCAGTAACCGCGCCCGCGCATCCGCCATGTAGATCGCCACGCTCAGCAGGCTCTGCCCGAGCCAGATGCCGCACAGCCCGTACGACGTCGCCCAGCGCCGCCGCCAGAACTCGAACATGCAGAGCAGCGGAAACGCGAGTTGCGCCAGCGTGCCGCCGTAAACGGCCAAGCGGTCGCTGAACACGCCCACGAGCGGATGCCCCGCTTCGTGCACGGCGAAGTTGGCGTTGTCCACCAGCGGCACCCAGCCGCCGGCGAAGAAGGCGTGGTACGCGATAAACCCCGCAAACACGAAGGCAAATAGCAAGCCGGCGTTCGGCACCCGCCTCCACGGCAGTCTGTTGATCCAGGCGATTTCGTCCGTTACGCGCATCGTCGCGTCAACCGCTTCGCTGTTGTCGTCAATTTCCTACGCCGCAAACACCCGGCGGCTGACAGGCCGCACAGCACTTGGCCGCCATGATGAGACTCGAAAACCGCCACGCGGGCGGGGAATGTTACCCCGCCGCTCACCAGGAATCTGCCCATGGTTTCCATCGTTCTGCTCGTTGTGCTGATTCTGCTGCTGGTCGGCGCGCTGCCGACCTGGCCTCATAGCAGCAAGTGGGGCTACTACCCGAGCGGTGGTTTGGGGCTGCTCGTGCTCATTCTGCTGATCCTGCTGCTGACGGGCCGCATCTAGGCCGAATCCAGGAGACTCTCATGGACAAAACTACAGCGACCATCATTGCCGGACGTTTCGACGCGCAACGACAGGCGGACGCGGCCATCCATCAGTTGCTGCATGTCGGATTTCCGGCGGATCGGTTTACGACATTTTTCGTGAATCCTCCGGGGCACCATGACCGATTTCCCGGTGGCGGCGACCGGGATGAATCCGCCGGAGCAAAGGGCGCGGACGGCGGCGCTGCGAAAGGGGCTGCCATTGGCGGCGCGATCGGTCTGGGTGTGGGCTTGGCCGCGACGCCGCTGGTGGGTCCGGCGGCAGCCGTGGGTGGCGCAGGAGTGGGCGCCTACGTCGGCTCGCTGGTCGGTGCGCTGAACCAGCTCGGCAGCGACGACGGAAAGCGCGTAGCCGTTCGGGAGAGCGGCGTTCTCGTCGCCGTGGAAACCCGCAGCGCGGACGACGAACAAAGGGTGATCGACATCCTGGAGCGCACAGGCGCGGGGGAAATTGAACGCGCGCACGGCCATTGGTCGGCGGGCAACTGGACGGATTTCGATGCCATTCAGCCACCCACGCTGGTCAGGCCGGCGCGAAAACCCAAGCAGACAGCCGCGTAAGAATAAGGCAGCCCCGACAACGCCACTGCTCCATTGTCTGACATGGAACAGCGCGTGTTATTGCTCGCTCGCGCCCGTCGCCGCGCGGCCCAGACGGTCCCGCACCGCCGCCCATTCCGGCACCTTCGGCAAAGACTCCACGAGCATGATATCGCAGCCCGCGACATCGAGCGTGCGCAGGTTCGCATACAGATCGTGCGCGTAGCCGGCGACATCGGCCGGCGCGGCGATCCAAGCGTAGTTTGAGCCGAGCGGCTGCGAGACGCTGTGCGCCAGCACCGCGACCTTCTTGCCCTGCCGCGACAGGCTCACCGCCAGTTTGAGCAGCAGGTCCCCTTCCATCAGCATGAGCGGCGTCGCGGGCGCGTAATGCGACGCCAGCGTGCCCGAGGCGCGCGGCGCACCGCTGCCGCCCATTCCTACCGGCACGCCCAGCACCGCTTCGATCATCGCGGGCGTGATCGCGCCGGGGCGCAACACGCGCGGCGCGTTGCCGGTCAAGTCCACGATCGTCGATTCGATGCCCACCTCGGGCAACTCCCCATCGAGGATTACGTCCACCGCATCGCCCAAGTCGCGCCGCACGTCCTCCGCGCGGGTCGCGCTGATGCGGCCGAACTTGTTCGCCGAAGGGGCGGCGATGCCGCCGCCAAAAGCAGCCAGTAGGGCTTGCGCCACCGGATGGGCCGGCACGCGCACGCCGACGCTGTCCTGCCCGCCGGTGACGAGGCCGGTGACCTGCGGCTGCTTTTTCAGGATCAACGTGAGCGGGCCGGGCCAGAACTTAGTGGCGAGGGCATACGCGGAAGCGGGAATGTCCCGCGCCCACTGCGGCAACTGCACCACGTCCACGACATGCACGATCACTGGATGGTCGACCGGGCGGCCCTTCGCGGCGTAGAGACGGCGGAGGGCCTCGGGATTGGCGGCGTCGCAGCCGAGGCCATAGACGGTCTCGGTAGGAAACGCGACGAGGCGGCCCTGGCGCAGGGCCACGACTGCTTTCTCAATCTCCAAAGCGCTCATTCGGATTTAGCCGCGGAGACGCAGAGAGCGCAGAGGAAACCTGACGAGAGGAAAATCAAAAGCAGATTTCGATTCTGCCGTGCTCTGCGTCCTCTGCGTCTCTGCGGCTGATTCGCCTTGTTAGCTAACCGTCAGCATGCGCAAAGCCTCCTGATACTTCTCGGAGGTCTTGGCCAGGATGTCCGGCGGCAGCGCCGGCGCAGGGTGCTTCTTGTTCCACGGCTGCGTTTCCAGCCAGTCGCGCACGAACTGTTTGTCGAAGGACGGCGGCGAAATGCCGGTGCGGTACTGGTCCGCCGGCCAGAAGCGCGACGAATCGGGCGTAAGCGCCTCGTCGATCAGGTACAGCTTGCCCGCCGCGTCCACGCCGAACTCGAACTTGGTATCGGCGATGATCACGCCGCGCGTTTCCGCGTAGGCCGCGGCCTCGGTGTAGAGCTTGAGCGCAATGTCGCGCACCTGCGCGGCGTACGCCGGCCCGATGGTCTCTTCCACCACAGGATAGGAAATGTTCTCGTCGTGCTCGCCCGCCGGCGCCTTGGACGCAGCGGTAAAGATCGGCTTGGCGAGCTTCTGCGCCTGTTCGAGACCGGGCGGCAGGCTGATGCCGCAGATCTCCCCGGTCTGCTGGTAGTCCTTCCAGCCGGAGCCGGCGACGTAGCCGCGCACGACCGCTTCCACCAACAGGGGCTTGAACTTGTGCACGACCATCGCGCGGCCGTCCACCTGCTCGCGCTCGGCGGCGCCGCTCACCACCGATTCCGGCGCGATGCCGGTCAGGTGGTTGGGCCCGAGATGCTTCAGTTTCTCGAACCAGAAGTTCGACAGCGCCGTCAGCACCCGGCCCTTGTCCGGGATCGGCGTCGGCAGGATGACGTCGAAGGCGGACAGGCGGTCGGTCTGCACAACGAGCAGCTTGTCGTCGCCGACGGCGTAGAGGTCGCGCACCTTGCCGCGATGCAGGAAGGGCAGGCTCTTGAGGCTCGATTCGAAGAGGGGGGCGGTTGTAGTCATGTCGGGATCTGGACGAATGAACCGCGGAGGCGCGGAGGCTCGGAGAGAAACCCGCATCTCATGTCGATATCTTTCTCTGCGTCTCTGCTCGGCGGTTCCATTGTGCTTTTATTCAGCCGTGCGCGGCAGCGCGCAGGCTTGAAGGTTGCAGTTTGGCGCGGATGGCGAGCGCGGTGGCGAGCGCGGCGTCGGCGGTCGCGCCCAGCGCCGTGAAATGGCCCATCTTCCGGCCGGGCCGGGCTTCGTGCTTGCCGTACAGGTGCAGCTTCGCATCGGGCGAAGCGAACACTTCCTGCCAGGGCGGCGCGCCGTTGGCCCACAGGTCGCCGAGCAGATTGACCATCACCACCGGCGACAGCAGGCGCGTCGCGCCGAAGCGCAGGCCGCACATGGCGCGCGCCTGCTGTTCGAACTGCGAGGTCGCGCAGGCGTCGATGGTGTAGTGGCCGCTGTTGTGCGGGCGCGGCGCGATTTCGTTGGCGACCAGCGTGCCGTCAGTCAGCACGAAGAACTCCACCGCCAGCACGCCGACGTACGCGAGCTGCTCCGCCACGCCCAGCGCGCGCCGCTCGGCCTCGCGGGCCAGCTCGGGCGGCACGCGCGCCGGCACGATGGAAACATCGAGGATGCCGTCGACGTGCTCGTTCTCCGCGACCGGAAAGGCCACGCTCCGGCCATCGGCGCCGCGCGCGACCACGACCGAGACTTCCTTCGCCAGCGCGACGAGCTTCTCCAGCACGCAGGGCTCGCCGCCCATCTTGCGGAAAGCCGCCTTCGCGTCCGCAACGTTGCCGATACGCGCCTGGCCCTTGCCGTCGTAGCCGAAACGCGCGCGCTTGAGCACGCCGGGAAACAGCGCGGCGTCGGCGCCGTCGAGATCGGCCTCGTTTTCGATCACTGCGAAAGGCGCGGTGCCGAAACCATGCCGCGCGAGGAAATTCTTCTCCCGGATGCGGTCCTGCGCCACCGCGACCGCATCGCTGCCGGGGCTCACGGTGCAGTGCGCGGCCAGCCAGCGCAGGCTGTCGGCGGGAACATTCTCGAACTCGGTGGTCACGGCCACGCAGGTGTCGGCAAGCAGCTGCAGCGCCTCGCGGTCCTGGTAGGCGGCCTTGAGGTGCACGTCCGCGATGCTGCCGGCGGGCGACAGCGGATCGGGATCGAGCACGGTGACACGGTAGCCCATGCCGTGCGCGGCCAGCGTGAACATGCGGCCGAGCTGGCCGCCGCCCAGCATGCCGAGCATGGCGTCGGGCGGGATCACTTGCGCCCGGCCGCCGGCAGTTTCATCTGGCGCACCTTGGCGGTCTGCTGGCGGCGGAAGGCGGCCAGTTTACGGGCCAGCTTCGGATCGTCGCGCGCCAGCACCGCCACGGCGAACAAGCCCGCGTTGGCAGCGCCCGCTTCGCCTACCGCAAAGGTGGCGACCGGCACACCCTTCGGCATCTGCACGATGGACAGCAGGGAATCCAGGCCGCCCAGGGCGCGCGAGGTGACCGGCACGCCCAGCACCGGCACGATGGTTTTGGCGGCGAGCATGCCGGGCAGGTGCGCCGACCCGCCGGCGCCGGCGATGATGAGGCGCAGGCCGCGTTGCTCGGCGGATTCTGCGTACTGATAGAGGAAGTCGGGCGTGCGGTGCGCGGACACGACGCGCGTCTCGCAGGCCACGCCGAACGCCTTGAGCTGTTCGACCGCGTGCTGCATCACGGCCCAGTCACTCTGGCTGCCCATCACGACGCCAACGGTTACGGCGGCTTTGCTTCGGCGGGATGCGTTGCTCACGGCAGTCTCGGAGGAGAAGCGCGCATTCTAACCAATGCTTGGCTGCCCTTGGTTGCCCGCTTACCCCGCTGTTAGAATTGCGCGAAAAAGACGCCCACCTCCCCGGCGGCGCAGGTGCAGGCTCGCAACATCCATCCCAAGGAATCCCGGAACATCATGGCTCCCGTATCTTCCGCCGCTCCCGGCCTGCGCAAGGGCGACGAACTGGCGGGGCGCGTCGCCCTCGTTACCGGTGGCGCCCGCAACATCGGCCGCGCCATCTCACGGGCGCTCGCTGCCGGCGGCGCTGCCGTCATGGTCAACGCCAACACCTCCAAGACCGAGGCCGAGGAAACGGTGCGCATGATCACCGCCGACGGCGGCCGCGCCGCGCATGTGGTCGGCGACGTGACCGATCCCGCTGCCGTCAAACAGATGGTCGAGGCCACGCTTGCCGCCTTCGGCCGCCTCGACATGCTCGTCTGCAACGCCGCGGTGCGCGCCGAAACTCCCTTCGACAAGATCACCCTCGCCGAGTGGCACAAGGTGCTCGGCGTGGTGCTCGACGGCGCCTTTCTCTCGGCGCAGGCGGCGTTGCCGCACCTGCGCGCGTCCGGGGCGGGCGCCATCGTCAATATCGGCGGGCTCACCGGACACAAAGGCGCGCTGGAGCGTTCGCACGTCGTCACCGCCAAGGCCGGCCTTGCTGGTTTCACCAAGGCGCTGGCTGTCGACCTCGCGGGCGACGGCATCACGGTGAACTGCGTGGTGCCCGGGACAGTGGACACGGTGCGCGGTCTGCCGGGCGCGCCCTCGCGGCCCGGCCACCGCACCGCGCTGCCGCCGCTCGGCCGGCGCGGGCTGCCCGAGGAAATCGCCGCCATGGTGCGCATGCTGTGCGGTCCGGACGCCCGCTACATCACCGGTCAATCCATCCACCTCAACGGCGGAGCCCTGATGCCATGAGCACGAGCAGCAAAAGCAAGGCGCCCATTTCCGACATGATGACGACGCTGGCGGCGTACATCGCCGCCACGCCCAAGCGCACGCTGCCCGCCGCCGTCGTCGAGAAAACCAAGCACCACATCCTCGACACACTCGCCGCCATGATCTCCGGTTCGCGGCTCGAACCCGGTCTTTACGCCCTCAAGTACGCGAAAACCCTCGGCGGCACCAAGGAAGCCTGCGTTCCCGGCAGCAGCCTCGTCACCACCGCGATCAACGCGGCGCTGGCCGGCGGCATGCTGGGCCACGCGGACGAGACCGACGATTCCCATGCACCCTCGCTCACGCATCCGGGCTGCGGCGTGGTGCCCGCGGCGCTGGCCGTCGGCGAACGCGAACGCCGTTCCGGCCGCGAACTGATCCGCGCGGTAGCGCTGGGTTACGACATCGGCTCGCGCCTGACCCTGTCGCTCGATGCCTACGAATTCCGCGAGGACGGTCACTCCTCGCACAGCTTCGGCCCCACCTTCGGCGCCGCCGCGGCTTCCGCCGCGCTGATGCGCTTCGACCCGCGTCGCGTGCGCCACGTGCTGTCGTACACGGCGCAGCAGGTCTCCGGCATCTCGTGCTGGATGCGCGACCCCGATCACATCGAGAAGGCCTTCGACTTCGGCGGCATGCCCGCCCGCAACGGCGTGACCGCCGCCACGATGGTGGCCGCCGGCTTCACCGGCGTGGAAGACGTGTTCTCCGGTGAGCGCAACTTCTACGTTGCCTATGGCCGCAAGCCCAACCCGGCCGAAATGGTGCGGGAACTGGGCGAGACCTACGAGATCATGAATACCAACATCAAGCGCTGGTCGGTGGGTTCGCCGATCCAGGCGCCGCTCGACGCGCTGGACGCGCTGCTCGCCGAGCAGCCCTTCCGCGCCGAGGACGTGGAGAAGATGGTGGTGCGCGTCACCCACCAGGGCGCAAACACGGTGAACAACCGCGACATGCCGGACATCTGCATGCAGCACCTCGTGTCGGTGATGGTCATCGACGGCACGGTCACGTTCAAGACCACGCATGACGTCAAACGCATGCGGAACCCGAAAGTGCAGGCGCTGCGCGCCAAGGTGGAGCTCTACGGCGACGACGAACTGACGCGCCGCATGCCGAGCCGCCAGGGCATCGTCGAAGTTTTGCTTAAAGACGGCCGCCAACTCCGCAAGCACATCGAGGCCGTGCGCGGCACCGCGCAGAACCCGATGACACGCCAGGAAGTGGACACCAAGTCCTTCGACCTGCTGGCGCCCATCCTCGGCAAGACGCGCGCGCGCAAGCTGTGCGACGCGGTGTGGACGCTGGACGGCGTGAAGGACGTGCGGGCACTGCGGCCGCTGCTGCGGGCCTGAACCGGAGCCGCCATGAATCCGCACACGCTCGTTCTGTTGTCCGCCGCGCTGTGCGCCCCGGCCGCATGGGCGCAGTACCCGAGCAAGCCGATCCGCATGATCGTGATCTCCGCGCCGGCCGGCAGCACCGACATGCTGGCGCGCATGGTCGGCCGCGCGATGTCGGACAGCATGGGCCAGACGGTGGTCATCGACAACAAGCCCGGCGGCGGCGGCATCATCGCCACGGAGACGCTCGCCAAATCGCCGCCGGACGGCTATACCATCCTGCTATCGAACACGGCGCACTCCGTGCTGCCCAGTCTGCACGCCAAACTTTCCTTCGACCCCATCAAGGACTTCTCACCCGTCAGCCTGGTCGCGCTCACGCACAGCCTGCTACTCGTCAATCCGGGCGTGCCGGCCAAGACCGTGAAAGAGTTGATCGCGCTGGCCAAGGCGCAACCGGGCAAGCTCAACTACGCCTCCGGCACCACCGGCGCGTCCGCGCACTTCGGCGCCGAACTGTTCAAACTGATGGCGGGGGTCAACATCGTGCAGATCCCGTACAAGGGCACGGCCGGGCAATTGACCGCGCTGATCGCGGGCGAGGTCCAGATGAGCTTCGTGACCATGCCGGCCGCCCTGCCGCACGTGCACGCCGGGCGGCTCCGCCTGCTGGCGATCGGCAGTCCCAAGCGGTCGCCGGCGTTGCCGGAGGTGCCGACGGTCGCGGAGTCCGGCCTGCCCGGCTTCGACATCGGCGCCTGGAACGGCATCCTTGCCCCCGCCCGCACGCCGCAAGCCATCATCACGCAACTCAACGCCGAGATCGTGAAGATCGGCAACAACCCCGCGATCCGGGAACAGGCCACGGCCCAGGGCGTCGAACTCACCACGAACACGCCGCAGGAATTCGCGGCCTATATCAAGACGCAAATCGCGCGCTTCGCCGAAGTGGTGAAAGCAACCGGCATGCGGCCCGACTGAGACCCTCCGACAGGAACGCCATGAATTTCGAACTGACTGAAGACCAGAAGATGTTCCGCGACTCCGTGCGCGGCTTCGCGGAGCGCCATCTCGCCGCCGGCGCGCTGAAACGCGCGCACCAGGAAGACTATCCCTGGGACATCGCCAAGCTGATGGCCGAGCAGGGTCTGTTCGGGATCACGATGAAGGAAGAAGACGGCGGCCAGGGCGGCTCGCTGATGGACGCGGTGATCGCCATCGAGACTGTTGCGCTCTCCTGCCCGAAGAGCGCGGACATCATCCAGGCCGGCAACTTCGGCGCGATCCGCGTGCTGGCCGAGTACGGCACGCCCGACCAGAAGAAACGCTACCTGTCGAAGATCCTCGCCGGCGAGTCCGTCATCACCGTCGGCATGACCGAGCCCGAAGCAGGCAGCGCGGTGACCGACCTCGTCACCAGCGCCACGCCGGACGGCGACGGCTACCGCATCAACGGCGTGAAGGTGTTCCAGACCCACGCCAACTTCGCGGAAGTGATGCTGACCTACGTGCGTTTCGGTCCCGGCGTCGGCGGCATCGGCTCGGTGCTGATCCCGCGCGACGCGCCCGGCTTCAAGCAGGGCGCCCCCGGCAAGTTCCTGAACGGCGAGGACTGGGTGCAGACCTATCTCGACAACGTGTACGTCGGGCCGGAGAACGTGCTGCTGAAGGAAGGCGGCTTCAAGAAGCAGATCGCCGGTTTCAACGTCGAGCGCATCGGCAACACGGCGCGTTCGCTCGCGTTCGGTCGTTACGCCTACGAAGAAGCGCGCAAGTGGGCGATGAACCGCAAGCAGTTCGGCAAACTGCTGTGCGAATTCCAGGGCATCCAGTGGAAGTTCGCCGAGATGAAAATCAAGCTCGATGCCGGCCAGCTCCTGCTCTACAAGGCGGCGCTCAACGCCGACAGCGGCATCCCTTCCGCACAGGACACCGCGATTGCCAAGGCCTACTGCAACCAGGCCGGCTTCGACGTCTGCAACGAGGCCATGCAGATCATGGGCGGCATCGGCTACACCGACGAATCGCTGGTGGAGTTCTGCTTCCGCAAATGCCGCGGCTGGATGATCGCCGGCGGCTCGCTGGAGATCCTCAAGAACCGCATCGCGGAAGGCGTGTTCGAGCGCTCGTTCTCGCAACGGCCACCGAAAGCCTGAAGCTCAGATTAACCGCAGAGACGCAGAGAGCGCAGCGCTAGATTTATTCTTGTTTTCTCTGCGCTCTCTGCGGCTAATTCCGTTTTTCGTAGTTGTATTCGTCAGCCATTACCTTCAGGTACTCCATGTCCGACAAAGCCCTCGCCCAAGCCCTTTTCGCCCCCCGCACCGTCGCGCTGATCGGCGCCTCCGGCGACGCCACGAAGAACACCTCCCGCCCGCAGCGCTTCCTGCGCAAGCACGGCTACACCGGAAAGATTATTCCGGTGAACAAGGGCCGCGATGAAATCTTCGGCGACAAGGCTTACCCCGACCTGGTCTCCATTCCGGAAGACGTCGATCACGCCTTCATCATGGTCCCGACCGATGCGGTGGCCGCCGCCGTTGAGCAGTGCGTCGCCAAGAAAGTGCCGGTCGCGACCATCTACAGCGACGGCTTCGCGGAAACCGGCGCGGAAGGCCGCGTGAAGCAGGAGCGCCTGGTATCGATCGCGCGCGCCGGCGGCGTGCGCCTGCTGGGCCCCAACTGCATCGGCATGCTCTCCATCCAGCCGTCCTGCGTGCTGTCGGTCAATGCGGTGCTGGAGAAAATGGACATTACGCCGGGCCCGCTCGCGATCGTCTCGCAGAGCGGCAGCATGATGGGCGGCCTGATGTCGCGCGGCCTCGGCCGCGGCGTCGGCTTTTCCAAGCTGGTGTCGGTCGGCAACGAGTGCGACTTGAGCGTAGGCGAACTGACGGATTTCCTTGCCGATGATCCCGCCACCGGCGCGGTTCTGCTGTTCATGGAAACACTGCGCGACGCCGACCGGCTGGCAGCCGCCGCGCGGCGCTGCTACGCAGCCGGCAAGCCCGTCATCGTCTACAAGCTCGGCCGCTCCGAAGTCGGCCAGGACCTCGCTGCCTCACACACGGGCGCGATGGCCGGCGCTGATGAAGTCGCCGACGCCTTCTTCCGCACGCACGGCATGCTACGGGTGGACCAGATCGAAACGCTGTTCGAACTGCCGGCGCTGCTCACTGGCCAGAAACCCCGCAACAAGCACCGCGTGGCCGTGATGACCACGACGGGCGGCGGCGCCGCGTGCGTGGTGGACCGGCTCGGCGTGTTCGGTCTCGACGTGGTGCCGCCAACCGACAAGGTCGTTGCCAACCTCGCCGCGAAAAAAATCACGATCAGCAAAGCGCGGCTCATTGACCTGACGCTGGCCGGCGCCAAGAAGGAAATTTACAGCGCGGTGCTGAACGAGCTGCTCGCCTCTGACCATTGCGACCTCGTGCTCGCCGTAGCCGGCAGCTCCGCGCAATTTCAGCCGGAAATCGCCGTCGCCCCGGTGATCGAAGCGAAACGTCACGGCAAGCCGCTCGCGTCCTTCCTCGCGCCCCACGCGGAAATGTCGCTAAAGCTGTTGGCGCAGGCGGGCCTCGCCGGCTTCCGCACGCCGGAGGCCTGCGCCGACGCCATCCGCGCCTGGCGCGACTGGAAAGCGCCGACGCCGGAGGTCAAACCGAATCAGGCCGCGCTCGATGCCGCCAGCCGCGCGCTCGGTCACGCGCGGGGCAAGACCCTTTCCGAATACGAGGCCTCGCGCGTGTTCGCCGCGCTGGACGTGCCGGTGGCCAAGACGCAGGTCGTGCAGGGCGCCAACGACCAGGTCCAGCTGCCCTTCCCGGTCGTTGCCAAAATTCTTTCGCCTGATATCGCGCACAAGACCAACGTCGGCGGCGTCGTGCTCAACATTGCCGATCGTCCGGCACTGTCCACCGCGGTGGAACAGATCTTCGCGCGCGTAAAGAAAGCGCATCCGGAGGCCAAGCTCGACGGCATTCTCGTGCAGTCGATGGAGAAAGGTCTCGCCGAGGTGATCGTCGGCTTCAAGCGTGACGCGCAGGTCGGCCCGGTAGTGGTGCTGGGCGTCGGCGGCGTGCTGGCCGAGATCTATCACGACTACGCGCTGCGTTTGGCGCCCGTGAGCGTGGACACCGCGCGCGCCATGATCGAGGAAGTCAAAGGGCTCGCGACCATCCGCGGCTACCGCGGCATGGTGCGCGGCGACACGGAAGCGCTGGCCCGCACAGTCGCCGCCGTTTCGCAGCTCGCGGCGGTCGAACCGACCGTCGCCGAGGCCGAAATCAACCCGCTGCTGGTGCGCCCCGAAGGCCAGGGCGTGGTGGCGGTGGATGGCTTGATCGTGCTGGCCAATGAGGGTTGATGCAGCCCTCGTATAATCAATCTCGATGCTGAATCGCGGTCGAGTCGACGCGCCGCGGGCGCGCCTCTCACTGCATACGTTTTCGAAACTCGCACACCAGATCCCGGAGGATTTCCATGCTGCTCAAGCAGATCGCCGAATACGCCCACCGCGAACAGACATCCACACTGCCCGCCGAGGTATGGCACCACGCGAAGCGCGCGGTCATCGACTGGTACGCCTGCCTGCTGCCGGGAAGTATCGTGGAGCCCGCCACCATCCTCGAGAAAGCACTCGCCGATGAACTGGACCGCGGCAAGGCACGCCTCGCCACTGGCCGTCCGGCGGCGACGCGCGCGGCGGCGCTGATCAACGGCGCGGCCTCGCACTCGGTCGAATTCGACGACATCTACCGCGATGCGGGCTACCACCCGGGCAGCCCGGTGATCTCCGCCGCGCTCGCCGTGGCCCAGGCGACCGGCGCCAGCGGTGAGCTGTTCCTGCGCGGCGTGATCGTCGGCTACGAAACCTCCACGCGCCTCGGCGAGTCCGTGATGCCCGCGCACTACAAGTTCTGGCACACCACCGGCACCATCGGTGCGCTCGGTGCCGCCGCAGCGGCAGCGACGATCCTGCGCGCGACGCCGGAACAGTTCGCGCATGCGGTGGCGACGGCCACGACCTTCGCGTCCGGTCTTAAGCAGGCCTTCCTGTCGCAGGCGATGTCGAAGCCCCTGCACGGCGGCCATGCGGCGGATGTCGGCGTGATGGCGGCGCTGTCTGCCGTCCGCGGCCTCACCGGCGCGCTCGACATCCTCGAAGGCCCGTCGGGCTTCGGCAACGCCATGAGCGGCAAGGTGGACTGGACGAAAGCGACTAAGGACCTCGGCGTCGATTACCACATCACGCGCGTCACCTTCAAAAACCACGGCTGCTGCGGCCACAACTTTCCGTCCATCGACGGCGCGCTGCACCTGCAGAAGCTGCACGGCTTCAAGGCCGCGGATGTGAAGAAGGTGAAGATCGAGAGCTACAAGGCCGGCATGGACATCGTCGGCAACTTCGATCCGGAAGGCGAGTATCAGGCGAAGTTCAGCCTGCCCTACACGGTGGCCCACGCGCTGGTGCATGGCAGCGTGCGACTGAACGCCTTCTCGCCCGAGCGCATGCAGGACCCGGCGGTGCGCGGCATGATGCCCAAGTTCGAGATCATCTCGGACCCCGAGCTCTCCGCCGGCTACCCCAACCAGCGCGCCGCCCGCGTGCACATCGAGACCAACGACGGCCGCACGTTCTCGCACTTCCAGCCGCACCGTAAGGGCGATCCCGAGCAATTGCTGACGGACGCGGAAGTGAACGACAAGTTCATCGAACTCGCGATGCCCGTGATCGGCGAAGCCGCTGCGAAAGCCCTGCTCGCGCAGCTCTGGTCCACCGACAAGCTGAAGAGCGTGGTGTACGAAACCGGCACGCCGCGCGCGCGCGCCGCGGGCTGATCCGCCGTGCGGAACGCAGCGCTGCTGGCGGCCGCCGTGCTGGGTTGCGGCACGGCTGTCGCACAGACGTATCCCTCCAAGCCGATCCGCGTCGTGATCGGCGCGGGGGCGGGCGGCGGCACCGACATTCTCGGCCGCACGCTCGGGCCCAAGGTCACCGAACTGCTGGGCCAGCAGATCATCATCGACAACCGGCCCGGCGCCGCGACCAACATCGGCGCCGAACTGGTGGCACGCGCCGCGCCGGACGGCTACACACTGCTGATGGCGAGCAGCCCGCACGTCATCAACCCCAGCCTGTTCGCGAAGCTCCCCTTCGACCCGGTCACGGATTTCGCGCCGGTGTGCCGGCTCGCCGTCGTGCAGAACGGGCTGGTCGTGCATCCGTCGCTGCCGGTGAAGTCCGTGAAGGAATTGATCGCGCTCGCGAAATCACGTCCGGGCAAACTCAATTTCGGTTCGTCCGCCGGCACGTCGCAGTTTCTCGCCGTCGAACTGTTCAAGACCATGGCGGGCATCGACGTGGCGAACATCCCGTACAAGGGTGGCGGCCCGGCGCTGACCGACCTGCTCGCGGGCCAGGTCGAGATGCAGTTCAACACGCTGCTTGCCCTGTTGCCCTTCATCAAGGCGGGCAAGGTGCGCGCGCTAGCCGTCGCCGGGGCACAGCGTTCCGCCGTGATGCCGGAAATGCCGACCGTCAGCGAAGCGGGCCTGCGCGGTTTCGAAGCCAGCGGCTTCTACGGGCTATTCGCGCCGGCAAACACGCCCAGGGACATCGTCACGCGCCTCAACACCGCCTACGTCGCAGTGCTGACCACGCCCGAAATGAAGAAGCGGCTGAACGACCAGGGCGTGGACGTGATCGCCGGCACGCCCGATGAACTCGCGGAGTACGTGCGCGAACAAATGCCGAAATGGGCGAAAGTCGTGAAAGCCTCCGGAGCGAAAATCGAATGAACGGCGTCCGCCACCTGTCCGTGCTGGTCCTGCTGGCGCTCGCCGCGCCGGCATTCGCCGCCGACTATCCCAGCCGCCCGATCCGCTTCATCGTCCCCTTCCCGCCCGGCGGCGGCAACGACATCGTCGGCCGCATTGTCGCGCTCAAGCTCGGTGAAGCGCTCAACCAGTCGGTGGTGGTGGACAACCGCGGCGGTGCCGGCGGCACCATCGGCACCGACATGACGGCCAAGGCGCCGCCCGACGGCTACACGATCCTGATCAACAACATCAGCCTCGCCGTCAACGCGACGCTGATCCCCAAGCTGCCCTACGACACGATGAAGGACCTGGCGCCGGTCACGCTGGTCGGTCGCCAGCCCAACATCCTCGTCGTGCATCCCGGCGTCCCCGTGAAAACGATGCAGGACCTGCTCGACCTCGCGCGCGCGAAACCCGGCCACATCACCTACGGCTCCGGCGGCATCGGCACCGCTTCGCACCTCGCCACCGAGCTGCTGAAGCTGATGACGAAGACCGACATGGCGCACGTGCCGTACAAGGGCCTGGGCCCCGCGCTCACCGATCTCATCGGCGGACGGCTGACGCTGATCATCTCGACGATGGCGTCCGCGCTGCCGCAGTTGAAGGCTGGCAAGCTGCGGCCGGTGGCCGTCACCACCCTGCAACGTTCTCCGTTCTTCCCGGAAGTGCCGACGATGAACGAGGCCAGCGTGAAGGGCTACGAGTTCAGCACCTGGTACGGCTTGCTGGTGCCGGCCGGTACGCCGAAGGCCGTCATCGACCGCCTGAATACGGAGACCGCGAAGGTCCTCGCGCAGCCCTTCGTGAAGGAACAGTTCGCCGTGCAGGGCGTCGACACGACCCCCTCCTCGCCGCAGGAATTCGGCCAGTACCTGAAAACCGAAGTCGCGAAGTGGGGCAAGGTCGTCAAAGCTTCCGGCGCCACGCCGGAATGACCCGCATACGCCGGCCGCAATCTGCGTAATGCCCGCCAGTATCTCCACGCCGCTTGCGGTTCTCGCCCTGCTCGTCTGGCAGGGTGACGCGACGGCGCAAACGCAGGCAACCCGCGACGAACAGGCGCAATGCCCGGTCTCGCTGCCCCACGCAGCGGGCACGTTCAAGCGCTGCCCGCCACCAACTGCCGCCGCCTACGATTTCGCGTTCTGTTCCGTCTACAACAGGATGGCCGCTGGGTCCGCGCAGGAAAGCGGGCAGGCCCTCCGGCAAAGAGGCATGGAGTACGGCAACGTATCGGTGGCGCTTTCGGATGTCGAGGCTTACCGCAGGAATGCCGACCTGACCCAACGCTATTTCGCCTCGCTGCAGGGCGCGGGTCAGCGGAAAGAAGCCGCCATCGCCAGCGTTCGCACGAAGTGCGGCGTCATCGAAGCCTGGCATGCGACCACGCTGGAGGAATTGTCCACCCGCGTGAAGTCCCGATCCGGGGCAGGCCGCTAATGCATGACGGTGGAGGTGCCTCGTGCCCACGCTGACCATCGTTTCCGGCACCGGCGGCAAAGGACCGGCCTGCTTCCTCGTCGACACGGGACACGCGCGGTTGATGCTCGACCTCGGCTACGGTCCACAGCCCGGCCTGCGCCCGGACGTGGATGGCATCGGCCACGTGGACGCGCTGCTGCTGTCGCACAGTCACCGCGATCACGCGGGCAGCCTGCAACTGCGCGCACATCTCGGAGCACCGCCGGTCCACGCCACCGACATCGTGCGCCGCCGCCTGCCGCCCGCAGACACGCACGAGGCCTTGCCGCTGCAGGGCAGCGCCACCGTGGCCGGCACCACCGTCACCACGGGACGCAGCGGGCACGCGCCGGGCGGCGTCTGGCTGCACCTCGACGTCGGCGGCGGCCTGCTCTACATGGGCGATAACTGTGCCGAGTCCGCGCTCTATGCCTGGGACACCCCACCCGCCGCGGAGGTCGTGATCCTCGATGCCTCGTATGGCGACGACGATGTGACGCTCGCCGAACGCGCCCGCGCCTTCGACGCCGCTTTCGACGCGGGGCCGACCCTGCTGCCCGTGCCGCCCGCCGGCCGCGGCCCGGAGATCGCACTGCACGCCGCGCGCACCGGCCGCGCGATCGGTGTCGATGACGCGGTGCGCGCGTCGCTGCGCAATCTGGCGACCGGGGATCTCGCGTGCCTGCGCGAAGGCATTGCCGGCGACGTGGCGCGCCTCGCCGATGACGCCGGCGCAATCGAACACCCCGAGGGCGTCATGCTGGCCGGCATCGCCGACGGCACCAGTGGCGCGTCCGCCGCGCTGCTCGAACGCTGGCGGCAAAGCACGGACCCGGCGATTATTTTCAGCGGCTACCTGCCGCCCGGCACACCGGCGCAAACACTTACGCAGTCGGGCCGTGCGCGTTACCTGCGCTGGAACGTGCACCCGCGCCTCTCGGACAACGTCCGTCTCGTGCGCAGCACGGGCGCCGGTACCGTGGTGCCCGCCTTCGGCGACGCCCGCCGGCATCGCGGCGCCTGGGAAACCGCCTTCGCCCCGGCCCGCATCCAGATCGACGGTATCGTGAGTTTCTGATGATCCCCGCTCCCAGCACCATTCCGCTGTTCGCCATCCCCTTCATTTTTCTGCGCCACGGCGAGACCGACAGCAACGTGCGCCGCATCGTGGCCGGTTCGCTCGACGTGCCGCTCACCGCGCGCGGCCGCGAACAGGCGCAGGCCGCCGCGGCTGCGCTGACGGGCAGCGCCGTCACCGCCATCTACGCCAGTCCGTTGCAGCGCGCGCGCCACACCGCGGAAGCGATCGCCACGGCGGTCGGTCTGCCGGTCGCCCTGATGGACGATCTGCAGGAACGCTGCTGGGGCGTGCTGGAAGGCCAGCCGCAGGGCCAGCGCGTCCGCGGCACGGTGCCGGAAGGCGCCGAGACCTATGAGGCTTACGCCATGCGCGTGCTGCGCGGCCTGGCCGCGATTCCGTCGGAGGGCACGCCGCTCGTCGTCTCGCATTCCGGCGTGTATCGTGTCCTCTGCCGCACGCTTGGCATCCCGGAGACGCGCGAACCCGTCGCCAACGCAACCCCGGTAAGCTTCCTGCCGCCGCCGACGCCAGGCGGCGGTTGGCAAATAACAATCTGATCACGACGCAGCGACCGCGCTGCCTATCCCGAGGAGCCCCACCACCATGACCGATCGCGCCCCCACCCAACTGCGCAAACTGCTCGCCCGCCCCGGCTGCACCGTTGCCCCCGGCGTGGCAGAAGGATTGGCCGCCCGCCTCGTCGCCCGCGCCGGCTTCGACGCCGTCTACATGACCGGCTTCGGCACCAGCATGACGCGGCTCGGCATGGCCGACATCGGGCTGCTGACCATGAGCGAGATGGTGGACAACGCCGGCCGCATCGTGGAAGCGACGGGCCTGCCCGTGATCGCCGACGCCGACACCGGCTACGGCAACCCGATGAACATGCGCCGCACCATCCGCGAGTATGAAAAAGCCGGCGTCGCCGCCGTGCACATCGAGGACCAGGACTGGCCCAAACGCTGCGGCCATCTCGCCGGCAAGCGGGTGATCACGACCGCCGACATGGTGTCCAAGATCAAGGCCGCGGTGGATGCGCGGTGGGACGCCGACTTCGCGATCATCACGCGCACCGATGCCATCGCCGTCGAAGGCCTGGACGCGGCGCTGGAGCGCGGCGAACGTTACCGCGAAGCCGGCGCCGACATGCTGTTCATTGAGGCCCCGGTCGGCCGCGCAGAAGTCGACCGCGTCGCCAAACACTTCAAGGGTGTGCCGCTGCTCTACAACATGGCTGCCAGCGGCAAGACGCCGCACATTCCGGCCGAGGAACTCGGCAAGCTGGGTTTCAAGCTCGCCATCTATCCGAACTACGTGATGTTGTGCGCCATTCCGGTCATCGAGCGGATGCTCGCTGAACTCAAGAAGACCGGCACCGTCGGGCACCTGCTAGGCGAGATGGCGGATTTCAAGAAGTTCACCGAGATCTCGCAACTGCCCGAAATCCAGAAGCTGGAAGCGAAGTACGGCGTCGCCGAAGACCGCCGCGCATCGCTGTAAGGCCATGACCTTCGAGCTGCGGCTGTATCAGGACAACCTCGCGCCGGGCGCGAAGCTCACGCTAGCTGCTGCGCCCGTGCGCGCGGTCTATCTCGTGTCCGGCGGTGTCCGAACGCAGACCGGCGGTCTCACCGCCGCGATCGGCGCCAACAGCGCCTTCCACACGGCGGCCGACCTCGCGCTGACCGGCGGCAACCTGCCGACCGTGGCGCTGCGCTGGGAACTGGTGGCCGCCGGCGCGCCGGACGGCGCACTCAAGGGCGAAGGCCTCGCCAGCCAGCGCCTGCTGGCGGCGCCCCTGTTGCTCGACGGCAAGGCCGACTGGCTGCTGCGCTGCGACCGCGTGGACTTCCCGCCCCAGGGTGAAGCGCTGCTGCACACGCACCAGGGCGGCGGCACGCGCTGCCTGCTGTTCGGCGGCATCCGCATTGAAACGCAGGGCCACACCCACCACTACGGCCCACTGGGCGCCTGGTTCGAGGCCGGGCCGGACCCGGTCTATGCCGCCGCGTCCGACACCGAATCGTCGGCCTTTGCCCGCGTGATGCTGCTGCCGCGCGCGCTGCTCGGCAAATCGTCCATTGCCTATGTGAACCCCGAAGACCTGGCCAAACCCAAAAGCCAGCGCTATCAGGTTTTTCTCGACGTGCCGGTGACGCTGCCCGGATAATCCCGCCTCAACCAAAAACGCCCGGAGGAAACCATGAACACCACCATCAAAGCCGCGCTGACGGCTGCACTGACGCTACTGAGCGGCGCCGCGCTTGCGCAGGCTTTCCCCGCCAAGAGCATCCGCATCGTCGTGCCCTTCGCGCCCGGCGGCAACGTGGACATCAACGCCCGCGCCATTGCGCCGGGCATGACCGAACTGCTCGGGCAGACCGTCGTCGTCGACAACCGCGCGGGCGCGGGCGGCATGATCGGCGCGGAGATCGTCGCCAAGTCACCGGCAGACGGCTACACGCTCGGCATGTTCTCCAACAGCGTCTACAGCGTCGCGCCCAATGTATTCGCCAAACCGCTCTACAACCCGATTCGCGACTTCACCCCCGTCGTGGCGCTGACCAGCGTGCCCTTCGTGCTGGTGATCCACCCCTCGGTGCCGGCGAAGACCCTCAAGGAATTCGTCGCCATCGAAAAATCGCGGCCCGGCAAGATGACGCTCGCCAACGCCGGTGTCGGCACCTCCAACCATCTCGTCGGCGAACTGATCCAGCTCTCCACCGGCACCAAGATGGCCTCCATCCCGTACAAGGGCAGCGGTCCGGCGCTGATCGACCTGCTGGGCGGCCAGGTGGACTCGCACGTGGACCAGTTGACCGCCTCCATCGGTTATATCAAGAGCGGCCGCATCCGCGCCATTGCAGTGACGACCGACAAGCGCTCCTCGCAACTGCCGGACGTGCCGACGCTCGCCGAGCAGGGCCTGAAGGGCTTTGATGCCACCACGATCACCGGCCTGGTCGCGCCCGCTGGCACGCCCAAGGACATCGTCGATCGGCTGAACGCAGCCGCCGTGAAAGTGATCAACCAGCCCGTGATCAAATCGCGCTTCGCCGACCTCAGCGCCGAGGTGATCGGCAGCACGCCGGCGTGGTTCGGGGATTACATCAAGGAAGATTTCGCCCGCTGGACGAAGGTGATGAAGGACGCCGGCATCGCCGCGCAATAACGAAGAGGAACCGATGAGCACCACCGACGTTAGCGCCCCCCAGTGCGCCGGGCCGGATCCGAAGCCCGCCACGCCGAAGCTGAAGCTGCCCGCGGGCGCCACCGACTGCCACTTCCACATCTTCGGGCCGAAGGCGAAGTTTCCTTACTGGCCGAACCGCATCTACACCCCGCCGGACCTGCTGCTGCCGGACTGGCAGCATCTCGCGAAGACGCTCGGCGTCGAGCGCGGCGTGATCGTACAGCCGTCGGTCTACGGCACCGACAATCGGGTGACGCTGGGCGCGCTGGAAGCGATGCGCGAGACCTGGCGCGCCGTGGTGGTGGTCGAGGACGACATCCCCGACGCCGAACTCCAGCGCATGGACCAACTGGGCGTGCGCGGCATCCGCTTCAACGTGGTGGACGTCGCCACCGACAAGGGCAAGCTGCCGATGGACGCCGTACGCCGCCTGGCGGAACGCATCAAGCCGCTGGGCTGGCACGTGCAGTTCCTGATGCACGTCGACGAATACCCGGATATCGAAAAGATGTTCGACGGCTTTCCGACGGACGTCGTGATCGACCACTTCGGCTACATGAAGGCGGCGAAGGGCATCCAGAACCCCGGCTTCCAGGGCTTCCTGCGCATGCTCAAGGGCGGCCGCTGCTGGGTGAAGTTCACCGGCGCCTACCGCATCTCCGCCGAGAAGCGGCTGCCGTATGCCGACGTCACCCCGCTCGCGCACGCGCTGATAGAGGCGAATCCGGACCGCGTGGTATGGGGCACCGACTGGCCGCATCCCAAGCACGAGGGCGACATGCCGAACGACGGCGTGATGTGCGATCGGTTGAGTGACTGGGTGCCCGATGCGGCGCTGCTGAAGAAGGTGCTGGTGGACAATCCTGCGAAGCTTTACGGGTTCTAACTGCAATGACACTACTTTTTAGACCCCTTCCCCTGCTTGCGGGGGAAGGCCGGGATGGGCAATCCTGCTTCACGAAGTCATTTCTCACCTTCCCCCGTTTACGGGGGAAGGCTGGGATGGGGGCACAGCCGTGTTAGCACAATTGAAATCCGCCCCTTCCCCAACCCTCCCCCGCGCGGCGCGCAAGGGAGGGAGTGCAATGCTTCAAACCTAAATCAGGACTCCTAGATGAACACACCCCGCACGATGTTCGAGAAGATCTGGGACCGCCACGTGATCGTGAAGCGCGGCGAGAACGAAGCCCTGCTGCATATCGACCGCAACTTCGTGCATGAGGGCTCCTTTCATGCCTTCGGCGCGCTGGCCGCCGACGGCCGCAAGGTGCGCAAGCCGCAGCAGACCATCGCCACCGCCGACCACTACGTGCCGACGCTCAACCGCGAGCAGGGCATCGCCGCCGTCACCGACGCCGAGATGCTGAACATGATCGAGCTGTTCGAGCACAACGCCAAGGCCAACGGCATCAAGGCGTACTACGGCATCGACCATCCCCAGCAGGGCATCGTGCACGTGGTTGGCCCGGAACTGGGCATCACCCAGCCCGGCATCACGCTTTCCTGCGGTGATTCCCATACGTCGACCCACGGCGCGCTCGGCGCCTTCGCCTTCGGCATCGGCGCCTCGCAACTCAAACAGGTGCTGGCCACGCAATGCCTGTGGCAGAAGAAACCGAAAACGCTGCGCATCAGCGTGGACGGCGCGATCCCGCCCGGCGTGACCGCCAAGGACATCGTGCTCACGATCATCGCGAAGATCGGCACCGCCGGCGCCACGGGCCACACCATCGAGTTCGCGGGCACGGCGATCCGCGCGCTCTCGATGGAAGGCCGCATGACCGTCTGCAACATGGCGATCGAGGCCGGCGCCCGCTCCGGCATGATCGCCCCCGACGACACCACCTGTGTCTACCTGAAGGGGCGCGAATTCGCACCCAAGGGCGCCCTGTGGGACCAGGCACTGACCTACTGGCGCACGCTGCCCACCGACGACGGCGCGCGCTTTGACCTCGAAGTGAAGCTCGACGCCGCCGCGCTCGCCCCCATGGTGACCTGGGGCACCAGCCCCGAAGAGGCCGTATCGATCACCGGTGTCGTACCCGACCCGACGACGGCGACCGACAAGGACAAGCGGGCGCACATGGAGCAGGCGCTGCACTACATGGATTTGAAGCCCGGCACCCCGCTCACGGACATCAAGATTCACCGCGCCTTCATCGGCACCTGCACCAACGGCCGGATCGAAGACCTGCGCGCGGCCGCGGCGGTACTGAAGGGCCGCAAGATCGTGATTCCCGCCTGGGTTTCTCCCGGCTCGACAACGGTCAAGCGGCAAGCCGAAGCCGAGGGCCTCGACCGCATCTTCCGCGACGCCGGCTTCGACTGGCGCGCGTCAGGGTGTTCGGGCTGCGCTGCGATGAACGGCGACACCGTGCCGGCCGGCGAACGCTGCGCGTCCACCTCCAACCGCAACTTCGAAGGTCGCCAGGGCAAGGGGGCGCGCACCCATCTCGTGAGCCCCGCGATGGCGGCGGCGGCGGCGGTGACCGGCAGGCTCACCGACGTACGTGCGCTGATGGGAGCCTGACATGCAAGCTTTCACCAAGCTCAAGGCCATCGCGGCTCCGATCGATCTGGCGAACATCGACACCGACCGGATCTTCCCCGCCCGCTTCCTGCGCAAGCTGCGCGGGCCGGACTATTCGAAGCTGGCCTTTCACGACATGCGCTTCGACGCGGACGGCAAGGAACGGCCGGAATTCGTACTGAATCAGGCGCCCTACCGCGCCGCGAAGATCATCGTCGCCGGCGGGAACTTCGGCTGCGGCTCCTCGCGCGAAGCGGCGGTGTACGTGATGTACGACTACGGCATCCGCGCGGTGATCGCGCCGTCCTTCGGCGACATCCATTACGGCAACGAGCTGCAGAACGGCATGCTGCCCGTGATCCTGCCGGATGCGATCGTGGAGGGACTG
>Ga0209591_10000726_pt1 | contig 41963 bp, 26 predicted proteins | sample MAT01_FD_187207 | JGI IMG/M metagenome (GOLD analysis project Ga0209591, IMG submission 187207) | Freshwater microbial communities from Lake Fryxell liftoff mats and glacier meltwater in Antarctica - MAT-01 (SPAdes) (version 2) | ecosystem: Environmental > Aquatic > Freshwater > Ice > Liftoff...
GCCCTATCCGATGTGTGGCGAACGCATGGTCGAGCTGGTCGAGACCCTCGACGACGTGCGCTACCAAACCTGCGTCGACCTGGCGTTTCGGGCGGCGCCAGAGGTGAGCCAGATCACCTGGATCTTCCATGAAGGCGAACTCGAGTGGGCGCTCTCGCCGATGCCCTTTCGGCCGGATGTGCCGGCGGAATCGGGGCCACTCGACACGGCCGTGTGGTGGCCGATGCCGGCGACGTGCCATCCGTTGTTTGCGCCACGGGCCCGTGAATCGCTGGCGGGACCGCGCAAGAATGCTGCGTTCCAGATGACCTGGGATGGACCGGACACGCTCGTTTCGCTGCAGATCTGGCAGGACGATCGCGAGACCGGCAGCTTCTTCCAGTTCTACGAAGACGGCCGCTTGATGACCCAGGGCTACCGCGATGACGGTCAGCAACAGGGGCTCTGGTGGTACTTCGGACCCGATGGCACATTGCTCGAGACGCGACTCTATGCGCTAGGAGTCGAGCTCGAACAACTGCCGGTCAAGACCGTGCGTGCGCCATCGCCGTGAGCCAATCACGCGATCGCGCAGTGGCTTACTCCCCGTACTTCACGCTGCAGCCGTAAGCCTTCGTCTCGGCCACGCGCACGGGTACCTTCGCCACGAGATCGGCCAGCGCCTCCTTGACATGGTTGCGGTACCCGTCGGCCGGCGTCTCACCGCGTGGCGCGTTGTCGATAGCCCCAGCGTACACGAGCACCCCGGCCCCATCGATGACGTACATGCCCGGCGTATTGCGGGCCCCGTAAAGCTTGCCGACGGCGCCATTTTCATCGAGCAGCACTGGATGTGCGAGGTTGTACTCCGTGAGCGCCGCCTTGTTCCGCTCGAGCCCGGCGCCCTGCTTGCCCGGCGCGCCCGAGTTCACCGCCAGCCACACGACCCCGTCCTTGGCGACGTCGGCCGCCATTGTCTTGAGCGGTCCCTCGTTGTGGGTGCGCACGACGAACGGGCAGTCCGGGTTGAACCACTCGAGCACGACCGTCTTGCCCCGGAACGACGCGAGCGACACCTCCGCCCCAGTGACATCCTTGAGCTTGAAGTCCGGCGCCACCTTGCCGACGATCGCCGCCGCTTCTGCACCCGTCGCCGCGCTCGTGCCCTCAGGCGCCGCCACGATCTTCGTCGGCTCCCCTCCGGTTTCAGCGTTCGTCTTGCCGCAGGCCGTCACGCCGAGCGACACGACGATCCCCAGCACACCAACCAGGCCCAAGTAGATCGAGCGAATCGTGTTCATAAGCAGCTCTCCTGTTCCCCGAGAAATGGCGTCACCGCGAAGCTCCAGCGCAACGCGTCACCGGCCCCGAAAGTTCGAAAGCTCGCGGATGGATTGCAGTCCGCTAAAGTTTCGGGGAAGCCATTGACTTAGCGTCGCTCCTTACGCAATTAGGAACACGAGGCCGCCCATTCGGAGTCATCTCGACCCGACGGGCACCCGGCCTCCCACGGGCACGGCAGTGCCCACCTCACGCGAGCCGCCTGGCGGCCCGTTCGTCCTATACAAGGAGCTCCATGAACGATTCGAGTCCTTCGTCCCTCCACGCCGCGGCCGCCGCTCCCGAGGGCTCCCCAGCCCCCGACGACCCTTCCGAACCTTCCTCCGAACCTCCATCCCACCTTCAGATCGACCACCACGACGGTCTGGGCCAACGATGTCTGAAGAGCCTGGCCGCCTTCGAGCCAGGTGACGTTCTCTCCGAGTTCGCCCCCCGTCGCCACACCGAATCCGCTTCGCGCATGACCGTGCAGATCTCCGAGCATCACCACATCGAGCTCGGTCCGGTCTACCTCGAGCTCATCAACCACAGCTGCGATCCGAACGTGTTCTTCGATTCGGTTCGCTGGGAGCTGGTCGCACTCAAGGCTATCGAACCTGGCGACGAGCTCTGCTTCTTCTACCCGTCGACCGAGTGGCACATGGCCTCGCCGTTCGAGTGCGCCTGCGGCAGCGAACGCTGCCTTGGGCGCATCACAGGCGCCTCGCGTATCCCGCGCGCGGTCCTGTCCGGGCACCGCCTGTCCGCGCACGTCCATCGCATGCTGGCCGTCGAATCGGTCGAGCAGAGCGACGAGCGCCAGGGCCTTCGGCAGGATGGCGAAGCCTGGACTGAAGGCTTGTTCGCTTCCTTGTTCGCTCGCATCTAATGGTGTTCGGGGAAGCTCGCCAGCGCGAGCTTTTCCGAGCTACAAGTGCCGTGACCAAGGCATGGTGAACCATGCCTCGCCGCCGCCCCTCGGACGTCGACCGCTTCGCGGGTCCCAGCTCGAGGTGGCTGGTGTCAAACAGCGAGGCGGAGCGGATGCAAGCAACGAGGGAAGGGAGCGCGGAGGTGTACTTGACGTACTCCGCACAAGCGACCGACCGAGTGACGCCGCAGCCGCCCGCCGCAAGCCCGATCGGACAGGGGGGCTTGCGCCCCCTTCGACCCCAGCGCCGCTTCGCGCCGCGCTACACGGATGACTCTCGAGTGACGCTCACGGGGAAGCGCCACCGAGCGTCGGGGATGCGACCGACCATCAAAGCGGGCGAAGCCCGCAGGGAGGGAGGGCCCCGACGTCGGTGGTGCAATGGCTGGATCTCAGTAGAGAGTCATCCGTTTAGTGCCGCCGGCGAGACTTGCGGATCGAAACGCTCTGGTCGCGGCGCTAGCCCGGCAGCTCGTCCTTGCCGCCGTCCTTGCGAATACGGCGGTAGATGGTCGCGCGCGACATGCCGAGCGCCTTGGCGGCCACCGCGACGTTGCCATCGGCCAGCTTCAGCGCGCGCTCGATGAGCGCGTTCTCGACCGACTCGGCGCTCGGCAGGTCGACGAGTGTGCCGAACAGCACCTCGAGCACCTGGGTGAGCCCGACCCGCGGTCGGTCCTGCGCCGCCTGGATCTGGCTCAAGAGCCCACGCAGGTCGTCCATCTCCGCGATGCCCTTCTCGCCTGACAGGGCCCCAGCCAAGGCAACCGAAGGCGATACAAAGACCCCGGCCAAGGCAGCCGAAGGCGATACTGAGGCCCCGGACGCCGCATCCGCCGGTCCGACGGTCGCGACCAACCCAAGCCCGACGCCCGACCCCGAGCGCGCCCGCACCTCGCGGTCATCGGTGCGCACCGACTCGAGTAGGCCAATCGGCAGGTCGCGCGGCTCGATCACATCGCTGCCCGAGAGCAGCACCGCGCGGTTGATCACGTTCTCGAGCTCGCGTACGTTGCCCGGGAACGGATACTTGTCGAGCGCCGCCAGCGTCGCGGGCGCGATCGTCTTGGGGGGCTTGTTCTCCTCCTTCAACGACTTCTCGAGGAAGTGCTGCGCCAGAAGCGCCGTGTCCCCCTCGCGATCGCGCAGCGGCGGCAGGTGCACCGGGAACACCGCGAGCCGATAGTAGAGGTCTTCGCGAAAACGCTTCTCGCGCACCATCTCCATCAGGTCGCGGTGGGTCGCCGATACGATGCGCACATCGATCGAACGGGGTCCGCTGCCCCCGATGCGCTCGACCTGCCGCTCCTGCAGCACGCGCAGGAGCTTCACCTGCAGATGCAGCGGCATCTCGCCGATCTCGTCCAGGAACAGGGTCCCGCCGTCAGCCATCTCGAACTTGCCCTTCTTCAGCGCGACCGCGCCCGTGAAGGCACCGCGCTCGTGACCGAAGAGCTCGCTCTCGAGCAGCGTCTCAGGGATCCCGCCGCAGTTGACGGCGACGAACGGTCCCTTCCGGCGCAGGCTTTCGTAGTGCAGCGCACGCGCCACCAGCTCCTTGCCGGTGCCGCTCTCGCCTTGCAGCAGCACCGTCACTTTCGAGTCGACGACGTGCTCGAGCATCTCGAAGAGCTTTCGCATGCGCGGCGAGCGGGTCAAGATCCCGGTGAAGCGATAGCGCTCCTTCAGGATGTCGCGATAGTGCTCGAGCTGCTCCTGCTGCTTCTTCGCTTCGAGTGCGTTCTGGACGGCGCCGATGATGCGCGCCTTGCCCTCGGACTTGGACACGAACAGATGCACGCCGCGGTGGAGCGCCTCGAGCTCGTCGGCCGAGGTGCCGTGTGCGGTCATCATGATGATCCGCAGCCCCGGGCGCGCCGCCAGGAACGGCTCGACCAGGTCGAGGCCATCGGCGTCCGGCAGGCGCAGATCGAGCAGCACGACGCCGTCGAAGCCATCGACCTCGATGGCCTTTCGCCCCGCGGCAGCATCGAACGCAACGTTCACGTGGAAGTTGAGTTTCTTGAGATCCCGTGAAAGGACCTCGACCCACGACGGCTCGTCGTCGATGATGAGCACCTGGTTGTCGGTCGTCATCGGGCCGACCCCAGTTGGAACCGGTTCAGGGCGGTCGCGGGGCGGGAGAGCGCGTGAGCACATCGAGTGCGGCGGATAGTTCGGATCGAACGCGAGGCGCCGGCGCTGCCGGCGATTCTGAAGCCTGGGCGGCGCTGGTCGAAGCCGCGCGCGTCATGGGCGAGCTCGGCGGGGCTGGTGTGTACATCGTGCATCTTGACGAGATGCCGCCGCGGTTGGAGGTGGTGGAGGCGCCCGCGCTCACGTCGAGGGCGGCCACAGGTGATACGGCGGAGCATGCGCGCGATGGCGGCACCCTGTCGAGTCCACCCGCGGCGGCAGCCATCCTACGGGCGGCCGTCGCTTCGAGCGAGGCCGACGGCTTCTCGGCCATCCGCTGGAGCGCGTCGCGCGCATTGGTGGTCGCCACCGGGCCCGCCGTATCGCCTTCGGCTGCCGATGCTGGCAGGCCCGCCGTATCGCCTTCGGCTGCCGATGCTGGCAGGCCCGCCGTATCGCCTTCGGCTGCCGATGCTGGCAGGCCCGCCGTTCCCGCGGGGGCCAGGATCTTCGCCTGGGTGCAGCGCGAGATCTCCCGCTATCGCGACTTTGCACGCTCCGAGGCGGTGCTCGATGTGATGGGCGAAGGCGTCGTCGTCGTCGACGGTGATCACCAGATCGTGCATGCGACCCGGCGGGCCGCCGAGCTGCTTGGCGTCGCGGACCCGAGCGCCGCCGAACAACGTCCCCTGCGCGAGCTGATGCCCTATGTGGTCGATCGGCTCGAGCCCAACGAGGTCGCGCGCGGTGCCAACGGCCCCGACAACAAAGTCACCTGGGTCGCCCATCATCCGGCTCCGGCCGTCGGCGCGACCACGCCGCGCCCGGGGCTCGTCCTGCGCCTGCGCTCCGAAGCACGCTTCCTCGAGACGCGGCGCGGCCAGCTCCAGCTCCTGTCGGCGCTGCGCCACGATGTGCGCTCGCCACTGACGGCGCTCCGTGGTCTCGTCAGCGTCCTCCAGGAGGAGCCCGACATGCCGCGCGAGGAGCGCCAGCAGCTGCTCGAGCTCTTGCGCCAGGAGGCCGAGCGCACGGTGATCTGGGTCGAGGACTACCTCATCCTCCTGCGTCTGCGCTTCGAACCGCGCCCGCTGAACCTGGTGTCGCTCACGCCCGATGCACCGCTGCGCGCCCTCGAAGCCCAGCTCGCACCCCACGCGAAGGAGCGCGGCGTGAACTTCGCGGCCGAGTTCCTCAACATGCCGCCGCCGCTAGGCGAGGCCAAGTCGTACATCGCGTGCGACCCCTCGCTGCTCGACGCGTTCCTGAAGAACCTGGTCGGCCACTTCCTCCGCCTCGCCGACACCGGCGCGACCGTCGGCGTGCGCATCGAGCCGAGCGGCACGTTGGTCGTCGAAGGCTTCGGCCCGGGCCTCTTCGCGCAGCACCCGCCGAACCCGTTCACGACACTCGCACGCTCGACCGCATCCGGTAAGCGCACGCCCGGGGTCGGCCTGGGCCTCTTCCTCGCCAAGAAGGTGGCCGACGTGCACGGCTGGCCCATCTCGGTGACCAGTCACGAGGGGCGCGTGCGCGCGATCGTGCGCTGGACGGGCGCGCCGGAGGGGGCGTGACCCCAGGGCGAACCCAGCGAGCGAAAGGCCGCCTTCTCGGGATGCCACATCAGCGAGCGAAGGTCCGCCTTCGGTCGGGATGCCGCGACGACCTGGAGCCCGCCCGGATGCCCATGTTCTCCACGATGCTCGCGCGACCGGGAGGAACGGCGCCCGAGCAAGGCGGCCCGAAGGGGCGGTTCGGAACCAGGAACCGCGCCGTCCTTCTCTTGAGATTCTTTCTCAGGTCCGCAACACACCCAGGTGACCTTTTCTTGGAGTGTTCATGTCGTTGTCATGGTCGTCGCTCTTCCTCCTGTCGTTGCCCTTCGCCGCGCTCGCCGCCTGTGACGATGCCGCCACGACCAACGGTGCTCCCGACACGAGCGTCAGCGAGACGGCTCCCGACGCGACCGAGCCCGATACGACGCCGCTCGACGACAGCGCCCAGCCCGAAGAAGTCCAGCCCGAGGTGACGCCCGAAGTGATCGTTCCCAAGGGCCTGCCGATCCTCGGCAACGGCAGCAACAGCCCGGCCGGCCTGGTCGTCGACGTGTTGCTCGACGACACCTACTCACTCTCCTCGCCGCGCGACCTCGCGTTCAATCCCGACGTGGTCGATGGCGTCAGCCAGCTCTTCGTCGCCGACGCCGACATGAACATGTACGTCGTGACGAACCCCGGTACCCCCGAGGCCCGCGTGCGCTCCCGCAGCGGCTTTGGCTCGGACCACTTCATGGCGGCCCCGGTGAGCCTCGCGTTCGGCGACATGGGCACGTTTGCGACCGCGCACGAGGTCGACTGGATTACCCAGGACTCCACGCCGGCCGACTTCATGGGCCCGACCTTGTGGCCGGCCGACAGCGGGGAATTCGACGGCGGCTGGGCCTCGCACCTCGACATGCTGCATAACAGCCCGAACGCCGTCGGCATCGCCTGGGACAATGCCAACGCGTTCTGGGTCTTCGATGGTTATCACGCGTCGATCACCTACTACGACTTCCAGAAGGACCATGGCCCAGGCGGCGAGGACCACTCGGACGGCATCATCGTGCGCTGGGTCGAGGGCCAGGTCGGCTACGTTCCGGGCGTAACCTCGGACATGCAGCTCGACCACGCGACGGGCCTCCTCTACGTGGCCGACAGCGGCAACGGCCGCATCGCGGTGCTCGACACGAACTCCGGCAGCAAGGGCGCCATCATCCGCCCGAACTACGACGGCGCCCAACAATACGCCTGGGAGGACGCCACGTTCCGGACCCTGGTCGACCTGAAGGCGCTCGGCGGTACAGTCCCGACCGGGCTCGCGTTGCACGACGGCAAGGTCTTCGTGACGGACAACTCCAGCGCCAAGGTCTACGCCTTCGAGCTCGACAATGGCGCGCCCCAGACCGAGCCCGTCGACTGGATGGACCTCTCGTCGATTGTCCCGGCCGGCAACCTGGGCGCGCTGACGTTCGACAAAGAGGGACGCCTGCTGATCCTCGACGTGCAGGGTGCCCGCGTGTTGCGCCTGTCGCTGCCGGTCAGCCCCTGACCTCATGAAGACGACGACCCCGGCGACCCCGGCGACTACGGATGCCCCTGCGCCCCTGCGCGCACCTCCTGGCCGCCTGGTCGCGCTGGAGCTACGCGTCCTTGCCGAGCTACCGCGCTTCTTCCTCGGCACGCGCACGCTCGATCACCTGAGGCGCGGTGATGGCCACGCGGTGATGGTGGTGCCTGGCTGGGGCCTCGACGATCGCGCAACGATCCCGCTGCGGCGGGCCCTTGGCCGCCTCGGCTATGCGGCTTACGGCTGGGAGCTCGGCCGCAACATGGGCATCCGCCAGGGCCAGCGCCAGCGCCTCGTCGCCCGCCTCGCGACGCTGGCGGCCGCGCACGGCGGTCCGGTCAGCCTCATCGGCTGGAGCCTCGGCGGCGTCGTCGCGCGTGAGCTCGCGCGCCACGCGCCAACCCACGTACGCCGTGTCTTCACGCTCGGAAGCCCGATCAGCGGCAGCCCCGAGGCGAACAACGTCACGACGCTCTTGAAGCTCTTGCGAAAGCGCCCCGCGGCAGTCGATCGCGCGACGTTCGACGCGCGCCGGCCGGCGCCACCCGTCGCTTGCGTAGCGATCCACTCGAAGACCGATGGCGTCGTCGCCTGGCGTTGCTCGCTCGAGGAGCCGGCCGCGCACACCGAGAACGTCGAGGTGCGCGGAAGCCACGGCGGCCTCATCGTGAACCTCGAGGTCTTGACGGTGCTCGCCGAGCGCTTGCCGCGTCCTCCGCAGCCGGCCTGACGCACCGTCGCGACCGGTGCGCGGACTGGGGCTCGATGGGTCGGATGGGTCGGAATGGGTCGTATTCTCTGGTGCACGCCAAACGTGCATGGGCGCTGGCAAGCCAGCATTGCCACTTCGCTTACGACGGCCCGCGCGTTGCAGCCTTCGCGGTCGAAACCGTAGGAGGTCACCATGTTGAATCGTGTCGTGAGCGCCATCTTTGCGTCCGCTTTGCTGGCAGGCGGGTCCGCGCCCGCCTTGGCGGAATCACCCGGTCCACTCATCGAGATCCGCATCGGCAGCACGCGGCCGCCCCCCCGCGTGATCGAGGTGCGGTCGAGCCGTCCGAGCCCGGGCTTTGTGTGGGTCGAAGGCGCGTGGGATTGGCAGGGCGACTGGGTGTGGCTGCCCGGTCACTGGGAGCACGCCGAACGCAACGTCTACTGGGTCCGCCCCCGCTACACGCCTGAATATGGACAGTGGCGCTATGCGCCGGGTCATTGGTCCAACCAGCGTGTGCATGAAGGCGACGATTACCGTCGCTGGCGCGACGAACGCCGTAAAGAGAAGCGCAATGGTCGCGGCCACGGCAATGGGAAACACAAGTAACGCATCCGCGCGACGCGCCGTGCCGCCAACCCGCAGTAGCTGAGTCGCTGACATGTTGCACACGGGGTATGGCAATGGCAGTGTACGCCCCGTGGACGCCGCGGCACTGGTCGAGCACTTCGAGATTCACGGCTGGGTGGTGCTTCGCGATGTGCTCGCGACCGCCCAGCTGGCCGAGCTGAAGGCGGCGTTTGAGGCGCTCCTGCCGCCCACGTTGATGCCCGCGCTGCCTCATTCCGATGGGATTCCGCACCCGATCGAACCGTCGCGCCGCCACCCAGCGTTCGCGCGCTGGCTCGCTGTCGCCGGCCCGTTCGACGCGGCGGCAAGGTGTCTTGGCAGCGCGCGCGTGCAGTTGCTCCAGGACGACCTGCTGGTCAAACGTCCCGGTGCGGACGACACGTTGGCGTGGCACCAGGATGCGAGCTACCTCGGTGGACTCGATCCCCTGCGTTCGGTGTCGATCCGATTCGCGCTCGACAGGGAGACCCCCGAGAGTGGCTGCATGTGGGTCATCGACGGATCCCATCGCATCCGGTCTGTCACCCCTTTCAGCCAGGACGCACCGCGCAGGGTCGAGGACGCGCTCGCCGACGCAACCGCCACCCTTCGCGCCGCGGCGCGACCGCTCGAACTCGAGGCCGGCGACGTCAGCATTCACGACGCGTACACATTCCATGCAAGCCACGCCAATCACTCGCAGTGGCCGCGCCGCACGCTCGTAGCGAGGGTCATCGCGAGCGATTGCCGGTTCGTGCACGCCCGCCTGCCGCCCGAGCTCGCGCCGCACTTTCCGACGACCTCTGGCGGGTACCTCGACCCCGAGCGCTTCCCGCTGTTGCCACTCGATCGATAGGGCATACGGCGCCAAGCCTTGACAGGAGTCGTTCACGACGGACCCTGCTTGAATCACCAATCGATTGAGTGCGCATTCCGGTGATGGTGAACACTCAGATCGGTGATGGTGATCGGAGCGAAGCGACGCTGGGTTCACTTTGTTTCGGCAGGATCTTCCTTCCGTCTGGAAGGCCCCTTCAACACGAGAACATTCGTGGCGGCGACTACTATTACTGAAGGAGCTGAGATGCTGACACTTTATTATTACAAGGCTTCCGCGCCGCACGCCCCGAAGCCCTCTGAGCCCGGGCCGCGCCCAACCCGCCCTCCTGCTCGCGGACGACAAGGGCCTCACGAACGCGCCCCCCTACGACGCGACCGCGCCCCCTGAAGCAGGAGCGCGCCCTCGTCGACCGCTGGCGCGACGAGCCCAACCCCGACAACAGCTCTCATACTCTCGTCGGTCGGGTCCGACGCTCATCAGGTGCGCATTCCGGTGATGGTGAACACCCAGATCGGTGATGGTGATCGGAGCGAAGCGACGCTGGGTTCACTTTGTTTCGGCAGGATCTTCCTTCCGTCTGGAGGGCCCCTTTAGGGACCGCCGCAAAATAAGGTGTTGACAACCACGGCGCGGAAGATCTCTGTCTCGTCATGAAGAATCGGGCAGAGGCAGAAGCGGCAGTGGCGGAGCGATTCGCGCGGATTCGCGACACTCTCAATGAACGAGCGCGGCGTCTCTTTGTCGCGGGTGAAGCCCTGGCGTTGGGGCACGGTGGCATCGCGATGGTGTCGCGTGCAACTGGGTATGCGTGTCGAACGATCGGTATCGGTATCCACGAACTGCGTGAGCAAGAAGCGGGTCGTGCGCCCTTGTGGGACAAGGCCCGCTCACGACGACCAGGCGGTGGCCGCCGGAAGACGACCGTCAAGGACGAGGGGTTGCTTCCTGCGCTGCGCAAGTTGGTGGAAGGCGCGACACGTGGTGACCCTGAGTCGACGTTGCTCTGGACATCACGGAGCCAGCGAAACATCGTCGCTGAGCTCGCGCTGCTTGGACATCAGACCAGCATGAAGATGGTCTCGCGATTGCTCAAGAAGGAGCTTGGATACAGCCTCCAAAGCAATCGGAAGCGGCTCGAAGGCGCTCAACACCCCGACCGAAACGCCCAGTTCGAGAACATCGACCAGAAGGCTCGCCAGGAAATTGCCAAGGGCAACCCCGTGCTCTCGGTGGACACAAAGAAGAAGGAGCTGGTCGGCAACTACAAGAACGGTGGTCGTGAACTCGCTCCCAAGGGCCAGCCAACGGACGTAAAGGTGCACGACTTCGTGGACAAGAAACTCGGCAAGGTCGCCCCCTATGGTGTCTTTGACATCGCGAAGAACGAAGCCTGGGTGAGCGTCGGCATCAGCCACGACACCGCCGAGTTCTCCGTCAACGCAGTCCGCTCATGGTGGCTTGGCGCAGGCAAGGACAACTACCCCAGTGCCGACAAGATCCTGATCACCGCCGACTGCGGCGGCAGCAACGGCTATCGCCTGCGGCTATGGAAGGTAGAGCTCCAACAGCTGGTCGACGAGATCGGAATCCCCATCGCCGTGAGCCACCTGCCTCCAGGCACGAGCAAGTGGAACAAGATCGAGCATAGGGTCTTCTCGTTCATCACTCAGAACTGGCGCGGCAAGCCTCTCATCACCTACAAGGTGATCTTGGGACTCATCGGAGCAACGACAACGAAAACCGGACTCAAGGTCCAGTGTCATCTCGATGAGCGTATTTACGCCAAGGGCCGCCGAATCACCGATCGCCAACTGGCGGAGGTCAATCTCGTTCCCGACGTTTTTCATGGTGAGTGGAACTACACCATTAGACCTTCTGGTGGAGACGGCAAATCGATCCAGTAGTTTTGCGGCGGGCCCTTAGCACGATGCGATGTGCGTTGTGTAGGATGCGATCGCAGACGGCGTCAGCGACCATCGGGTCACCGACGTAGTCATGCCATTTTGCGGGGGGCAGCTGGCTGGTCATGATGGTCGAGCGCGCGCCGTAGCGGTCGTCGAGAAGCTCGTAGAGGTCGCGTCGGTCTTGGTCCTTGAGGGGAGCCAGTCCCCAGTCGTCGATGACGAGGACGTCCACTTTGGCGAGGCGCTTGAGGGCGTTGGCGTGGGTTCCGTCGGCGCGGGCGAGGACCAGCTCGTCGGAGAGGCGGGTGGCGCGCCGGTAGAGGGCGCGGTAGCCCTTTCGGCAGGCCTGTTGCGCGAGCGCGCATGCGATGTAGGTCTTGCCGGTGCCGGTTGCGCCGGTGACCACGACGTTGAGGTGCTCGTGGACCCAGCGGCAGGTCGCGAGCTGCTTGAGGACAGCCTTGTCGAGCTCACGGCGAGCAGCGTAGTCGATGTCCTCGATGCAGGCGGCTCCGAGCTTGAGCTTGGCTTCCTTGAGGGCGCGGTCGACGCGCTTGTTCTCGCGGCCGAGCCACTCAGCGTCGACGAGCATCCCGAAGCGCTCGTCGAACCCGAGCCCGGCGAACTGCGGGTCCTTCTGCTGCTGGGCCCATGCCGACGCGAGCGTGTCGAGTCGCATGCTTTTCAGTTTCTCTACGGTGGGTTGTGTCAGCATCTCAGCTCCTTCAGTAATAGTAGTCGCCGCCACGAATGTTCTCGTGGCCTGCGGTCGGGGGTGACTCGGTCTCGTCGTTGTTGGCGGCGGGCAATCGGTCGAGGCCGTTCTTCAGGATCGACTCCACGTGGCGGTAGGAGCGCGCACGGACGGTGAGCGCGCGAGCGCACGCAGCTTCGAGGCGCTCGTCGCCGTAGCTCTTGGAGAGTCGCAGGATCCCAAGGCAGGAGCGGTAGCCCTGCTCGGGGTGCTGGCGCTCGGCGAGGATGGCCTGGGCGAGCGCCGCGGTGCTGGGACCGATGGTGCCCGCCCACTCGATGATGCGGGTGGGCGTCCACTCGAGGTGCTTCTGGTGCGCCTTCGGCATGTGCGACGGGTCGGTTGTATGCCTGCCCCTGCCGAAGTTGCGCGGGTGCGAGGCGACGCGCTGGTTCTTGTAGAAGAGTTCGACCGCAGCGGCGCCGAAGCGCACGTCGAGCTGCTCGTGCACGAGCGCATGCGGGGCGGAGTAGAAGTGGTGGTCGACCTCGACGTGGTAATCGATGTTGACGCGAGCGGTCTTCCATTCCGCGTACGTGAACGCCTCGGACGGAAGTGCCATCAGCGCCGGCTTGTCGAGCCGATCGAACAACTCTCGACGGCTCGCATCGTAGCGGCGCATGCGGCGGGCATTGATGTCGCCGAGAACCTCCGCGATCCGCTCGTTGAGAGTCTCCAGCGAGAAGAACGTCTCGTTGCGCACGCGCGCGAGAATCCACCGCTCGACGATCTGTACACCGACTTCGACCTTGGCCTTGTCGCGTGGTCGAGCTGGCCTGGCGGGCAGCACGGTGGTGCCGTAATGACGCGCCATCTCTTCGTAAGTACGCTGGATTACAGGCTCGTAGCGGCATGCCCTGGTGACCCCAGATTTGAGCTGGTCGGGAACGAGCGCTCGAGGCACGCCACCAAAGAACGCGAGCATGCGCACGTGGCTCTGGATGAAGTCGGGGCCACGTTGCGTGCGGGTCACCTCGGCGTAAGTGTAGTTCGATGCGCCGAGCACGCCGACGAAGAGCTCGACCTCGATGATCTCGCCCGTCGCGGGGTCCACGAAGTGCGGCTTCTTGCCGGCGTAGTCGACGAACGCCTTGTCGCCCGCGTAGTGCTCGTGGCGCATCACGAGCCCGCGCTGCGACAGCCACAGCCGGTAGAGCTCGCAGAACTGCGTATAGCGGTATCCGCTCGGATGCTGCTCGATGTACTCGAGGTGCAGCAGCTCGAGCGTCACGCCAGGCTTCTTGCGCTCGACATGAATGTACGGGAACACAGGCTGCGGTCGCGCGGCCGTGCTGGCCTTGACCGGGTAGAGCAGCGTCTCCAGCGCATCGTCGCTCATCGCCTCGAGCCCCGCGCGGTCGAGCTGAGCCTCGGTCGCCCGCTTCAACGTCGCGGACACAGCACCAACCGACAGGCCCACGCTCGCAGCCACCTCACGATGGCTTCGTTCGAGCACCCACTTCTGTCTCAGAATCTCTCGTGTTTTCCGCATGGACAGTCGCTCCGCTGGCATCGCCACTCCTCGTGGCCGATGTCTTGAGTTGTCTGCCCAGCGTCGCGTTCGCGACGGCCCCGCCGGGACCGTCATCTACTCGATTCGGCCTGTGTTCACGATGACCGATCCATCTGTTCACGATGACCGATCCGCGTGTTCACGTTCACCGATCCGAGCGTTCACCATCAACCGATCCACGTGTTCACGTTCGAGCGAAATCCGCATCAGTCAAGCTGGTCTCGCAGACATCATCCAGCGTGCGCGGCAACACGCGCGCGCCGCCGCAATCCCACGTCAATTGTCTTTGGCTGCCCGACACAGTTACTCGAGGTCAGCCAGCGACGGGTCTCGGATCAACGCCTGGATCCATGCGATAGCGGTCTTGATTTCGAGGCGTTCATCGCCAAGGACACGCGCGGTGACGCCATCGGGAATGTGCGGCCCCGCGTAGGCGCGGCTCAAGAGCACGGCTTGCGCAACCCGGCCGATCACCTTCGCACGCGGATCATCCGCCGCGGACGTAAGCCAGCGACTCCAGCTCTCGTACTCGGATGGAACGAGAACCTGGCGAAAGACCGCGCTGCCTAGCACGGTTATGGCGGAGACCGCGATCACCTCATCCTCGCTCCTCGTCATCGTTGCAACGATGTCCAGTGCGCCGGACGGTGGCGTCGCGCCGCCTTCGACCCACCGGCCGACTGCGTGTAAGCCCCAATATCGCGCGCGACTTGGTTGATTCGTCTCGGTCTTCCCAACCCCCGAGAGTGCCCGCATGACTGGCAAGTCGAGCCAAACGCCCCCGTCGACAAGCCCTTGGGCAACCGCGGATGCCGCGAGACGCAGACTTCCGGCGTCCATCCTCACACACCGCCGAAGTGCTAAGCCCGCCAGATCGCGCGCGCGAGGATCGACGCCTGATCGTCTCAAGATCCCCAAGACGATCGCGCCAACGACGCGCGCCCGACGTTGGCTTGGCGACATGAAGTGGCCGCCCGCGTCGTTGATGTCCAGCCAGGCATCCAACCTTTCCACGAGGATCTCGACTTGTCCCTCGGCCATGTAAGGCACACACACTTGGAGCAGCTCGAGTCCACTGTCCAGGGACCAACTCCGAATGGCTGGTCGACGTCCCAGCACCGTCGCCTCGAACACGCGGTCGGCAATGTCACGACGTAACGACGGCAGCAACGTCAGGGCGAGCGCCATCTCGTCGCTGGTCGAATCGAGTCGTAGCTCAGGACCTCGCGTTTGCCATTCGGTGAGGAGACGCCTGAGTTCGGGCAACTCAGTGTCCCGGCCGCTCATGAGCAGCTCGAGTGCCCACGGCATTCTGCGCTCCATTCGAAAGGGTCTCCAGGCAAGCCGAGCGCGTTTCATGACCTCGACCAGCAACGCATCGACGGTCGCAGGCTGCATCCACCCGACCTGCATCCATCTGAGCCATGGCAGCTGGACGACTTCGCTCGCGAGAGCCGAGATATCCCTTTCGTGTTGGGCATCGTCGAGCCATTCTCGAACTGTCGGGACTACCGCGCCCGGCTCATGCGCAAGCCACTCACGCGTTACCCGCGCGACCTCGTCGAGATCGTGAGCGAAGGTGTATTCCTCGCCACTCGCAACACCGCTTTGCGCGCTGAGCGCCACCCGCCCTTCGCGGATCCATACCCGCAAGAGCGGCAAGCTTTTGTAGGGCAGCTCCGGGATGACCGCGACCAGCGCCTCTGCGCGCCGCAGCCACTCGCTGGGCACCCGCCCCGGTTCAAGCAACGCTGCTACCAACGCCGGTTCGACCGGGCCGCGGTCTCCGCTCCGTACCATTTCGCCAACCAACGACGCCAGTGGTTTGCAGCCGTAGCGCGCTAGCAGACGCGCGCCCCCCACGCGCTGCCCGTCGTACCACAGCGCCCGACCGACGGCGTTGGCAAGGTCCCCGAGGCGAGCCGGAGATGCCCAGCGCGCTTCCAACCAACGGATCAGCGCTTCGCCCGGAACCTCTCCGACGTGGATTACGGAATCTCCGCGCTCGCGCTCCTCGAGCCTCTGAATGACCTGGTCGCGGATCTTCGCGTCCATTTCCGCAAAGTGCTCGGTCCAGGCTGCTACCCGACGGTCCAAGCGCGACATCCGCACCATTAACCCACGCACACCGATCGTTTCTGTCCGCTCGACGTTTGTCCGCGCGGCGTGAATCGCCGCTTCGATGGTGAGCCATTGGTCGATGGGTGGCTCTTCTTCTTCCGCCGAACGCTCAACCGCCTCGGCATAGGCAGCGGCGGCTTCGGTCGCGTCTCCGCGCAGGTATGCCATGAATCCGTGCCGGCGCGAGGCCTGCGCCGATGGCAAGCTAGCGACTCCATTCACGGGTCTACCATGTCGGAAATCCGAAACCGCTATGAGGTCTCGCAATTTCTCTGCTTGAGCCGGCAGGAGCGGAGCGTCGTTGAGGGCGTGAAGCTCCAGCGCCGTCTGCTCGGACGCTTGGTCAAAGAAATCTACCATGAGCGCCAGGCGCGCCCGTTGGCGATCTTCAACGGGGGTCTCCGGCCCGAGCGCGCTGACCGCGGCGCCGACGTCGAGCTGTGCGCCGTCGTGGCCAGCCAAGTTCAGGCGTGCCTGCCCGAAGTGCTCTGCGACAATCGCCAGCCAGTAACCATAGCGATCGCCAAACGCCGCCGCGATCATCCCCAACTGCTCGGCGCTCGGCGGAGCATCATCCAGCGACTGGGCCGAAGTTCCTTCCGAAGAGACACCGTAGTCGGGATGCCAATGCGCGATGCGTTCGCTCTCCTCGCGTGAACGGCGTCGCAGGACGGCCAATTGTTCCTTGGCCCTGTCAGGGTCCGCAAGCGCCAGCGCGCGCTCGACCGCGGCCTGAACGATTGTTTCCGCAGGCCAGAAGTGATGCGTCTGAGTGGGAAACGCGCGCACTTCCGCCAGTCCCCGCTCCATCGCCAGCAGCAGCTCATCGAGTTGAGGAGCCGCCTTTACGGAGTCACTTGCGTGGCGAGACACCGAGTCGATGCGCCTGACTTTCGGGTTCGGGCTGGAGCGCGAGGGGAGACGCCCCGGCACCGGCACACCGCCGCGTTCGACTTTCAGCGCGATGCGAAACGGCTCTGGCAAGTCGAGCCGCCCGTCCGCCCGAAGTTTGAACACACCAGCGCCCAGGAGCTCGTCGAAGAGGCGCTTGGCCTGGGAAACGTCCCGCTTGGGCGCCCCCAGCAGCGATAGTACCTCCGCTTTCGGCAGCGGCAGGAGGCGACCCGCGAGCAGCGTCTCGAGATCCAAAGCCGCGGGCAATTCTTCGGTGATTTCTTGCCAGCGCCGAGTCGCGACATCGGGCAGTGCGCGTTCGAGACATGGCACGTCGATGAGATGGCGTCCGCTAGAGACACGCTGCGAGAGCGCAAGCTTGGCACTTCCACCAATCAAGCCGAGCAGTGCCCTCGGTACGACTTGGTCCAATCCATCGCGAAGCCGGTCGGTGATCCAGCGAACCGTTTCACTGCGCAGGATTCCTTGACCTACGACGCTGCCATAGAGACCGCCGATCAGCGCGCGCTGTGCTGCGAGCGTGAGAGGCTCAGGAATCGCTCCGAAGTGCTCGGTGGTGCGCCACTCGATGGAGGGCAGCGCACGAACCCACTTGTTCGCGACGGCATCGCCTGCTGTCAACTGACGTGCGAGCGCACCGAAGCTCTCGCCAAACGACCAGGCCAGCGCCGAGCGCCGGCTGTCGAGCTTGGCCCGGTCCGGGAGATTGCGGAGCACCGCGCTCGCGACTGCTTCACGCAGGAAAACCTTGGGCTGCACATTCTGGAACCGTTCGCCGTAGTAGGACCAGAAACGCAAGAGGGCTTCGATAAGCGCCGTTCCCGACTCTGCCGGCAAGCGGTCGAGGTCATCATAGACGACGAAGAGTCCGGTGCCTTGGACGTTTAGGATCTCTGCGACGCGCGCCAGGTAGCTGTCCGGGGCAAGCCCAAGGGTGAGCAAGCGCGCCGCGAGTGACTCGGCGGGACTGGCACCATCTGCCAGCAGTGAAGCGACCTCTGGGTGATGCAGCGGATCCGGGGGAAACAGGGGGGCGCATGCACGCAGGAGATTTAAGAGCCAGAGCGCCTGCAGCAGCTGGGGCGAAGCCACCGCACCCGATGACAAGGTATGCCAGAAGCGGTCCCCGTGCTGGGTCGCGTAGCCCACGGCGACCGACCACAGCGGGGCTCGACGCTCGCCCAGCAATTCCGGTAGCCGCCGTTGCGCCGCCAGCATTGTCTCGCGCATCGCTGTCTTGCCGGCCCCCGGTCGCCCGGTCACCAGCCACTGAGAAGGCGTTATCGCGTTGACATGGCTCATCGTTGGAAAGAAGCGCTGGGCGGCGTTCTCATGCCAGGCTGCATCGGGAGTATCGAGCCGCGCCAGAGCTCGTAGGAGCTCCTTCCGTTCAGGCGAGATCATGGCGACGCCAGTTCGAGCAAGCGGTCTACAATGGCGACATACTCGGGGGCGGCGAAGTCCGATGGGCCGGGCTTGGCGGACTCGAGCAGCGCCAGCGACAGCCTGACCGGTAACGGGTGATGCCGAGCACCGACGGCATCTGCCGGGGGTGCGCCGACGGACGGATAGAGTCCTAGGCGCACAAATATGTCGTAGCAGGTGTCGCGAAAAACCTCTTGGCGGCTTTTTCGGGTGTCATTGTCGCCTGCCAACAGTGACTGAACAATGATCGGACGCCGTGATGAGTCAGCGCGTGGCTTGGCCCAGGCTGCGAGCACGAACTCCAGGGCCGTCACGTCGAGATCCAGCCCGCGGCTCACGAAGACATCGACGTGAGAAAGCGCATTGAGTGCGAGCCCCGCGATGTCGTGAAGACCCGTGCGGCTATCGATGAGGATGGCGTCGTAAGGCGCGACTTCGAGCTGCGCCAGAAGCGCCTTCAGGGCCGCGACCACCGGGCGGTTTCGCGCCGTAGCGCTCGGCAGTCCGCCCTCGAAATCGAGCCGCGCGAGCTTCTCGAGAAAGCTCGGGTTCAAGTCCCCGGCTGGCACGACATCGATCCTACCTCCCGGCACTCCGCCCGTCATATCCCAGGCCGCCGAGGGTTTCGCGACCGCGAGCGGCGGCAGCTGTTGCAGTACCGCATGGTCGACGAGGAGGTCGAGCACCGAGTGGCCCCCGAGTACCTCGAGCAGTGGGCCGATCCCCGGCGCTTCGATGTCGAGATCGACGACCGCTACCCTTTTGCCACGTTTCACGAGTTCGAGCGCGCACGCGACCAGGAGCGTCGTGCGCCCGACACCGCCCTTGAACGAGTAGAACGACGCGACGAACGGACCTCCAGGGACTAGAGGCCAGGGGTCGACTTGGCCACCGGTTGCCTGCCACGCGAGCTTCGATAGGCGCGCCTCGTGCTTGAACCACGTTGCCGAAACAACGCCAGGGATGAGTCCTCCCACTTCTGGCCAAGGCCCCGCCCGGTTCAATATCTCTTGGGCGACCTTACGTTCGCCGACTGGGCCCCCGGATCGAAGCACGAGAATCGGCCCTACAAAGAAACGACCCAACTCTTTCGCGATAGCATTTGAGAGCCGCGCGACATCGAAACTCGTCGTGGAGATGGTGCTCACAACGAGTCGCAGGGCACCGCGGTAGTCGCGGACGACGCAGATCTTATTGAGGCTCTTACGATCGGGCGCCGCTTCCACGACGCGCACGAGGTCCACTAGCGCGCGATCAAACGTCGCCATCAGAGTACCCTGGTCGGATCGATGACGTTGTCGAGCCACATCGCCATGAGCGCGCCATGTGCGGTCTCCTCGCCCAGCGCCACCAGTTCGTTCACGGTCATATATCCGAGGAGCGTATGCCGCCCGTCCGTGTGTGCCCCCGTGCCGTCATAGCGATGGTTTGGCGACCATTGCGCTAGCCGCCGATCTAGGTCCGTCAGGCGATAGCGCGTGGCGATGGGCTCCTGCGCGCAGATTGCCTCTATGAACACGTCGCCGACCTCGCCCAGGTCGTGACCCATGATCGTTCCGACGTCCCCAGCCGGACCCAAAGCGAGCGCACTCTTGCGCGCGATTTCGACCGCGAAACCCGCTAGGTGCCATGCTTGATCCTCGCTCTGTCGGGCCCCGCTTGAATGAAGAACGCGGGCATCGTCTGCGTGCCGAAGAGCGGCGGACAGAAGCGACTCGGAGGAGGAGGGAGGTGCCATCCGCAGCAGGCTAGCACCGCCGTGCCCGCTTGGCCAAAACTCTGCCTTGGGGCAGTGCTCAGGCGCCTCAACGCCCGACAAGCTCAGGGCAGGGCGTAAGTGCCGGTCTCGGGCGGCGATACTGTTGCTGGCTGCGGCGCCAACTGGGTTCTTCCGACGCCCGAACAACTCGGCGCAGGACCCGTGAACGAGGTCGCTGGCACGACCGTAACGACGTCGCGAAGACCGACCGCAGAATGTGCACCCCGCGGATGCGAGCAGCGAGGGTTGAAAACGTCGCCGTCCGATAGCTCGATGTCTTACGGATAGCGGCGGGCCGAGCGCTTGCCCAACGCCGCAGTGGAACCACATGCCGCGCCGCACCTTGCTCTCACGGGTTGTCTGACCAGATGTGGCCGAGGTTCCTGTCTGACTGAGCCCGCGCCGCACTTTCCGACGACACATGATGGCCGCTTCGATGCCGCGCGCTGCCCGTTGCTGCCACGCGATGGCGTACACGGCGCCAAGCATTGACATGAACCGCGAACCTCATCGATACTAGGACCTCAATAGGGGGAAACATGCGTCGGCAGAGCTTGGCATTGGCGTTGGCCTTCGGGATTGGTGCTGGGTGTTTTCCTGATCCACCAGCGCGAGACAGCGCCACGTCGACCGACGTCGAGACCTCGGTACCAGGGGACACGCATTCCGACGATGGCGATCTGGCCGTGCAGGAGAGCGACGGCGTCGAGGTCGCCCCGGATGCGGTCGGGGCGGAGACCGACAGCAGCGGATCGGACGTCGCGGACGCCGACACGGCGCGCGATGACTGGGACGTCGAGACGCCTGACGGCGAGGTGCTGCCGCCCGCCTGTGACGGCGACGAGGATTGCACCCAGCTCGCTGACGATTGCATGAAAGGCACCTGCGACAATGGTCGCTGCATCGCGAGCCCGCTGACCGCCACAAGCTGCGACGACGGCCAGCGCTGTACCGAAGACGACACCTGCGACAACGGGACTTGCGCTGGCAACGCCCAGGTCTGCGGGGCGCTCGACCAGTGCCACGATATCGGAGTGTGCGACGCGGCGACCGGCGTGTGCTCGAACCCGACGAAGCCACCCGCCACCGATTGCGACGACTCGCTCGCGTGCACGACCGACGACACCTGCCTTGCCGGAGCTTGCGTCGGTAATGCCGTCATCTGCGCCCCGCTCGACCAGTGCCACGACGCCGGCATGTGCGACACCGCGACCGGCAACTGCTCGAACCCAGCAAGGGCCGCGGACGCTGAATGCGACGACGGGCTCGCGTGCACCGTCGCTGATACCTGCGGCACCGGCACCTGCGCGGGCACCGAAGTCGTGTGCCTGCCCCTCGATCAATGCCACGACGCCGGTGAGTGCGACGCTCTGACTGGCACCTGCTCCAACCCCTCCAAGTCTAATGCCTGGACCTGCGACGACGGCGACAAGTGCACCGAGAACGACGCATGCAATGTAGGCGTCTGTGGAGGTACTGCGGTTGTCTGCACTCCGACGGACGAGTGTCACGATGCTGGAGTTTGCAGCACGTTGACAGGCCTCTGCTCCGACCCCGCGAGAGGCAACGGAGTGCCCTGCAACGACAACGACCGATGCACGCTGGGTGACGCCTGCTCATCAGGATTCTGCGTTGGGCCAGATTCACCGCAGCGAAGTGACTTCAATCTCGGCATCATTCTAGCGGATGGGAAGGGCGGACTTACGGCCTTCGGGGCCACCACCAACGGCGGTGCAAAATTTGCGGTCAATGTTCGCGGTACCGAGGTTCATGCGGCAGGAAGTAGTCAGGAATTGTTGGACCAAGATACGAATGGACTTTGTGCTGTCTATTTTGGCGAGGCACGACCGAGCGGAAGCATCGCCAGGTTTGACAAGTGGACGCAGGGGACGACCTGCAGCTACAGTGTGCGAATAAGTCTCTGGCAATTGCATCCACTTGGAGACAAGACGACACTCGCGTTGGGCATCTTCGCTGAACCTTTCACGACGACGCTGGGCGCTCGGGCCGTTGGGGTGAGCCCAACTGGACTCCTGTTGAATCAGGGCAAGTTCGCAGCCCGTCTTGCCGAAGATGGAAGGCCTGTCTGGATTGTAGGCTTTCTCGGATTCGATGATAGCCTTGATGGGTATGACCCACCCTCCATGGCGGTGGGACCTTCATCGGAAATGTTTGCAGCAATCAACTTTGGAGATGATGCAAATTTCCGCGAGATCGTTCCCGACTCAGGTCCGAGCGTCGTGATCGAAGACGTAGCTGATGGAGATATGGCTGCAGTCTATCGTATTTCTGCGACCGGCTCGGTCTCTGAGTTTGTCAGGTTCACTGGAGAACCAGCGCAGCTGGCGATTCGCGATATTTATGTCGCACCCGATGGGACTTTGGTAGTGCTTGGTCTCAGCACCGCGGGCGGAACCAGCTTCGCGACGGCAACGGCCTCTGGGACAATCGCGACTGGCATCGCAGGGCAATGGGAGGGTTGGGTGGTGGCAATTGCACCTTCCGGAGCAATAAAGTGGTCACGCCACTTCTTTGTAGCACCGGGCGGGGGAGTTGACGAGCGCCAACTCTATCTCATCCCGCAGCAGATCGTGGCCAGCAACAGCGACGTCTGGGTTGCCCTGTTCGCCGAGCGATTCGTCCGGACGCGCAATGACGTAACCACAGGAACTCTTCTCGGAAGTTCGGTCGAAGGTCCCAACCCTGGTAATAGCACGATCGTCCACCTCGCGATGGGTACAGGCGCTGTACTTGACGCGCAGGTCGTCGGTTCTGCGTCGACATATATTGGAGCACTGGCAATCGACGACCGAGGCCCTGCGGTGGTCGGTCGAAGCCTTGCGGTAACGATCGATGGCGTGGTGATCGGCAACGGCGTCGATCAGCGCCCGTTCGTCAACAGACTGGGATCCTGGGCCGTTCAGTTCGCGAGCAGGTCCCCGGACACCGGAACGTTCCTTAGTGGTGCCGTGAATGGGTTCTTTGAGCCAATCGCCACATCAGACCGGACAGGGGGCTTCTTCGTTGGTGGGGTACTTCTGGGGTCGGCTACCATGGGCTCAGGTAATACCGCCGAGATCCAGTTCCCTGCCAGCGGCACTGCGAGCTACCTCCTGCGAATTGGATCGAATGGTTGGCGAGATTGCGATTAGGCCAGCCTCAATCGTCGCCGATTTCGAGCTTGTAGTCTGCGTTGCAGCTCCACGCATTGTTGACGTTTCGCACCCGGACCAGGGCACGGAAGTCGTCATCGGCCGAGGGGCAGTCGAACTCGCCGCCTTCGAGGTAGATCGCTTCTTCGCCGCCGTTGCCAGCCGCATTGCGACAGCACCCGTTGTACTGAGCACCCCCGTACGTAACGGAACTGGTCGAGACACCGCCCCCGCCTGGACAATCCAGGCTGTCTGGAACCGCGTTGTTGTTGGTGCAACGGAACCAGATACATATCTCCAGATTGTAGCTCGGATCGACCGAATAGACTCGAATATGTGGCTCCACGTCACCCAGAATGACATCGTCGATGGTGTACGTAAACCAATCAACGTCGCCCGGCCCGGAGATTGTCGGCGTCTCAGTTCGCTGTGGATAGTTGTCCGAATCCTTATAGCTGCCCAGGTTGTACGGCGTTCCGACCACATCGTTGGATTCGAAGGAGTCGCGAATGTAGGAGCCACTGCATGTGCCATTGTTGCAGCTGTCCGTACTCGTGCATTCGTTGCCGTCGCTGCAAGAGAAGCCATTGTTCAGCGACCACGCAGAAGTACTGGCGCCAGCGTTGCATTTGTAGCAGACATTGTTCGGCTGTGTCGTGTTGTTGGCGTAGCATGCATTCCCGATGAGGCAGTTGCCCGCCTGGAGGCTGTTGACGCAACTGTCTGAGTTTTCGTTACAAGAGTCGGCCGTGCAGCTGAAGGCATCTCCACACGTCCGTGGCGTCCCGCCACAACCACCCGAGCCGTTGCAATGGTCGTCGGTTGTACAGAAGAGGTTGTCGTTGCAGCCGACGGTCGTGGGTTGTGGGCTCCAATTCGCCTGGTTGGTCGATGGCGCGCAGCGCTGGCACGGGTTCGTTGGGTTGGCCGTGTTGTCGCTGTAGCAGGTGCCGCCGATGCGGCAGGTGCCGGGCGTGACCGCGCTGTTGTTGCAGCCGGAGCGGGAATCGCACGTGTCGACCGTGCAGGTGATGCCGTCGTTGCAGCTCGTGTCGCCGACGCAGGCGCCGGCGCCGTTGCAGAAGCTCACGGCGGAACAGGCGTTGGCGTCGTCGCAGGACGACGTACTCGGCGCGTTGGACCAGCCGGTGGCGCTGCGGGTCGGGTCACAGGCCACACATTGATTGTTCGGGTCTTTTACGCCGGCGGCAAAACATTGGCCCTGGATGTTGCAGGTGTTGAGGGCCTGAGTCCAGGTCATGGCCGAGCTCACGGGGCTGCAGATCTCACACGCGTTGGACGGGTTCGCCTGGTTGGCGGCGTAACACTGGCCGCCGATCTGGCAGGTGTTGTTGGCGTTGCTCCAGGCGGTGGTGCTCTGCCCCGGGAGGCAGATCTGGCAGGCATTCTCGGGATTGGTCGTATTGGCCGGGTAGCACTGGCTATTGATGACGCACGTATTCGGCGACTGGCTGAAGCTGGCCGTTGACTTGGCGGCGTCGCAGACCTCGCACGGGTTCTGTGGGTTGAAGCCGCCTGTCTGGAAACAGGCGCCATTGATCAGGCAATTGCCGAGAACCAGCGCGTTCTGGCATTGATTGGGGCTGGCACAGACATCCGTCGTGCACGCGAGAGTGTCGTTACAGGTGTTCTCGTCGACGCTGACATTGCAGTTGTCGTCGAGGCCGTTGCAGGTTTCGGCCTGCGGCTCGGGACCCAGGCACTTCGGTGCGCCCTTGTCACAACCAAGCGTGCCCGGGCAGCTGCCGTTGCCGTTCTGCACCGCGCAGGGCGTCGCCGTCAGGTTGTCGGCCTGGCCGTCGCAGTTGTTGTCGGCATTGTCGCAGATTTCCGGTGTGGCCTGCGGGCCAAGGCAGGGCGAGAGGCCATTGGGCGTGCAACTCAGCGTGCCGTCGCAGCTGCCGAACGTGTTGGTCACGGCGCAGTCGGTCGAATAGCCGAGGTCACCCCAGGCCGGACGGCAGGTGCACTCGCCCGAGAGCGGCACACACTGTTTCGCAGTACCGCCCCCCGAGAGCACCGCGTCCTGACACGAGTAGCCCTCCGGGCAGTCGCGGTTGGCGCAGCTCGAGCCGCAGAACTTGCCGGTCGCGCCCGCCGGCTCGTCGTCCGGATCGGCCAGGCAATAGGCAGGGTAGGGGTCGCCCGGATCGTCGCACTCGGCGTCAGCCCGGCACGGACGGCACAGGCGCGTGTGGCGCGGCACGCACACGCTGATAGGGTCACCAAACGTCGTTATCGAAAGGCAGTCGAAATTGGCCGGACAATCCGCGACACAGGTACGTGTACAGACATTGCCGTCGGCACTCTCGATACACAGCTCGTCCAGGCAGTCGGAGTTGCCGTTGCACTCGCAGGCGAACGTACGGCAGCCATCCTGACCGTCGGGCGTGACATCGGCTAGTGTCGTTTCGGTGGTGCCGTCGGGCACTGTGGTCTCGACCGCCGTCTCGTTCGTGACCTGCGTCTCCTGCGTCTCGAAGATGATGATGTCGGTGACGATGTCGATCACCTCTTCGACATCGATCACCGCCTCGGCCTTGCCCGTGACGGCGTCATCGCCGCAGCCGGTCGCGGCGACGACGATGAAGGCGAGCGGCGTGAACGATAGGAGTGCGTGTTGGAAGGCGCGGGAAGACATGACAGTGCCTCTTCAAGGGAACGACCGTGGTCGAGCTTAGCGTCCGAGGTCGCCGCTTGCAACGCGGACTGTCGGCCCCGGCTGCCGCACCGGAACGCGCTCTCCTCCGACTCCACATGACACGCCCATGCCCTGCAACCCGGTCTTCGCTTGACACCCCCGGGGCGATCGTCGAAAGGGCGGGGCGAGCGCGTCCGGCGCTCGGGAGGTGGCTATGCGCAGGTTCTGGTCGGCAGCTTTCACGGTTCTCTGCTTCGCGGTCCCCGCCGTCGCCTGCGGCGACGATGCAATCGGCCCCGTCACCGATACGGTGCAGGACACCCTCTTCAATCCTGACGGCGTCGAGGTCACACCCGACACGACCCTGCCGGACACGACCCTGCCCGACACGGGCGACACTACGGGCGACACTACCAGCGACACTACGGGCGACACTACGGGCGACACTAGCAGCGACACTACGGGCGACACTACGGGCGACACTACGGGCGACACTACGATGGATACGGGCGATGCGAGCGACACCGCCGACACGACCCCGGGCGAGACGACGCCCGACACGACCGTGCTGGACACGACCCCGGCCGAGACCGAGACGAGCGGCGACGCCGTCGTGCCCGAAGGCGCCTCCGCCCAGATCGCCGCGCTCATCAACGCCGCGACCGGTGCGACCGCGCCCTTGGCCGTCGCCATCCAGGTCGACAATGCGACGGTCACCATGACCAAGCCGGTCATCGGCGCCGAGCCGACCGGCTTTTTCATCCAGGGCGAGCGCAACGGGCCCGCCATATTCGTCGTGCACACCGGCGCGGCGCTGATCGTGCGCAACGACATCGTGTCTTTCAAAGCGACCGAGGTGACCCTCGCCGCGGGCGTGATGTCTGTGTCGACGTTCACCGGCCTCGACGTCGAGGCGGGCGGTGGCGATGCGGACCTGTTCATTCAGGACGTCTCGGGCGTCGACCTCGTCACCGGCTACGACGCGCTCGCCAACGAGCACGTCTCGTTCGAGGCCCAGATCGTCGGCGACTTCGCCTTCGCGGGTGAAGGCTTCGTGTCGGCGCAGATCACGACCGACGGGGTCACGGTGGGCGGTGAGGGCTTGAAGCTGCGGCTGCCGGCGACGCTGGTCGCGGCGCAGGCGCTCGGCAAGGGCTGCCTCGTCGACGTGAGCCGCGGCGTCATCTGGCGCTTCCGTTCGACGAATGGGTCGTTCACGCAGACCCAGCCCTCGGTCTACGAGGACTTCGACATCTTCGCCGTCTGCGACGGCCCACAGCTCGCGTCGGCCACCGCGGCTAGCGCCAGCGAGGTGCTGCTCGCGTTCGACAAGGCCGTCGACCCGGCCTCGATCACCAATGCCGCGAGCCAGTTCACCCTCTCGAATGGGCTCAGCGTGTCGGCCGCCGTCGCGACCGGCAACACCGTAAAGCTCACGACCTCGGCCCAGACCGCGGGCACGACCTACGTCGTCTCGATCGCCGCGAGCGTCACCGACATCGCCGACCGCCCCGTTGTCGCCACGCCGCAGGCCGGCACCTTCACTGGCTTCGCCGGCCTCGTGAAACTCATCATCAACGAGCTCGACTACGACCAGCCCGACGCGGCCGGCGACGTCGGCGAGTTCATCGAGATCTACAACCCGAACGACAGCGCCCTCGACCTGGCCGGCTTCCAGATCCAGACCATCAACGGCGAGGCCGCCGACGCCCCGGTGGTCGCCAAGACCTACGATCTCAGCGGCTCGATCAAGGCCAAGGGCTACGCGGTCATCGCGACAGCACCCGTGTCGGTCGACGGTCAGGCGACCGTTGTGCGCTTCGCGGCCGCCAAGGACAACATCCAGAATGGCGCGCGCGACGGCGTGCGCATCGTCACCGTCGCGGGCTCGCTGGTCGTCGATGCGGTCCTCTACGAGACGCCCGCCAACTCGCCGGCGGCGCTGCTCGCCTACGGCGAAGGCGTGCCCTTGAGCCCGGCCGACAGCGAGAGCGGTGACGCCCCGAACAAGACTCTTTCGCGCTGCCCGAACGGCAGCGACAGCAACGACAACACGACCGACTTCGTGCTGAGCGAGACGGCCACACCCGGCAAGGCCAACATCTGCCCATGATGACGGTCAGCTAGCAACCGCACGGTTCGCCTTGGTCGCGCGCCGCTGCTCCCGGTCGCGCGAGCATCGAGGAGAGCATGGGGCATCAGGGCGGGCTCCAGGTCGTCCCGGCATCCCGACCGAAGGCGGGCCTTCGCTAGCTGATCGGTACTCGCCAGCGCATCCAGGCGGGTGCGTAGGCTGCTGCGCACCGTCCACGATCAGGCAGTTGCTCTGATATCTGGACAGTTGAGCGCAACCATCGAAAAAAATCATGGTGGGTGCGTAGAACGTTTCGCGGTACACCGCCGTTTCGTGGTCGCGATGGTCGCGCGAAGGATGGGTCGATGGGCAACGCTGCTTTCGGGGCTGAGAAGCGCTTTGGCGCTCTGTCGTCGCGCTGGATGATGATCGGCGTGGCGCTCGGTGCGTTGGGGGTCGCGGGCTGGCTCGCGCGGTGGCTGCTCCAGGGGGAGAGCATCGTCTACAGCGACATCGCGCGTTCGTTCTGGGTGCCGGATGCGACGCTGGGCTGGGTCGCGACCGAGAGCCGCTGGGTCTGGCTCGGGCTCGATGGGCTCGGTCTGACGGGCGGTCTCTGGCTCGGCACGGTGACGCTCATGGTGATAACGTTCCGGTTGAACCGCGAGCGGCGGCCCAAGCTGTTCAAGACCGTGAAGGTGCTGGCGCTGATGGGCGCCTCGGTCGCGATGGTGGCGCCGGTCCTGCCGGCCTGGGCGTTCTTGTCGGGCTTTCCTCCAGCGGACGCGGTGCGCTTGCTGCCGAGCGCGGCTGAGGTCGTTCCGGCCGCTCCGGCGCCCACGAGCGGGCCGGGCACGGTCACCCCGGTCAGCGTGGCGAAACCACTGCCGGTGGCGAGCGGGCGCTGGGTCGTCGACAACGTGCCGGCGACCCTGGTCGTCGCGCGCATCTCGGCCGGTGGCGAAGAGTTCGACGCGAAGTTCACGCCGACCAAAGGCGAGATTGTGTTGGACCCGGTGGTTCTGGCGAACACGCGGGGCAAGCTCGAGGTGCCAGCGGCGTCGATTCAGACCGGTGTCGACATGCGCAACGGGCACGCGGCGGGCTACCTCGAGGCGGAGAAGTTCCCGGCCATCGCGCTCGGCCTCGCGAAGATCTCGGATGTGCGCGAAGGGCCGACGGGCTACACGTTCGCCGCCATGGGCGAGCTCGGGCTCATGGGCAAGTCGCTGTCGGTCGCCATGTCGGGCACCCTCGTGGTGCTGGATGCGGCCAAACGCAAGGAGCTGACCGTGACCGCCCCCGAGGCGTTGCTCGTGACCGTGAGCTTCAAGCTCGCCATCGCGGACACGACCCTCAATCGCAAGAACTTCGATGCCGACGACATCACGTTGACGGCGCGCCTCGTGCTAGTGCCCGGAGCCGCCCAGTGAGCGGCGCTATAGGCACGCCGGCGGCAGGCGGAGGCCTGCAGTCCGGGCTCCGCCATCCTGCCGAAGGCCTTCGTAAGGATGGCGAAGCCTGGACTGAAGGGCTAGTCCGGCCTGAGCAGGGCTGAATGCGAAATATATTAGCAGAGATACGACGCGGTGCGTTATGACGCGCCCCGTCCAGGGGTCGGGGCCCGTCGAGCCCGCTTGGCGACCCACAGAAAACCTTGCGAGGGCAGAGTAGCCCACGCGTCGTCCGGATCGATGTCGATCCACCAGGAGTCCTCATGAAGCTGTTTGCCAAGTACCTCGTTCCTCTCGCCGCCTTCGCACTCATGGGTGGCGCCGCCTGCGGCAAGAAGGCCGTTCCCCCGGCACCCGTCGCCGACGCCGCCATGGCTCCCGAGGCCGACACGGCCAAGGCCGCCGAGCCCGACACCGCCCCCGCGATGGCGGCCCCCGACGCCGCGCTGGCGGCCCCCGACGCCGCGACGGCGGCCCCCGATGCCGCGATGGCCGCCGTGCCGCCCGTCGACTACATCCGCGCCATCGTGAACCACCACGACGCGGCCAAGGGCCTGGTCACGGCTGACTTCAAGACCTTCAAGGTCATCGAGGCGAACGTCGACCTGACCAAGCTCGAGACCGCCAAGGCCGTCATCGAGGTCGACGTGCTGTCGATCACGACCGGCATCGACGACCGCGATAAGCACGTGAAGTCGCCGGACTTCCTCGACACCGACAAGTTCGCCAAGGCGACCGTGACGGTCGACCGCCTGAAGCCGGTGGCCAACGTCGCCGACATCTACGACGCGACCGCGACGGTAGATCTCCACGGCATGAAGAAGGAGATCCCGATCCAGTTCAAGGTCGTCGAGAAGAAGGCCGACGGCGCCATCGTGATCGAAGGCGAGGCCAAGGACCTCCAGCGCGCCGAGTGGGGCATGACCGCTGCTCCCGAGAAGGTCAATGTCGCCGCGACTTTCACCACCCAGGTCCGCCTTACGCTGACCAACGTCACCCCGGCGCCGGCGCCCATGCCGGCCCCGTAGTGATGTGAGCCTCACGGCTCGGCGATGAGATGAAAGGGCGGTCTTCGGGCCGCCCTTTTTTATGCTGGGCCCACGCCCACGCGCACGCCCACGCCCACGCCCACACCCTCGCCTGCACCCACGCCCACGCCCACGCCCACGCCCACGCCCGCGCCGAACTCAGCCGCGCTGGCTCGCTCGGCGCCGGCTCAGCGCCCACGCCAACAACATCGCCATGAACGCCAGGCCTGAGGTCGGCGCGGTCCCGGCACATCCCTCGCCGCCACCGACGACGCCGACCAGCGCCGCGCCGCAGGCGTTGCCTTCGTCGCTGCGGTCGTCGCAGTCGTTGTCGCGTTGGTCGCAGATCTCGACCGCGGCCGGGCTGCAGGCGGCACCGCAGGCATCGAGCTGATCATCGCAATCGCCCCGCAACGACGCCAGACGGAAGGCGTCGGCGCAGGTCTGGTCGGGTGCGGCATCCGCTTGGGCCGCGTCGTCGGCAGCGAAGTTGTCGTTGTCGGCGTCGACCCAGCAACGCACCGCGCCGTTACAGTCCTCGTCGCGGTCGTTGCCGACGATCTCGGCGGCGTTGGGGTTGATGGCCGCATCGTCGTCGCTGCAGTCGCCGGCCGTCGCGGTCCAGTAGCCAGGCGCGTGGCTGCCGTCGTCCCAGGCCACGCACCCGCCGGCCGGCACATCGGCCGCGGGGATGGTCGTGAACGTTAGGTCGTCGCCAAAGCTGTCCTGGTCGCGATCGGCGTAGCAGCGGGTGCCACCTTCGCAGCCGGGATCGGTGTCGGTCAGGCCGTCGCAGTCGTTGTCGAAGCCGTCGGCGCAGACGCCGTCGCTGGCCGGTGACTCGTCGCGGTCCTGGTTGCAGGCAGCACCACAGGTGGTCGGGTCGTCGTCGCAGTCGCCGGCCGTGGCGACGTAGCCGGCGGGCGCGTCGCAGGCGGTCTTGACGCTGGCTGGGTCGCCGTGGCCGTCGCCGTCGCGGTCCGCGTACCAGGTGCCCGTGCCGGGCGGCGGGCCGTCGGGGTCGTCATCGTCGGCGCCACCGTCGCAGTCCTCGTCGTTGTTGGCTGGGTCGCAGATCTCGACCCGCGTCGTGTCGCCGTCGGGGTCATTTGGGCAGCTCACGCGGCCGGATGCGCACACGCTCACCTCGTCGAGGCAAGCGTCGGCATCGGAGTCGGAGTCACAGGCGGCACCGACCGTGACGTCGCTCGAGCCGTCGCCGGTCGTCGTGTCGCAATCGTTGTCCTTGCCATCGCAGACGTCGGCCGCGCCAGGGTGGCAGGCCGCGCCGCAGGTGACCGGATTGTCATCGCAATCGTTGGCTTCCAGGACATAGCCCGGTGGCTGGAGACACGCGCGTATTGCCGTGGCGGCGCTGCCAAAGCCGTCGCCGTCCTGGTCGCGGTACCAGAACGGGGCGCTCGCGGGCGGGCCCTGAGGGTCGTCGTCATTGGCGCCGCCATCGCAGTCCTCGTCGCGCTCGGCGGGTGGTCCGGGCGGGTCGCAGACTTCGATCTGAGCCGCATCGGTGGCCGCGAGGTTGACGCAGACGATGGTGCCGGCCTGGCAGCTCGAGCGGTCGTCCGTGCATAGGTCGGTGTCGGCGACCGCGTCGCAGGCGGCGCCCACGGTCGGGTCGCCGGACCCGTCAGCGGTGCTCGGGTCGCAGTCGTTGTCCTTGTCGTCACAGCCATCGATCGCGTCGGGGTTGCAGTCGGCGCCGCAGGCCGTCGGATCGTCGTCGCAGTCGAGGCCGTTGGGGACCCACGAGCCGGGCGGGTTGACGCCGTCGTTGTAGCCCGGGCAGCCGAGATCGGCGGCCGAGCCAGTGATGACGACCTCGCTCGAGAAGCGGCCGAAGCCGTCGCCGTCGCGGTCGAGGTAGCACAGGATGTCCTGGCCGCAGGAGGCGTCAGTGTCGGTCTGGCCGTCGCAGTCGTTGTCGCGGTTGTCACTGCAGTTGCCGAGCGCCTGGGCCTCGGTCAGCGCGGGGCTGCAGCGGTTGCCGCACGTGGCCGGGTTGTCGTCGCAGTCGCCGCCGTCAGCGACGTAGCCGCCGCCCGCGTCGCAGCGGAGCTGGGTCGTGGCGTTCTGGCCGCGGCCGTCGCCGTCGGCGTCGCGATAGAAGGCCTGCTTGCCGGTCGCGTTGGTCTGCGGGTCGAGGTCGTCGGCGCCGCCGTCGCAGTCCTCGTCGACGTTGGCGGCGTCGCAGGCTTCGACCCGGTTCTGGTCGCCGGTCACGCTGTTCGAACAGCCAAGCGAGCCGCCCGAGCAGGTGCGCACGTCGTCAAGACACAGGTCGACGTCGGCTGCGGAGTCGCAGGGCTGGCCGAAGGTCGGCTCGCCGGAGCCGTCGGCGGTGGCCGGGTTGCAGTCATTGTCCTTGGCGTCGCAGAGGTCGGGCTTGTCGGGCGAGCACGACAGATCGCAGGTCGCTGGGTTCGCGGCGACGCACACGCTGACCGTGCCGCCGGCTGTGCCGCAGCCGTCGCTCACGTCGAAGAGGATCGTGAAGGTGCCGTTCTGGCCGGCGGGCGGCGTGAACGTGAAGGCGCCGGTGGCGGCCGTGACGGTGACGGTGCCGGCGCTGGCGGTGGCGCTGTAGACGAGCGAGGTCGAGTCGCTGTCGCTTGCAATGAAGGCGTTGTTCAACGTGGTGGTGGTCGCGAGCGCGAACGTCGCGTCGCTTGCGATGGGTGCCGCGGCATTCGCGCGTGGCTCGCCCGGGGTCGGGCAGCGCTGGCGGAACCAGTCCGCCGCGCTGTTGGTGTCGACGGCCGGGTCGCGGCGCGCGAACGTCGCGGGGCCGGCGGCGCTGAGGCCGTCCCAGGGCGGGTTGGCGCGCACGCGTTCGGTCCAGGCGGCCTCTGCCGGGGTGCCGGACGGGGTCTCGTTGCCCCAGTAGACCGCGTCGATGACGCTGCCGGTGCAGCCGAGCAGCAAGACCCCGTCGGCGCTGTTGTCGAGGCGGAGGGCGCCCTCGGACCAGGTGAGTGCGCGCGGCAGCTCGTTGTCGACGCCGTCCGAGTCGCGATACCACTCGCGGTCGGCGACGAGGTCCCAGTCGCTGCGAAAGGCGCTGGCCGAGAATGCGATGACGACCGCGTCGTTGGCTGGGATGAGGGTGCCGGGGCGGAACACGACCATGCCCTCGCTGCCGCCCTGCGACTCCTCGTCGCCCAGGCGCAGGAAGCCGAGGTCGATCGGCGTATTGGTCGGGTTCGACAGCTCGATCCACTCGCCGTCGTTGTCGACGCGCGCGTCGGCGTGCACCTCGGTGATGCGGATCGAGGTGAGCTTCGCGTCGCAGCTCGCGGTGCCGACGACGATGTCGACGGTGGCCGGATTCGAGGTGGAGCAGTCGTCGCTCGCGGTGAACGAGAAGCTGGTCGACAGCGGCCCGGGGCCGGCCGGCGGGGTGTAGCGCACGAGGCCGTCGCCGAGGTCGACGAGGGTGCCGACGAGGCCGGTCGTGTCGAGCGCGAAGGTCAGCGGGTCGGCGTCGGGGTCGGTCGCGGACAGGGCGAACGTCGTCGCGACCCCGGCTGGGGCGGTGACGAGCGCGGCGGCGACCTCGGGCGGGGCGTTCGGGTTGGGGGACGTGCCGGGCGAGGGGCACAGTGAAATCGACCAGTCGGCGGCGGTGCCGCTGCGCGCGTTGTCGAGGCGTTCGAAGGTGACGGGGCCGGCGGCCGGGTTGACGGCCGAGTAGTCGGAGGTGGGCGCGCGGACTGTGAGGGTGTCGGTCGGCGCTGGGCCCCAGCGCAGGATGTCGCGCATGACGCCGGCGCAGGCGACCAGCAGCTGGTCCGAGCCGTTGTTGAGCTGGATGTCGGTGCTGGGGGCCCAGTCGCTGGTGCGGCGGAGGTAGGGCGCGGTCGAGGCGGAGTCAAAGCCGAACTCGTAGTCGGGGGTGATGCCGAACTCGGACTTGAAGTTGGTGCCGTTATTGGCGACGACGATCGAGTCGCCGGCGGCGATCGTCATGCCCTGGCCGAAGCGGATGGCGCCTTCGGAGGCGGCGCCGAGCGTCGTCTGGTCGGAGAACGACCAGGGCGAGAGGTCGATCGCGAGGCTGCCGTCGTTGGTCAGCTCGAACCACTCGGAGGCGCTGTCGCTCAGGCCGTCGGCGTGGACTTCGGTGATGAGCAACGGCAACAGACACGGGTCGAGCACGCAGCTGGAGCGGGTCACCGGGGATGCGTCGCAGAGCGGCTCGGGCTCGGGGCAGGCGAAGCCGACCTCAATCCGGCAGCTCTGGTCGCAGCCGTCGCCGGGCAGGGCGTCGCCGTCGTCGCATTCTTCCAGGCCAGCGACATCGCCGTCGCCGCAGTCCTCGCCACACGAGGCGGGGCCGACGCCGACGCAGGTGAAGCCGCATTCGGTCACACACGCGCTCGAGCAGCCGTCGTCGGAGTCGTCGTTGCCATCGTCGCAGGTCTCGCCGGTCTCGACCTGGGTGTTGCCGCAGATGTTGAGGGGGGCGGTGCCGGGGGTCGCGGCCGCGGGCACCGTCCAGTCGGCCGCGGTGTTGGTGTCGACGGCGGCGGAGATGCGCGCGAGGCTGCCGAGCGGGGCTGGGAGGGTCGTGACGCGGGCGTCGATGAAGGCGGCCGCGGCGCTGCCGGGCGGGGTGTAGCTCGTGACCGCGCTGGCGCCGCCGTAGGACATGCCGTCGACGAGCGTGTAGGTTGCGTCAGCGACCTTCTTCAAGAGCAGGACTTCGTCGCCGCCGTTGACGAGCCCGATCTCGCCGCTGCCGAGGGCCAGGTCCTTGGTGAGGCCGAAGCCGGCGGCGGGATTGGCCGCGGCGAAGACCTTGGTGCCCTGCGCGGGCGTGAACGTCGCCGCAAACGCGCTGCCGCTGCGGGCGACGATGATGATCTCACCCGCCTCGATGGTGACCGCGGGGAAGGCATAGAAGCCTTCGGTGTCGCCGGCGGTCTCCTCGTCGCCGATGCGGTACGCGGCCAGGTCGACCGGGCCGGTGCCGGCGTTGATGAGTTCGATCCATTCGTCGAGCTCGCTCCCGCCGGTGCCGTCGGCCATCACCTCGGTGATACGCAGCTCGGCCCTGGCACTCGCGCCGAGCGTGCTCGCGGCGAGCATGAAAAAGACACCACAGACCACCAGGTGGCGACCCACACGACACCTGTTGCCAACGTTCGCCATGGGGCGCCTCCACCTTTACGCGTGAGCGAATGCCTCGGCCAAGGCAGCCAGGGCGATACTGAGCGCTCCCTGAGTGAGGCTGCCCACGCACCGGGGAGTGTTGCCGATCTGAACCGCGCGTTCAAGGCGTGACCTCAACGATTGACCGGCACCGCTCAAGCCGCGATGTTGGCGACGATGAGCAGTGACTACCTCCTGGTCGACGACGACGCGACGCTCGCGCGCGCCGCCGAGTTGTTCGCGACCGCGCCCTGGCTGGCGCTCGCGGTCGAGTTGAACGCGACGCGCAGCTATCGGCCGCGCATCTGCCTCGTGCAGGTCAATGCGGGCGGCGCACTCGTGGCGATCGACCCGCTCTCGTTCGAGGGTCGTCGCCCCGACCCGCTGACGGCCGCCTTGGCGCGGGCGCCGGCTGGCACGCCCATCATCGTGCACGGGGGCGAGTACGCGCTGGCGGCGCTTTGGCGCGAGCTGCACGTCAGCTTCGGCAGGGCGGCGCCGGGGGCATCGCTGGTCGACACGCAGCAGGCCGCGGTGTTGCTCGGGCTGCCGGCGACCGGGCTGCGTTCGCTGTGCGCGGCGACCCTCGGCGTGGCGCTGCCGCCGCCGCATTCGGTGGACTGGTCGCAACGGCCGCTCGCGCCAGGGTTGGTCGCCCATGCGTTGGCCGACGTCGCGCACCTCGGCGCGCTGCACGACGCGCTGATGCTGCGGATCCGGGCGGCCGACCTGGAGGACGAGCTGGCCCTTGCGTCCACGCCGCCGCCGCCGCGCCCGTTCGTGACGCCGGACACGCCGGACCCGCGCCGCTATCGCCGCATCGAGGGGGCTTCGGGGTTGCCGCCCGAGGGGGTGCACCTGCTCGGCGCGCTCGTGCGCTGGCGCGACTTGAAGGCGAAGGAGCTGGACGTGCCGCCGGGGCGGCTCCTGCCGAACGCGCAGTTGGTCGACCTGGCGCACGCGCCCGAGCGCGCGCTGCAACGGCTCGCGAGCATGCGTTTTCACTCGCGCCTCGTGCACGCGGACCTCGAAGCGCTGCGCCGGGTCGTGGCGCTCGCGCTGGCAAGCGAGCCTGGCGAAGACGCGGGCCTGGAGCCGCCGGATCGCCCCGCCGGCGCAGGGCCGAGCCCAGCGACGCCGAAGAAGGGGCCACCGACCCCGCAGATCAAGGCACGCATTTCACGCTTGAAGGCGTGGCGACGGAGCGAGGCGGAGGCCCGTGGGGTCGGGCTCCAGGCGGTGTTGCCGCTCGTGGCGCTCGAGCATCTCGCGTACTTCCCACACACGCCGCTTGGGGACGTGCCGTCGTTTGGGCGGCGGCGGCGCGAGCGCTACGCGGAGACGATCGCTGCGCTGCTCGCGCTGGGAGGGCGCTGACCCCGCCTCTCTCTAATTGGACTTGCGCGAGTTGCGGCGGGCACGGATGCGCGCGAGCCGCTCGAGGGCGGTCTCGACCGTGTTCTCGTCGTCGCTTTCGACGGTCGACGCAGGCTCGACCAGGGCCGCGAAGCTGACGGTCGGTCGACGTGGCGGCAGCACCGGGGCCACGCCGTCGTCGGGCTTGTAGGGGCGTGTGCCCATCTGCAGCCGCTGAGGTGCGTCGCCGCGGGCGCGGACCACCGGATCGTCGCCGGCCGACTCGATCTCCGAAGAGGTGCGGATGGTCGGCCAGGCGCTGGCCTGCTCGAGCTCGAGCGTGGCCATGTTGGCGCGCTCCTGGCGGCGTCGCTCGCGCTCGGCGCGGGCCCGTTCGCGTTTGGCGGCCTCGTTCGGCGGCAACGTCATCAGGACCGCGTCGAGCCCGTCGTCGACCGCCGGCGCAGGGCCTGACTGCTGCACCATCGCCTTTACCTGCGGCAGGACCAGCCACTCGGGGAGCTCGTTCAAGAGCCCATGGTAGAGTTCGTCGACGTCGCCCGGATCGCCTGGCTCGAAGAGGCCCGCACTGTCGCAGTTCACGTCCGGCAGCTTGTCGATGCCACGCAGGAACTGGAGCCCCTCGTCGTGTGCGCCAGTCGAATAGATGCCGGCGAACTGCCAGAAGATCGGCAGGAAGCTCGCGCGCCGCAGGAGCTTTGTCGTCTCGACCGGGTCGGCGCAATCGCCACCCGTGACGACGACGACGAAGACTGGGCACACGCGCGGCTCGCTGACGCCCGGGTAGGTGACGACGCTGCGCTTGAGCTTGTCACCGACCTGGCGGCTGGTGCCCTTCTGGGACCACGCTGTTGGGAAATAGCGGCGCCCGATCGCATCGATCAACGGGGCGTAGCGTGCCGCCGGGGTCGCCTCGCCGGGCGGCATCACGGCTGGTGTCGGCACGTGCTTTCGCACCCAGCCGGTGTAGTCCTTCTGCTTGATCTCGCCCAGGTGCCGCGCCTCGTCATCGAACGACCACACCGGCACGACGCCGTCGTCGTCGAACTTCATCGCGAGCGCGAGCAGCGCCGACGCGAGCTCCTGCACGACGCCATTGGCATAGAGCGGCCCCATGCGCGGCGAGGTGTCGAGCGCGACCACGACCTCTGCTGCGATCCCGTGTAGCCCCGACTCGACGAACGCGCGCGACGCGCTCACCGTGAGCTCTTCCAGTCTGCGGTGCTTTCTGTCCTGAATCGTGGCCATGGCCGTTGCCCCAACAACATCCCCAGTCGCGCGCAATGGTGGCGCTTCTTGGTGCGGTCTGCAAGAGAGAGCAGGAGACGGAGGCGCCGTGCCGGACGCGTTGCTCGACTTCTTGCGATTGCGCCTGCGAACCCTGGCGGCGACGCCGGGCTTCAGTGAGAGGGCCGAGGTGGGCGCGCGGCTCACGACCCTGTACGACCGTGCGCGCACGCTGGGCCTCGTGCACGAGCGGGTGCCCAATGGCGCAGGGGAGGCGATCGCACAGGTCGTGTTCTTCCGCGATCCCAAGGCGTGGTTCGGAGGCGCCGTGGTGCTCGGTTGGATCGACCGCGATCCGGCTGATGCCGCTGCGATTGGGCCGGTGTTGGCGGCGATCGATCGACATCGCGAACGGCTCGGGGCGGAGACATTGATCGAAGTCGGCGTCCACGACGGGCCGCTTCTGGCCGGGCTCGAAGCCCGCGGCTTTGGCATCGATTCCGTGATCCAGGTCGGCGAACCGCGCACGGCCCTGGCCGCGCTCGGCCCCAACCCAGGCGGCGGTCTCGGTGCGTCGCTGGCGCTCGTTCCGCTTCAGGCAAAGCACGTGTCTGGCGTCGTCGACCTGCATCGGCGCGTGTTCTCGGCCGAGCCCGCCTGGTGCTGGTTTGGCGCTTATCCGCGGCACCTGGAACGCATCGGGCGGGACCTGCGCGCCGACCCCGAAGGGCACTTCGTTGTGCTCGCTCGCGGCGCGGGTGGCAGCGGCGAGCCGGGGGACGAGGTCGTCGGGCACCTCGGCGCCGAGCTCGCGGACAGTCCCTACTGGGGGCGCGTCGGCGGGCTCGAGCTGGTGGTCGCAGCGCCGCTTCGTGGTTGCGGTCTTGCGCGTCCGCTCTATCGCGCAGCGCTCGCATCGCTCATCGCGCGGGGGGCCGAGCGGATGAAGGGCGGCACCTCACAGCCAGGGGTGCTCGCACTCGGCCGGGTCATGCAGCGGCCGTGGCAGGCGTTCAACCTGCGCCGCGACACGCCGTTCGGGCGTGACCACTTCCTGCGCTTTGCGCCCGCCGAGGTACGCACAGCGCACGCGTGATGGACGACGGCCTTCGCGCAAGGATGGCGAAGCCTGGACTGAAGGCCTCTACTCCGAGAGAAACCAGCTACCCGGCGTGAGATCGACGTGGAAGTGGTTATAATGCGCGGCGTTGTACTCGGGCGTGAGGATAATGTTCCAGGTGTGCTGGTCATACATCTCATGGGCAAACCAATAGAGCAGCTCGCCGCCTTCGGTCTGCGGATCCGGTTCGCCGACCTCCCAGTCGAACTGCAGCGTGTACTGGTCACCGTTGGCGAGCTCGACGCCCGCGATGTCGATGGCGTAGGCGAACGAGTGCTGTGACAGCGTCGTCGTGCCCGCGATGTAGCGGCAGTTGTAAGTGCCATAGTGGACGATGTCGGTGATGTCGCGGGTCTTGGCGATAACCGTCGTCTCGTAGAGCGCGAGCGCGGTGCCGCACTGCACGTAGAGCGGGGTCGGGGCGTTGCCGAAGTCACTTGGGCGAAAGGTCACGCCGTTGATGGTTGGGCCGACGCGAAGCGGCTCGAAGACGTCACAAACATTGCCGTCGACACTGTCGTAGGTCGTTGTCGCGGGCACGGTGAACGGTACGCCGAGGCGCTGTAGTTCCTGCATGCAGCCGTCGAGCTCACCCGGCAAGCAGGTCCAGGCGCTGGTTGCCGACGTGTTCAGGCGCAGCTCGTCGGCGCACGAGTAGCCGCTACGGCAGCCCGTGTCGCTCTTGGCGAAGTCGCACTTCTGCATGCACATGCCGCCTGCTTCACCGACGCTGTCGCCGTCGATGCAGAAGGTCACGGCCGCGCCCGCCTTGTCGGGGCAGGTCGACGTGCAACTCTGCGTGCACATGCCGTTTTCCCAGCCGTCACTGGCGGGCATGCACACGCCGTTGTCGTAGTCGCAGTCGCCGGACGCGTCGCAGGCGCCACCGATGAAGCCGACGTTCAGGTCGATGGGGCCCACCGGGCCGGTGTCGGAAGGCGTCGTGTCTTGCGGCGTGGTGTCGGCCGGGGTCGTGTCTTGCGGCGTGGTGTCGGCCGGTGTCGTGTCCTGCGGCGTGGTGTCGGCCGGTGTCGTGTCCTGCGGCGTGGTGTCGGCCGGCGTCGTGTCTTGCGGCGTGGTGTCGGCCGGTGTCGTGTCTTGTGGCGTGGTGTCGATGGGTGTCGCGGTGTCGGGTGTCGCGGTGTCGGGCGTCGCGGTGTCGGGCGTCGCGCTGTCGAAGACGATGCCGTCCTGGCCGACCACATCGGGCAGCGGGGCGCGGTTCTCGACCAGGTTGGACAAGCGTCCGGGGTCGTCATCGCAGGCGATGAGGAGACCAGAAGGCATGAAGAGCAAGGACAGGTAGAGGCGCCGAAGACCAAACATGGCCGGCACACTACACCGGCCTGCCACCCGGAGGCGAGTCCCCCGTATCGCCTTCGGCTGCCGTTGCTGGCGAGTCCCCCGTATCGCCTTCGGCTGCCGTTGCTGGCGAGTCCGCCGTATCGCCTTCGGCTGCCGTTGCTGGCGAGTCCGCCGTATCGCCTTCGGCTGCCGTTGCTGGCGAGTCCGCTCGCTGCCCCTCGAACATCCGCCGCACGGTCGCCAGCGTGTCTGCATCCTCGGGCCGCTTGTCCGGGCGGTAGCCCTTCACGCGTGCGAACCTCAGCGCCATGCCGCCGGGATAACGCGGGCTCGCCTCGAACTCCTGGAAGGCGATCTCGACGACCAGCTCGGGGCGCACATGAACGACGTGACCTTCGCGCCGGATCTCGCGCCGTCCGAGCTCGCGCGTCTGCCACTCGAGGAGGGCGTCGGTCATGCCTTTGAAAGTCTTGCCGAGCATCACCCAGTGCACGCCGCCAGGGCGTTCGTCGCGCGCCGCGAGGTGGAGATTGGAGAGCCACTGCGAACGCCGACCCGACCCGACCTCGACCGCGATAACCACCAGGTCGAGCGTCTTCGCAGGCTTCAGCTTGAGCCAGGCCGAACCGCGCTGACCCGCGCTGTAGGCGGAGTCGAGGCGCTTGGCCATGACCCCTTCGTGGCCGGCCGCGAGCACCTCGGCGAGGAAGGCAGCGGCATCGTCAACGCTCGCCACTGTGCGCGACGGCGTCAGATGATCGGGCAGCAACGCCGCGAGCCTTTGACGGCGTTCGCTCAGCGGGCGATCGATGAGGTCGTCGCCGTCCAAGCGCAGGAGGTCAAACCAGAACGTCGTCAGCGGCAGCTCACGCCGCAGTTCGGCGTCGTCGATCTTCCGGCCGAAGCGGCGCATCGTCGTCTGGAATGGATGCGGCTTGCCACCCGGGCGCAGCGCTATCACCTCGCCATCGAGGATCGCATCGCGCACGCCCAGGCCTTGGAGCTCGGCCACGACCTCCGGCACCGCCGCCGTCACCTCGTTCAAGGCCCGCGAGAACACGCGCACGAGGCCGTCCTTCAGATGGGCCTGCACACGCGCCCCATCGAGCTTGGCTTCCAGCAGCAGCGACCCGACCTCGGGCCCGAGTGCGGCGACGTCTTCGGCCGTATCCGCGAGCATCGGTTGCACGGGCACAAAAGGAACGAGCCCGATGCCGGCGAGCCCCGTGGCTCCCTCATGCACGAGCTTCGCCGCGATCACCGGCAGACTCCCGACCAGCATCGCCGCGCGCCGCACCTGCGCCTCGGACGCGCCGAACGCCTTGGCGACCGCGGCGAGCACGACCCCATCCTGCGCGCCTTGCC
>Ga0209591_10000732_pt1 | contig 41814 bp, 34 predicted proteins | sample MAT01_FD_187207 | JGI IMG/M metagenome (GOLD analysis project Ga0209591, IMG submission 187207) | Freshwater microbial communities from Lake Fryxell liftoff mats and glacier meltwater in Antarctica - MAT-01 (SPAdes) (version 2) | ecosystem: Environmental > Aquatic > Freshwater > Ice > Liftoff...
TATCATGAAACCATTGATATTACTTGGTTTCATGGATAATATTGGAGGCGAATAAATTCGCACGAGTCGGATTTCCCCCGCGCTCTTAAGAGACGCGGCTCCCATCCTTCCCGCTATCCCCTGGTGGAATTTGCTCTCTAACGCTGTTAAGTTTACACCCAAGCGGGGAAGAGTTGATGTGCAATTGGAGCGCATTGAATCCTGCGTGCAAATTCGGGTGAGCGATACATGGGACAGGAATTGCTGCCGAATTCCTGTCCCATGTATTTGAACGCTTCCGTCAAGAAGACAGTTCGATCACGCGATCGCATGGTGGACTAGGATTAGGGTTAGCGATCGTCCGCCACTTGGTAGAATTACACGGCGGCACAGTCTCTGCCGAAAGTCCAGGAATTGGACAGGGAGCAACACTCATTGTCAATCTGCCAATGAAAGCCGTTTATGTAGAGGCTAACACCACAGAGGAGCTTTCATCTGTTGAAGATACCCAAGAGGTTAATAATTACCTGCCGAGGCTAGATGACTTGCGGGTGCTGATTGTTGATGATGAGGCAGACGCGCGTCATTTGCTCACCATGATTCTGGGACAGTATGGGGCCCAAGTCATGGCTGCTCCATCTGCAAGTGATGCACTGCTTGCCCTGCAAGAATTCCGCCCCCATATACTGGTGAGCGATATTGGTATGCCACAACAAGACGGCTACACACTAATTCGTCAAGTCAGGGCGCTACCAACAGACCAAGGTGGGCGGATTCCAGCAGTAGCGCTGACAGCCTATGCTAGGGCAGAAGATCGCACGCAAGCGCTGTTGGCAGGCTTTCAACTCCATGTACCCAAACCAGTCAACCCGGCCGAGTTAGCAGCTGTAGTTGCCAATCTCACCGGACGTACTTGAATAATTTAATAAAATTGCTAGTAGCAGCTTATACTTAGGTTGTTTCCACAACAGTTGGTGTTTTCGCAACAATTGGTGTTTCCACAACAATTGGTGTTTTCGCAACAATTGCTGTTTCCACAACAATTGGTGTTGGCAAAAGAGGTATTACGTGATCTGTAGGGGGTTCCCCAGCATCCTCGGCTTTGGGAACGACAGGAACGGTCTCTCCAGTACCTCCTTTACAGCTTTCTTTTTCTTCTTCAGTAAGCTCCGTCAGAATACCTAATTCTAAAATTTTAATAACCATTCCTAAAACCTGTAAAATTAAAACCTACATAAAAATGTATAGCAAATACATTGATATATCAATATGTTTGTTTAATTTTTTTTAGACTCACTATGATCTGTATAAACGCCTTACTTTAGTCATCCCGTCAGACATTACCTCCCCCTCGAATGCTCCGAATCCCTACAGGCGTCCAATCCACTCGGTCAAACTCAGACTAGAATTAGAATTGACGTGACGTTTCTTAGTAGCTAAAGTGTCAGATTCTCTGCCATTGCGCGATCGCTATCTTGCCTTAATCGATGAAATTGTCGAAACCACCCTCAAGGGCAAAATTAGCTCTGTTGATATGGTGTATCAAATGCTGCTTAAAGGAATTACTTCCGGTACAGGGGAAGTCTTTGAGCTAGCTTTGAGCGATCGCCTGAATGCCCTCCAAAGCCAAGTAGATAGTGAAAAAGACGAACTCAAGAAAGGCAAGGCGACTCGGAGTTTGAGAGCCATTAAGACCATTCAAAGTCAATGGCAACGCTGGCAAGAGCAAAACAAAGCCACAGAAGCGATCGCCTCCGCAGTTACAGAAATTACCACAGCCCCTGCTGACGAGCGGCTAGCGACATTTTTACGCGTTACTGACCCCAATCAGAAGTATCCGCTAAATTTACAACAGCTACAGCAATTATCAAAAGGATTACAGCAATTTGCCCAGGCAGATGCTGATTTAGAACAGTTTTCTGAAGGGATTACCCGTGGTTTAGCTTCTTGGCAGCGATTGCAAGACAACTTGCTCAGTTGGATGTACGAGCAAAAAGAATCTCTGGGATTTGGCGGCGTACCCGGAGAACGTGGCCCTTGGGCAAGTTGGGCTAAACAACTCAATAGTGAGTTACCCAAAGCACTGCTTCGCACCTTGGCAATGGAAGAATCAGCAATTGAGTTTGCCCAGCGACAACGGGGAATCACCCTGAGAGATTGGGTGGAAATGGCATTGATTTTACAGTTCTTGCAACGGGGACTAATTAACTGGTTTGACCAACAAGCTTACGACGTTAAAGCGGGGCCAAAGTTGTCCATTTCCACATTCTTGACCTTTGCAGTGATTTGGAGTCAATTAGCAAGTGGTTTTGGGAGCATTGGGACAGTGTACGGTGATGCCTGTTCTCAAATCATGCTCCAGATATTGCGAACCTTTGCCCAGCGTCCATATTTTCCCTTTTACGGCGGGATTTTTGCCTCTTTTACTGGCACTTATTTGCGAGATGCCCTAGATTATTTGGATGAACCATTGCGAAGAGGCGAGGGAACCCAAGAGAAGGCGCGGATTTTGACACTTTTAGGCTATTCGCAGCGTGCTTTGGGACAATACCAGCGTTCTATTGATTTTCATCAGCAGGCATTAGATATAGCCAGAAATGCAGGCGATCGCCCCTGTGAAATTGCCAATCTCAACCACCTCAGCCGTACCTACGTACAACAGCAAAATTATGCTGAGGCAATTAACTACAGTCAACGAGCATTAATACTGAGTCGGCAAGCAGGCGATAAGACAGGAGAAGCAAACGCGCTAGTAAATTTAGGTTATAGCGAAGTCATGCAGGCTCAAGAACTGGAAAACTTAGAACCCGAAACCTATGAAGCCGCAATTAATTATTTAGAACAAGGTTTAAAATTATCAGAAAAATTAGGTGATATTCAAAGTAAAGCGTTATGTGTCAGCAGCTTAGGAATTGCCTATCTAGTAATTGGACAACATCAAACGGCAATTAAATATCTTGAAGATGGCTTTAAAACAGCGCAAGTTTCCGGCGATTTGTATCTCCAAGGGCGAAATTTAGCTTATTTAGCAGAAGCTTATTATCATCTACAAAATTCTGAAAAAACCGTTTACACAGGCTGCTTGGGAATGTATCTTTTAGAGCAAATAGCTTCTAGTGAGTGGCGACAACCAGCAGGGTTACTAACAATTTTACAAGGACAAATCGGGGCAGAAGCTTTCCAAAATTTCTTACAGCAACATCGCCCTAAAATCATTGCATTTATCGGTGTGGATGGGTATGATCACATTCCGCAATTGTTGGAAGAATACAAGCAAGATATGTAAACAAGTAATTTGATTCAGGTTTAACTGCTCCCAAGTATCGTAGCTTTCCTCTTAGCGACTTCAAGAGCAAAACTAGTGAATTAAACCCCCCTTTTTAAGGGGGGTTAGGGGGATCTTCCGGGGCAAAATATCACTAAGGAACGTGGATTAAATAAAATGCAAAACTTCATCCTCTATCTAGCCTCCCTCTCCTTTATAAGGAGAGGGATTGAGGGTGAGGTAAGCCAGGGACATAAATTAAATTGTATGTTATTTAATTCTTATTCCTAACACCAAGCGTGTATTCAGGAAGTTTGCTTCTTGTCTGTTTGGTAAGCCTGCAATAGATATTCACCATTGAAATGAATTAAGTGAGTTGAATCTTCAGCAACCCAAACATCTGTTTCCCAAGCAATTTCTGCCAGATATGCCACCATTGCCTTACGGCTGAGAAATGTTGTTACCATCACCAGAGGTATTTGGGCACCTCTGAATAACACCTCAAGTTCCTTCTTTCGTTTAGGATTAATTGGGCCATGTGAGGTTACAGCTTCAATCAGCACCAACCAGTTATTTTTTATGAAGTGAATAATGACATCTGGCATCTTGCCGTGGGAATCAATGTTAACCCCCAAATCTGTCAATGCTGTTTCATCGAAGTGGGCAAACTTTTCATCTGTATCGCCAACATAGATGAGCTTTCCACTAGGAGTAAAAAGCGGAGCAAAATCATTAATAATTTTTTCAATTAAAATATTCTGACCACCTGGCGATAAAGTTTTAATTTCTCCATTAATAACTATGGGGATACGGGGCATTTCGCGCTCTTGAGCATATTGCTTTTTCAGAGTTTGAACTGAAGCAAGGTAGGTACGGATGCTCTTTTCCCATTCGTCAGTGGTGTAAGTTCTTAATAGTTCTAGCGCACTGTTTTCAATTTGATATACAGTTTTAGGACTGTTGATAGGGCGGCTTAAATTATCTGGATTAGCAACTATCAAAGCTGCATCCAGAAATTGATGCACTGTCTGGCGGCGAACTGTTTCCCGTGTGTTGGGCTTATAGGTTTTGCCATAATGTTGAGCCATAAAGTCCATCATCGGCGTAATTCCCATCAAAGGGGAAGTGGCTAATTGCCAAGAGTCTGTCGGTTTTAAGTCAAGCAACGCCAAGAGAGTTAAAGCTGATCGTTCATTAAGCTGCGATCGTGGAAAGCCCAATTGTGTCAAAATTTGCAGCGCTTCATCAATTCGAGACTTCGTTGCAATTGGATTATTCTCTGACAGATTCGACATACTCAGCAGCTGATTTTCTATAAGTTCATCAATTTTCTGCAAAGAAGGAAACTGCTCTTTAATCCCCATTCCTAAAGACAATAGCTGTTCCAAATTAGGGTAGTTTAATTTTCGCAAATCTGTTGCATTTACCTGAGTATGTCCATTAAACAACCGAAAAAAAGCATCAACTAGGGTTGAATTGAGATAAACAGCAAGCCCACGAGCCAAAGTAAGGCTAAGTCCACGCCCATCTTTGTGAAAGTAATTCAAGTGATTTTCAAAGCCGACATAGGCATAATTAAATTGCTTGGCATCATAAACCACTGCAACAACACGCCTTTTCTCTTCTTTCGATGAAAATCTTTTGCATAACACATAATGCTCATTTGGTATTAGAAGATGTGCTGTTTGTTCTATATGCACTATCGCTTGAGGCTTTTTAGTTATTTTTGGGTACTCTACATATCCATTCGATAAATTCACCGGATAAATTAAAGGAACAGTATTGCTTTCTGGATTTGTCTTTAGATAATTTTTTGCTCGGAAATCTACTACCCGCCCGGTTGAAACTGTTAGCCCTAAATCTTTCAACGTACAGGTAAAAAGTGCCATTCGTTGAACGATTTGCTGGCTAATATTATCTGGAATAATATGAATAAACTGCTCTAAGTCATCGGGGTTAACTAACTCCGAATATGGTACAGAGTGTGACATTATAAAGTCATCATTAGCGCCACAACTGCTATTGATGATTACACTGCTAGACTTCTGCTTTTGTTTTGTAGCTTGGATAATGATAGTTTCCTGCAAAACATCATCATCATTAAATGCTTCTTGCCGGGACTCAAAAAGATGTACTTGCTCTAAAGCCATCATCTCTAAAAACATCTTGCGAAAGTCACGGAAATATGGCCCATTACAAAAACTGCGCGGGGTAATCGCTACAAACTCTCCACTTGCTTTTAAAAGTTGCGCTGTAGCAGCCATAAAACCAGTATAAAGATTGCTAGTTTCCAAACCTATAGAACGCAGCAATTCTCGCACCTTGGAATTAGCATTTATTTTCAAATAAGGCGGGTTGAGAATAGCATGAGTAAATTCTGTTGCGTAGTTTACCGCCGTAGGCATCGCACTATTCAATAAACCAATCTGAAGCAGCCTGACTGCATCTTCGATAAAATCAGTCTCACGAATTTCGTAACTGAAGGAAATACCCACACGTTGACATTCCTTCTCACATAACTCTAGAGTTTGATGCAAATATCGAATTAAAAAAGGGTCAATTTCATAAGCTACAACGCGCAAACTTGACGTGGATTTTTGATGCTGGCATACTTGTACCACAAAAGCGGCTAGTAATGAACCGATTCCTGCTCCAGCATCCAGCAAGGATATTTCAGTCAAATCTAACCGATTAAACATCCCAGCCATCAATTGGGCTACTGAGGCGGGAGTGAGAAACTGACCCATCGAGGCTTTTTTGTCTTGCCTTAGCTTTAAACTTGTTATAGCCCGACGAAGATCAACTTCTGCAAGCAAGTTTCCACTTGATAGTTTTGCGAGGCTGGTAAACTCTAAACTACTGTTATCACTTGCTACTAACGCTCTATTACTTAATGGAACGATCACAAAGCTAATGCCCTAAAAATTGCTAGAAGAAGTTACTCAATACTTAAAAAAGTCCTGCTGATTCATATAATCGTTTGAGCATTGCTGAAATCTTCGTGCCATAATCTAAATCTGCTGACCAGCGCCCTGATAGCTGATCAATTAATGGCGCAATCCCGCGTGTGACAAAGCGAAACCTGGGATCTACTACTTCTTGTACCAAAGGTTCTAAACTGGCGTAAGCTTTCAAATGTTGGATGTGTGCCCTCACTCCAATTCTGGCACTTGGAAAAGATGCAGCCTCCGCACCACCACCGATCGCACCTAAGCCTGCAAAGTTATTTTGCTCAGGTCTAATATCGCCACCAAACCGTAAAAATCCAGTTTCTACAGACATTTGGCAATAGGCAATATCATAGTTCACTCCCTCTATACCTGCTTCTTCTCGATAAAGTTTTGGGATGTCAGGGAACTGTACTAAAGCATTTTCATTATTGTTTCTCAGAAATAATTGTAACTGGACTTCGGAAGTATTGCCGTTCGACATCACCCGCGAAAATTGGCCAGGGCAAACCGCCAAATTCGAGCGCAAGCTAACAGTACGCGTTGCAGCATTCCAAGTGACTGCAACATTAAAATCTCGCAGTTCGATCGCTTTAACATAAACTACTTTGCGATAGGTAATGCGATTGACATTAGCCGTTTTTGAAAGGTCAATCCGCAAACGGTCTACTAAATCAATGGGAATGTAAGCATTACCATTAACTAAAACTCCTTGCTCTGAGTAATTTTGTCCATTAATATTAATATTAATTGGTGGATAATTTGGTTCCGCCGGAGTTCCAGGAGTGGGGTCAATTACACGACTCCAAGTCACCAATCCATCGACAATTCCCAAAGCAAAATCGCGGCGACGGCTTTGCAGCAAAGCCCGATCCTCTGGATTGCTGAGAAACCCTACTTGCATCACCAAAGCTGGAAGCGTTGTTTGGCGACAGAATGCTAAACTACCTAAGCCACTATTTGTATCTGGCTTGACTCCCCGATTCGGTAATTGGGGTACGCGGCGCAACAACCCCACTAGCAATTGTTCAGCATTACTTCTGCGATCGCTATTATTAACAATGTAGAAGACGCTAGCCCCACGCACGGAAGGGCTGTTAGCCGCATCAGATTCAATCTCTAGGGCGATATCACCCCGGCGGCCACGGGAATTGATCCAGGTAATAGTTTGGGCGGCACTCAAGTCATCAGGGACTGCCAAAATTTCCACATTCCGCGCCCTTAGTTCCGTAACAATCAAATCCCGCAGCAAAATCATTTCTTTAGCTTCAGTTGTACCACCTGCGATCGCACCTGGATCGATCCCTCTGGCTTCTTTGCCTCCGTGAGCTGCTGAAATAAAAATACGCCCCATTTTAAGTATTTCCTCTGATAAAATTAAGTGTAAGCAATTCTATATATCATTCTTGGTCTAGCAACAAGAATATAATAGCTATCAGTTGGGAAATGCACCGCAGTGTTAACTACCAACCGATGATTTAACAGATAAACTAGAATGCAAATCCCCCGCTTGCACCCAGACACAATTGAGGAAGTTAAACTACGGGCTGATATTGTAGATGTCGTCTCGGAATACGTAGTTTTACGCAAACGTGGGAAAGATTTCGTCGGTTTGTGCCCCTTCCACGATGAGAAATCTCCCAGTTTCACCGTCAGCCAGACTAAGCAAATGTACTATTGCTTCGGCTGTCAAGCCGGAGGAAATGCCATTAAGTTTGTCATGGAATTGGGGAAACGTTCTTTTGCTGATGTGGTGCTGGATTTAGCACGGCGTTACCAAGTACCTGTACAAACTCTCGAACCCGAACAACGCCAAGAATTACAGCGTCAGCTATCTTTGCGTGAGCAGTTATATGAAGTTCTGGCAACGTCCGCACAGTTTTATCAACACGCCCTCAGACAATCACAAGGGCAAAAGGCACTTCAATATTTGCAATCTAACCGCCAACTCAAAGAAGAAACAATACAGCAATTTGGTTTAGGTTATGCCCCCGCAGGTTGGGAAACTCTCTACCGTTATTTAGTGGAAGGTAAACATTACCCAGCGCAGATACTGGAAAAAGCGGGATTGATTAAGCCTCGCAAGGAAGGAGGCGGTTATTATGATGTATTCCGCGATCGCTTGATGATTCCCATCCGTGATGTCCAAGGGCGTGTCATTGCCTTTGGTGGTAGAACTCTCACGGATGAACAGCCTAAATATTTGAATTCCCCAGAAACGGAACTTTTTAGCAAAGGTAAAACATTATTTGCCCTCGATCAAGCCAAAGGTGGGATTTCCCAGATCGATCAAGCGGTGGTAGTAGAGGGATATTTTGATGCGATCGCTCTCCACGCTGCTGGAATTAACAACGCGATCGCCTCACTCGGTACAGCTTTAAGCTTAGAACAAGTGCGGTTAATATTACGCTACACCGAATCGAAACAATTAGTACTCAACTTTGATGCTGATAAAGCCGGAACCAATGCCGCCGAACGGGCGATCGGTGAAATTGCCGAATTAGCATACAAAGGCGAAGTTCAGCTAAAAGTTCTCAATTTACCCGATGGTAAAGATGCTGATGAATATTTGCATAGCCACACTCCAGAAGATTATGGAGAACTGCTAAAAAATGCGCCACTTTGGTTAGACTGGCAGATTCAGCAAATTATTCAAGATCGTGATTTGAGACAGGCTACTGATTTTCAGCAAGTAACTCAGCAAATAGTCAAATTACTTAAAAATATAGCTAACAGCGATACACGCAACTATTACGTTTCCTACTGTGCAGAAATACTCAGCTTAGGAGATACCAGACTTATACCCCTACGAGTCGAAAATCTGCTAACTCAAATTGCTCCGGCTGCGGCTACATATTCTAAGCCCGTGTCAGCGAAGAAAGCATGGGGAGGTAGCAAAGTTTCCCACTCTCCACTCCCTACAGAACGCAGTCTTTTAGAACACGCAGAAGCCCTATTATTGCGAATTTATTTGCATTGTCCTGAACAGCGTCAAGCAATTATTGCCGAACTAGAGGAGCGAGATTTGCAATTTAGCCTTTCCCACCACCGATTTTTATGGCAACAAATTTTAGAAATTTCATCCGTTGATGGAGAGACGATAAATTTTGCGTCTCAACCAGATTTAATTTCCCGCTTGCAAGACCAGTTTTTAGAATTTGGCAGCGAGATGGGGTTAATTTCCCATTTATTTCATGTGGATGAAAAAAACCAGAAAGAAATACTTCGGACTCCGCAAGTAGTTCAAGCTGCGATCGCTTGCATGGATTTGGTGATGCTTGAAAAACGCTATCGCCACTTTTTGGAACTATGGCAACAAACTGATCCCGAAGCTGAACCAGAGCGTTATGAATCTTATTATCAGGCTTTCTACGCTGAAAAAATCAAGCTTCAGAAAATAGACCGACAACGGTTATTTTCCATCACAGAGTTGTTGTAGCTTTGCACTCACGCCCAACCTAACTGAAACCTAACCCCTTAGTACAACATTTCATTAATTCGTAGCGAATTCTCTGTGTACCTCTGCGCCCCTACCCTGCGGGAAGGCGTACCCCTCCGGGGAAGCAAGCTACGCGTAGCGTCTCGTAGAGAAGCGCCTATGGGTTTAAAATTTAACCCTCAATTCGCCACGATTTGAGGCAAAACCATAGACTGTAGGGGCAATTCATGAATTGCCCCTACCTGAAAATCTTTCTTTTTGGCTATTCTTTGCGTAAGGTTTGAAGCCCCAGCTAACAAAGATCAGCGATCGCGTTTAGCAGAACGGCGCGATGCCGACGAACGAGCACCAGGCTTATCGCCATTCGTAGCCGGTGGCGCTGCCTTACGTTTAGCCGATGTCTGTGGTAAAGGTTTAGGAGTCCGAGCCGGACGCTGATCACGTTCGGGTTTGGCTCTGTGTTGCCGTCCATTTGGGATTGCTTCGGGGTTGATATCGGGGTTGAGCGCAAAACCAGCTACCACTTCCCTTGGCAAGCGCTGCTCAATCAGTTTTTCGATATCTTTCAATAGAGGGTATTCATCGACGGACACCAGCGATACGGCTTCACCTGACGCGCCAGCGCGGCCAGTGCGCCCAATGCGATGAACATAATCCTCTGGTACATTGGGTAGATCGAAGTTAACTACATGAGGCAGTTCGCTGATATCAAGACCCCTAGCAGCAATGTCTGTCGCCACCAATACTTGTAAGCTGCCATTTTTGAACTTTGCCAGAGCATTAGTCCGCACCGGCTGGCTCTTATTACCGTGGATTGCCAGTGCTTGAATGCGGTCTTCGCCTAACTGCTTAACCAAACGGTCAGCACCATACTTAGTGCGGGTAAATACTAGCACTTGATACCAATTATCTCGGCGAATCAGGTGAGCAAGTAATTGGCGTTTCTTGTCACGGTCTACGTGGTAAATTTTCTGTGCGATCGTCTCGGCGGTAACGTTGCGGCGTGCTACCTCAATCATCGTCGGGTTATTAAGCAGCCCGGCGGCAAGTGTCTTAATTTTGTCCGAGAAAGTAGCGAAGAATAGCAAATTTTGTCGCTTTTTGGGCAATAGTGAGAGGATGCGGCGGATATCATGAATAAAGCCCATGTCTAGCATTCGATCTGCTTCATCTAGCACCAAAACCTCAATATGCGAGAGGTTCAGCGTCCCTTGCTGTACATGGTCTAACAGTCGCCCTGGAGTAGCGACTAGAATATCCACTCGGTTCTTTAAACGCTGTTTTTGCAGATTAATTCCGACTCCGCCGAACATTACCATCGAGTTTAGCTGCAAGTACTTGCCGTACTCGCGCACGCTTTCTTCTACCTGTGCGGCGAGTTCACGAGTTGGGGTAAGAATCAGCGCCCGGATCGGCGGGTATCCCTTATATGTAGCTTTAATGCTCTTGTCAGACGACAACCGATGCAGAAGCGGTAGGGTAAAACTAGCGGTCTTTCCAGTACCAGTTTGTGCCCCAGCTAGCAAATCGCTACCCGACAAGACGGCAGGAATGGACTGCATCTGAATTGGCGTGGGTTCGGTGTACCCGCGCTCAGTAACCGCACGGATAATTTCATTGGACAAGCCGAGAGTAGAAAAAGACATAAAACTCCAAAAATAACATCGGCCTGTCGCCAATGGCGGCGTCAGTCTTAGGCGGACGGATAAAAAAGCGTTGAAAGGCTGATGGGCAATAGCGCAAAGACTGAAGAGCGAGTGCCGCAATTCCACATTTTAACAGATTGTAGTCGATTGTGTCGTTAAAGTTGCTCTAATTCAGTGTTGTGTTAAATTAGCATTACTTGGAATGTAAAATGTTGAACAACTAGGAGAAATTCGTTATCGCAATCCAAAAGCAACTGATTAATTCACAAATCAAGTCACCTAGCGTGTTCTTGATTGACCATGAGAATAACAATCGTGGTCTGATCGACACCAATGAGGCGCTACAGCTAGCCGAGAGTTTAGAGCTTGACTTAGTTGTAGTCTCCCAAGGCAAAGAGGCTCCAATCGCCAAGATTCTCAACTATGGCAAGCTTCAGTATCAAAAGAAAAAACGTCAGAGCCAGAGTGCTAGACCCACGGTCAAGGAAGTTCGATTTGGTCTAAACGTGGGCGTGGCTGATTACAATTTACGCATCGAACAAGCAGGTGAGTGGTTAAGTAAAGGCGATTCTGTCAAGTTTGCCATTCGTTTACGAGGCCGAGAACATCAATATCGTGACAAAGCGGGAGAACTGCTAGACCGAATTGCAAATGATCTCAGTCAAGTAGGTAAAATCCAGTCGCTGGATAAACGCGCACTAGTTGTTCAAGTCATTCCTGCCTAGTTAATCTTGCGATCGCTGGAGGATGTATTTGTAACAGCTTGTAAACAACGAAAAAACCTGGAGGCAACACTGTCGCTTCTATGGAAAAAACATTGACATTCTCCCCACTGAAGATAGCAAGGGGAATTTTCGCTGTGCAATAGTGGAGATGAGCTTGTCCTAAGCATATAGAATAGTAGACAACCCTGTACAATAAGGTAAAACTTTGTACAGGGTTTTGTTTTATGGATAAACCGAATAAATTTGCAAATTAATGTTAATAACTGGTAGCTAAAATAATCCACTAACCCATCTTACCGAACGCTTATCTTTTGACTTTTTCAACCATAGTAAAGCTGCTAAAAAACCTATTAAAAGGATGACTAATGTATAAGCTACAAGAAAAATATATTCCATTGCTATAAGGAACTGAAAGTAGGTTTTTGACTAACTATGAGATATTTAAATTTGATATAGCGGTTCCCATTTACATGGGGTATGACATTATATTGCGAAGTGTAAGGGCACGGCAGTGCCGTGCCCCTACGGGTATACCTCACGGGGCAGGGCGGTGAGCAGAAGGTTTCCAGTAGCCATATTTCTGTTAGAGCTTGTTTTTTGACTATTGATTGTTAAGCATCAATCGGCGCATTTATTGATTAGGTGTGTCAAGGCATCAATCAGGCGATCGCTTTCCATTGGTATAATGTCCTTTCCATGCATCACATTTTGAGTAATATGAAAATGCACCAATGCTCCTAAAAGAATTCTCGCTGTCGCCTCTGGATCAGGTATCTTTAATTCTGGAACCGCCAAGTAGTGAGTAAGAGTTTGGGCTACTGGCATAATCATCACCCGAACACAAATTTGAGCTAACTCAGGAAAACGCCCAGATTCCCCGATTAGTACTCGCATAAATGCACTATGTTCTTTGTCGTTAATCATCTGCTCTAATGCTTTGGTTGCTACCTGGTGCAGTATGGCAACTGGTTCTCCCTCAATAGGTGCTGTGCCAAAAATGGAGCTGTTCTTTTTGCTTGTCAGTTGCTCTAACAGTACTTTAAAAAGTCCTTCTTTATCTTGAAAGTGGCTATAGACTGTCGCTTTAGAAACACCTGCTGCTACTGCTACCCGATCCATGCTTGTACCAGCATAGCCATGTTGAAGAAATTCTTGCATTGCCCCTTGCAGAATTTGCTCCACTTTATCAACAGAATTGTCTCGATCAACTTCGCCAGCTTTGATGCGTACCATTTATTAATCATCCTTTCTTATAAACAATATTAATAGATGCTGCAAAATGCCCCAGTACAAAATGGCGAAAATAAATATACCCTTCGATAAAGCCCAAAAGTCTCTATTATCAGCTTTTCTCTCTTCTACTTTCTTGTAGTAGAAAATTAATCTCAATAGGGAATAGTATTCCGATGTAGAATACCGAGCAAATTGATTGACAAGTTTAGTTGTATCATATTGACTAAACTAGTCCGTTTAGTTTAGCATGAATTGAACTGGACGGTTTAGTACAAGTTGCTACTGGTGGTAAGGGGAAAATAGTATGGAGCAAAACAGGAATTCAGAGGGTTTAAGGTCTTCTCAGAATCTTGTGCGATCGCCTGTTCTACTTGCAATAATTACAGCTCTAGCAATAGGTGGAATCAGTGTTTATGCTGTAATGAAGTTTCAGGCTACAGCTAATGAAAAACAAAAAACACCAGTAGCAGTTCAGCCCGTGGTAAAAACAGTAACAGCATTAGGGCGGTTGGAACCAAAGGGAGAGGTAATAAAACTGTCAGCGCCTTCTTCTAATGAAGGAAATCGGGTAGAGCAACTATTGGTGAAAGAAAGCGATCGCGTCAAAGCTGGGCAGGTAGTTGCGATTATGGACAACCGCGATCGGCTACAAGCTAGTTTGGCTGAAGCACAAAAACAAGTTCAAGTTGCCAAATCTCGCCTTAACCAGGTAAAAGCTGGAGCCAAACAGGGAGAAATTGGAGCGCGTCAAGCTAGCGTGAATCGTTTGCAAGTAGAACTAGAAGGAAACATTAAAACTCAGCAAGCCACAATTAATCGTATAGAAGCAGAACTCCTTGGGCAACAACGGAGCTTGCAAGCAACAGTGGCTCGCGTAGCAGCCGAGAGACGTAATGCCGAAGCTGACGTGCAGCGCTACGAAACTTTATACAAAGCAGGAGCAATTTCTAGCCAGGAAGTTGATAGCAGACGCTTAAGCGCCGAAACTTCCACTCAAGCGTTAATTGAAAGCCAAGCCACTCAGACAAGAACTGTCGCAACCCTACAACAGCAGATTAACGAAGCAAAAGCCAACCAGGATCAAACCCTCGCCAGCTTGCAACAGCAGATTAACGAAGCAAAAGCTAACTTGAATCAAACCGTTGAAGTCCGTCCAACAGATATAGCAAACGCACAAGCAGAGGTAGACAGCGCTCAAGCCACCGTGGATAAAATTAGAGCCGAACTGGCGCAGGCTTATGTTGTGGCTCCTAAAGCCGGTCGAATTTTGGAGATTAATACACGAGCCGGAGAAACTGTTGGCAATGAAGGAATTGTGGCTCTAGGTCAAACCGACCAGATGTATGCAGTAGTAGAAGTCTACCAAAGTGATATCAAGAAAGTGCGTCCGGGACAGGATGTGCGGGTAAGTAGTGATTCACTAGGCAATGAATTAGAGGGAAGAGTGGATTGGATTGGTATGCAGGTAAAGCGGCAAAATCTAATCAACGCTGACCCCTCTAGCAATATTGATGCCAGAGTAGTGGAAGTGCATGTCCAACTGAATAAACTATCTAGCCAAAATGCTTCTAGCTTAACTAATTTGCAAGTCAAGGCGGTAATTGAACTGTGATTGGATTTATCGAGCAACTGCGGCGGCGAACGCCTTTAGGATGGCTGCAACTGAGCCATGAAAAAGGCCGTCTTTTGGTAGCATTGTCAGGAATTGCCTTTGCCGATGTTTTGATGTTCATGCAGCTAGGGTTTCAGACTGCCCTGTTTGAAAGTAACACAATGCTGCATCGCAGTATGGAGGCTGATATGTTTGTCATCAGCCCCCAAGCACGTAACCTAGCAGGTCTGTCTAGCTTTACGCGGCGACGGCTGTATCAAGCAATGGATATACCAGGTGTAAAGTCAGCAGAAGGAATGTATATCAACATTGTTGATTGGAAAAATCCCCAAACACATCAGAAGACGACAATATTAGTTATGGGGTTCAATCCTGATCAGCAAGTGTTCAACTTAGCGGATGTGAATCGCCAGATAGATTCTATTAAGCTACCAGATACCGTTTTGTTCGATCGCGCCTCTAGAGGAGATTATAATGACGCGATCGCGCAAATTGACCAAGGTAAAACTGTCACAACCGAAATAGAACGCCGGACAATTACCATTAGCGGCTTATTTTCAGTCGGGGCTTCCTTCATAGCAGATGGTACTTTGATCACCAGCGACCAGAACTTTTTGCGACTATTTCCCAGACGAGAAGCAAGCGGTGTCAGTGTAGGTTTAGTGAAACTACAACCAGGCTACGACCCAAAGCAAATGAAAATAGCTTTAGAATCTCATTTAGATGATGATGTCAAAGTTTTAACTCAAGCAGAATTTATCGAATTTGAAATAAATTACTGGAAAACAAATACAGCCATCGGGTTTATCTTCAGCCTGGGTGTAGCAATGGGGTTTATGGTGGGCGTGATTATCGTCTATCAAGTTCTTTCTACAGATGTGAATTCTCATATAAAAGAATACGCCACTTTCAAAGCAATGGGGTATAACAATCTCTACTTATTAGGTGTGGTGCTTGAAGAGGCGATAATTTTGGCAGTTTTAGGTTTTATTCCAGGAGCGATCGCACCTTTAGGACTTTATCATTTAACTCGTAATGCTACCAATTTACCACTTTATATGACCGTAGGGCGGGCCTTGACAGTATTAACGCTGACCATGATTATGTGTATAATTTCTGCTGCGATCGCCACCCGTAAATTACAGTCTGCTGATCCCGCAGATATGTTTTAGAAAATGGGCATTGGGCATTGGGCATTGGGCATAAAGATACTTACCCAATTCCTAATCTAAAATCTAAAATTTAAAATCTAAAATTGGTATGCCTGCTGTAATCTCTGTTAAAAATCTCGACCATTACTTTGGTTCTGGTCAACTCCGCAAGCAAGTTCTCTTTGATATCAACTTGGATATTAACGCCGGCGAAATTATTATTATGACCGGGCCTTCTGGTTCTGGTAAAACTACACTTCTCACCTTAGTCGGCGGCTTGCGTTCTGCCCAATCTGGCAGTTTGCAAATATTGGAACAAGAACTGTGTGGCGCTAACAAAAGACAACTTACCCAAGCGCGACGCAGTAACGGTTATATTTTCCAAGCGCATAACTTGCATGGTAGCCTGACAGTACTCCAGAACGTCAGAATGGGCTTGGAAGTGCATAATAATATTTCCCCGGCAGAAATGAAAACCCGGTCAGCCCAAATGTTAGAGGAGGTAGGATTAGGGCATCGCCTGAATTATTATCCTGACGATTTATCTGGGGGACAAAAACAAAGAGTTGCGATCGCTCGTGCGTTGGTCGGTCGTCCTAAAATTGTCTTAGCGGATGAACCCACTGCCGCCCTTGACAGTAAATCGGGACGAGATGTGGTCAACCTCATGCAAACCCTAGCTAAAGAACACCATTGTACTATTCTTTTAGTTACTCATGACAATCGCATTCTAGATATTGCCGATCGCATCGTCTACATGGAAGATGGCAAGTTAGTAAATGACACTGCTGTTGTTGCAGCCGGTTAAGTTGGTTCTCCTCAAGATTTTTTATTTGGCTCAAAAACCGTCTCTGTAATTTCACTAATGCCAATGTAGCGACTTATCTGCTAGAGATTTGAAAGGTTTACTGTTATATAAGAAATGCTTGCCAGAGTTTGGAGTGCATCAATTGTGGGCATCGATGCCGTCAAAGTCGGCGTAGAAGTCGATGTGTCAGGGGGATTACCGGGAATTGTTATCTTGGGACTGCCAGATTCAGCGATTCAAGAATCACGAGAAAGAGTCAAAGCAACGCTGAAGAATGCAGGTTTCGCCTTTCCCATGCGGAAAATCGTGATCAATTTAACTCCGGCAGATTTACGGAAAGAAGGCCCCTGTTTCGATTTGCCTATTAGTGTGGGAATTTTGGCGGCTTCTGAGCAAGTTAGCGCTGATTTGTTGGGGGATTATCTATTTTTGGGCGAAGTCTCTCTGGATGGCAGTTTGCGTCCGGTGGCTGGTGTTTTACCGATCGCAGCAGCAGCGCAAAAGATGGGAATTGCAGGTTTAGTTATCCCTGCTGATAATGCCCAAGAAGCAGCAGTGGTTCAAGACTTGGCTGTTTACGGCTGCAAACATCTGTCTGATGTGGTGGATTTTTTAAATAATCCCGGACGTTACAAACCTGTGCAAATTGATCATACAACGGAGATAGCAACAATATCTTCTTACCCTGGCGCAGATTTGCATGATGTGAAAGGACAAGCTCATGGGCGTCGTGCCTTAGAAATTGCTGCTGCTGGTGGACATAATTTAATTTTTGTCGGGCCGCCTGGTAGTGGGAAAACCATGTTAGCACGGCGCTTACCAGGAATTTTACCGCCCCTGAGTTTTGCCGAATCTTTAGAAGTGACTCGCATCTATTCGGTGGCTGGTTTATTGAAAAATCGTGGTTCGTTAGTACGCGATCGCCCTTTTCGCAGTCCCCACCACTCAGCATCCGGGCCTTCTCTGGTTGGTGGCGGTAGCTTCCCTCGTCCTGGGGAAATCTCATTATCTCACAGGGGCGTGCTGTTCCTTGATGAATTAACTGAGTTTAAACGTGATGTGCTGGAATTTCTGCGCCAGCCTTTGGAAGATGGCTATGTGACAATTTCCCGTACCAAACTATCAGTAACGTTTCCCGCGCAGTTTACTTTGGTGGCGAGTACCAATCCCTGTCCTTGCGGTTACTATGGCGATACCATCCAACAATGTACTTGTTCTCCTCGTCAACGCGAGCAATATTGGGCAAAACTTTCTGGGCCATTGATGGATCGAATTGATTTACAAGTTGCGGTGAATCGCTTGAAACCAGAAGAAATTACCCAACAACCTACTGGAGAAGCATCAATAACAGTGCTACAACGAGTGCAACAAGCAAGCGATCGCGCCATTACCCGCTTCCAAGGAGAAGCAAATCTGCGTTGTAATGCCCACATGCAAAGTCGTCATCTCCAGAAATGGTGCAAACTAGATGATGCTAGTCGCAATTTATTAGAAGTAGCCATTAGAAAATTAGGTTTATCGGCAAGAGCCAGCGATCGCATTCTCAAAGTAGCACGAACTATTGCAGATTTAGCGGGAGACGAGGAGCTAAAAACCAATCATGTAGCGGAAGCAATTCAATATCGCACAATCGATAGAATGCAGTAGACATAGGATTGAAAAACCTTAAACTCTGTAGGTTGGGTTGAGGAACGAAACCCAACATTTGTCGTAGGTTGTTGGGTTTTACTTCCCTACGGGACGCTGTTCGCGTTCGTTCAACCCAACCTACAATTATCCTTAACTAATGATTTGGTTTCAGCTTAGAGGTTATTTGTAAAGAAATCTAAACAGGAACAGTTGGGTTGAATACAAATGATAAGGTAAAAATCAACAGTATATGTACTGAATTGAATACCTAAATAAGTTTACATACTCATTGTACAAGACCAGTTCAACTGAAAACAAAATACAGGAGTGAAAGTTGATGGAAGCGAATATTAGAACGCGAGCAGCTTTGGCAGCAGGCATAATGCTAGGTGGTATGACGATGTTATCGCCGGGTGTAGCCCTTTCACAATCTGCTAACCCAGGCAACATTACAGGTCGGTGGAGTGCAGTAGCAAACACCAGTGCTGGCAGTCTTAACATTAGACAATCCGCAAACGGTGCTATCTCCGGCACTTTCCTTGGAACTTCCTTGGACGGGTACTATAATCCTTCCTCGCGCCGTTTAGTATTTGTACGCATTCTTAATGGAATTCCAATTCAGTTTTATTCAGGATGGATCTCACAGAACGGTTTGGGGCTAGGGGGACAACTCAACATTTGGAACTTCTCAGCAGGTAATCCAAGTGGGGGAGTTGATTACAACTTTAGCGCCACTAAGGTTTCTGACTTCCCAAACTAGGCAGAAGGGTTTAGTGAATTCGTAGCGCACCTGCTCTATTCCTCTCGTGCAATATTACAGCTATTTTCCAGGAGAATATGCTGACGACCATTTAAGCTAGACTTTATCTAAAATGAGCAACTAAGTTTTCTTTATCCGGTAAAAACCCTGGTTTTTTAGTAAATACTTTTTCCACGTCAAAGATTATCTATGAAGTTCAAAAAGTAAAACTATAGTCCCACAGAGGTTTCAGGTTAGACGTTCGTGAAACGACTCCGCAGGAGTATCGCGTTGCGAAAAAATGGATAAAGTCGAGCTAATATCATGTCCGTTTGATTAGTGATTAAACCCGAAGAACCCCACCCCGCCAAAGCTACGCTTCGTCTCCCCTCCCCGCAAGCGGGGAGGGGTTCTTTTATTATGGGTAATTTGGCGGACATGATATGAGAGGTTGTTTGCAAAGTCTAATTTATGACTTGTCTGGGCGACTAGAAGTCGCGGCTACACGAGACTTTACCCACCTTCCCTACGGGACGCTGCGCGAACGTGGGTTAAAAACTCTTGATTTTTTATTAGGAGTCGTGTAAAAATAAGTTGAACAATTTAATATTTGTAGTGTGGGCATCTTGCCCGCGCGAGCAAGATGCTCGCACTTATTTTTACTTGATGCCTTAGTCCACGTAGGAAGACGAGAGCTTGTGTAGTAGCGGATTATATTCGCCCAATACTTTTCAAACAACCTCTTAAAACGCAGGAGAAATTAACTGACCAATACGCTTGAGAATTTGCAAAACGGCGTACAGTTCTCTCGCGGATGCAAACGGAGCAAAAACCCTTGACAAATCGTACTGTGGTGTATTTGTTTGCGTCACTTTGACAAATAAAATATCGTCTCCATTCGTCACCATCCCAAACACAGCTTTACTGGCGTTAGGGTTAGCCATCATATAAGCTAGGGCTTGCGGTACAGCCGACCAAACTGACAGTGTGGTTTTTTTCGACTCTAACACCATCACCCATAACTGATCTTGTAGCACTAAAACATCAATCCGTCCGCGCAGTATTTCCTGACCATCATCCAGCACTAGTTCCACAGATGATTCAGCCTTAATTCTGAAAGGAGGATCGTAAAACCCGGAAAGTGCAAGTATTGGTGACACCAACAATAATATCACTGTCCCTTCTAGTAAATCACCGCCGGTACGGTGATAGAGATACCTGCGTCGCACGACATCCACAGAGGCTTTTTCCGCTTCCGTAATTTCAGACAATTCCTCATACCACTCTGGGAAAAATTGCTCGTCTTCAACACGGACAAAACCGAATCGATTTTCTGCATCCTCAAGAGTGGTAATCGCTTCTGTAATTGCTGCCGTCTGTGTCATTGCTTCTAGCTAAAAATTGCTTTGCTACATTATCAACATCAGCGCATCTTTATTATCGCTAATTAGCGCGATCGCATCTATTTTTGAACTTAAGCAGCAGTCAATAAATAATAGTGCTTAAAAATTTGCCGAAAATCAGTGTGGAAAACACACTTTCTGTACTAACAATGCTAAAGGCTGGCTATGCTTACGCGTCATCTGAAAAAGCATCACCCATTTTTGTCTTCTAGACTCTGTACCAAATTGAATCCGATAACCACACACTGAGATAATTTACAGCGTAACTACTATTGACAAAATTAATTTTGCCTTAACCTGTCAAAAATGATTTAAGTGTAATCTGTAGTCATAAGTAAGCTTCAACCATTAATCCTTTTAGTAAAGGATAGCTTGTTGCTTAATCAAAATTAGAAAATCTTATCTTGGAGTGTAGAATGAAAGGCTTTATCACACGTAAAATTGCCCTTGTAGTTACTTTAGCCACTGTAAGTCTTGGCTTGAGTGCTAACAAAATTTCAGCTGACGTTGGGATCACGAAATTAGGTGATATCCTTCAAATAAATGTTACAGGCAAATCGTCTAGTTTAAGATTCATTGGCTTGACCTCAAATAATACTCTTGTAAATATAGATCCGAGTGGATTTGCTAAAGCAATTCAAGTCAAAGGAATTGACGGCAACCTGCAAGGCATTGACTTCCGTCCAGCAAACGGTCTGCTTTACGGTGTCACAGATACTGACAACATATATACCATCAACTTTATAACTGGTCGGGCGACCTTTGTGAGCAAACTATCTAGCAGCTTTAATGGAGGATTTCAGTCAGGGTTTGACTTCAATCCCGTACCAGACCGCTTACGGATAGTAGGTAGCAATGACCAAAATTTTCGTACCAATGTAGATACTGGTGCAGTTACTGTTGATACACCCCTAGCTTATGCTACTGATGATGTCAACGCCAAAGTTGACCCCAACGTTACCGCCGTCGCTTACATAAATTCGGTTGCTGGAGCCACATCAACTCAACTTTATGGGATTGATTACGATCTTGACGTGTTAGTACTGCAAAATCCACCCAATGATGGCACTCTCAGAACAATTGGCAATCTCGGTGTTAACTTTGCACCGATAAGCGGGTTCGACATCTTTACAAATAGACAAGGCACAAATACTGGCTATGCGCTGTCTGGTTCAGTTCTTTACACTATTAATCTATCTACTGGGATTGCAACTAAAATCGCCGATGTACCTAAAGGTAACTTCATTGGTTTAGCCGTTACATCTAAGTAGCCATCTCCAAGCTCGACTTTATCATTGGTTAAAAGCCTAAATGCATATGCTCTGCTCTTGATTGTTAAGATATTCAATTGAGAGCAAAGCAAATGCTTCAGAAACTCTCACGAACTCTTCATCAACACATTACGACCTATGCTTGAAGAGTTCGTGATGTATGTCTTCCACTGAGCTAAAGCTTCCTTAGCTCACCAAAAAGCAAATTATTTATAGATATTCCTGTCAAGGAAATTATAGACTCTGCTAAATTCCTCCTCCAGGACGCTTCACAAACACCCTTGGGAGGATGTGGCTACCTAGTAAATCAGTATCCAATATATCAGGAAGTAAGCGACATTCCCTAAGGAGACTGATTGGATGAATTTGCAGGCGATTTTGAAGTTATTCCAAGAGACATTCAAAGAATGGAGTGAGGATAAAGCCTCACGGTTAGCGGCGGCATTAGCTTATTACACGATTTTTTCTATTGCACCATTGCTAATTATTGTAATTGCGATCGCAGGGGCAGTATTTGGAGAGGAAGCGGCAAGAGGTCAAATCGTTGGGCAAATTCAAGGTTTAGTCGGCCCAGATGGCGCAGAATTTATCCAAACAGCCATTCAGAATGCTAACAAACCAAAAACAGGAGCGATCGCTTCCATTATTAGTGTCATAGTTCTCCTAGTGGGTGCTACTGGTTTATTTACCGAGTTGCAAGATTCCCTCAACACGATTTGGGAAGTGAAACCGAAACCCGGACGCAGTGTAACTAACATGATTCGCCTACGGGTTTTGTCCTTTGCAATGGTGGTCGGTATTGGCTTTTTACTTTTAGTCTCTCTGGTAATTAATACGGCATTAGCAGCATTACTAACATACTTTAGTAACTTAGTGCCAGGTGTTGATTTCCTCTGGCAAATTATAAATTTCATCCTCTCTTTTGCCATCACTACGTTCCTGTTCGGACTAATTTTTAAAGTCCTACCAGATGTCGAAATTGGTTGGAGTGATGTTTTAATTGGAGCTATGCTCACCTCCTTTTTGTTCTCTATCGGTAGATTTTTGTTAGGACAATATTTAGGTAATGGTAGTTTTGGTTCAGCCTATGGTGCAGCTGGTTCACTGGTAGTAATCTTAGCTTGGGTTAACTATGCCGCGCAGATTCTTTTTTTCGGTGCCGAGTTTACCCAAGTTTATGCCAGAAAGTACGGTAGCGGCATAACCCCATCTAAACATGCCATACCTTTATCTGATAACACGAACGGCAAGACTCCAACAGGACAAACATCGACTAACAAAAAGCCTCCTTCTAATTTTATGAATCGCTTGTTCCAGTCTTTCAAGAAGCCCAAGCGTTTAAAACAGAGAAGAAAAAATCAGCGATTTTAATCCTTGCTTGCAGGAGAGTTATATTTGCAAATATGATAGATATAGAAGTCCTAAATTATTTGTAAAAATAAATTAACCGCAGAGGCGCAGAGAACGCAGAGAGAGGAATCGGAGATTTTCACGACTAATTTCAGATTGCTATATTGAAGTATCTAATACCAAGTCCAGGTAATTATTTATTCCCCTCCTCGCCTGCGGGGAGGGGAGACAAAGCGTAACTTTGGCGGGGTGGGGTTCTTCGGGTTTTACACTGGATTTTTTCCAGAAGTCTATTGAGAAAGGAAGAAAATCAGTGCTAATGGAAAAATGGTTTTTTATCAATTGGCAGGCAATCTTTATTCCTAGCATCAGCATCTTTGAGTTAATTATCCGTGGTTCGCTGGTTTATTTAGCACTCTTCTCAGTGCTACGCGTGCTTCCTAGCCGACAACTAGGAACACTAGGAATTACTGATTTACTCGTAGTTGTGCTATTTGCTGAAGCTGCCCAAAACGCTATGGCAAGTAATTATACATCGATTACTGAAGGCGCGATCTTGGTAGGAACTGTGATTTTTTGGAGCTACTTGCTGAACTGGTTAGGCTACAAAATACCCCAGTTCCAACGTTTTCTGAATCAGCCACCACTGCTACTAGTAAAAAATGGTCGGATGATTGAGCGTCATTTGCAACGAGAGTTAATTACAGACGATGATCTGATGAGCAAGTTACGCCAGCAAGGTGTGGAATTTTTAACAGATGTGAAGTTTGCATATATGGAGGCTGACGGCAGCATTAGTATCATTACCTCAGATTCAAAAACTAGTTCCGTCCCTGAGCAAAAAGCAGTACTAAAAAGCGATCTACATTAATTAAATTGTAAAATATGACGGTTGTATTCTGTGCCGAACTGTGATTGAGCGTTATACTTTGCCCGAAATGGCTAATCTGTGGAGTGAAACCTATAAGCTAAAAACTTGGCTGCAAGTCGAAATTGCTGTTTGCGAGGCTCAAGCTGAACTAGGTTACATTCCATCTCAGGCGGTTGAGGAAATTAAGGCCAAGGCAGATTTTGACCCAAAGCGGGTGCTGGAAATTGAGGCTGTAGTCCGCCACGATGTCATTGCTTTCTTGACAAATGTCAACGAGTATGTTGGTGATGCCGGACGCTACATTCACCTGGGTTTAACTAGTTCGGATGTTTTGGATACAGCTTTAGCACTGCAATTGGTTGCCAGCCTGGATATATTATTGCAACGTCTGGAAGATTTGATTCAGGTAATTCGCCAAAAAGCACGGGAACATCGTCATACAGTGATGGCTGGCCGATCGCATGGTATTCATGCTGAACCGATTACTTTTGGTTTCAAGTTAGCTGGCTGGTTAGCAGAAGTGTTGCGACACCAAGAACGTCTAAGAATACTCCGCCAAACGATCGCTGTGGGTAAGATTTCTGGTGCAGTGGGAACCTATGCGAATGTTGAACCGCGTATAGAAGCGATCGCTTGCCAAAAACTCGGACTCAAACCCGATACGGCCTCAACACAAGTTATTTCCCGCGATCGCCACGCCGACTATGTGCAACAATTAGCTTTGGTAGCAGCATCCATCGAACGTTTTGCTGTAGAAATTCGCAATCTGCAAAAAACAGACGTTCTGGAAGTTGAAGAATTCTTCTCCAAAGGTCAAAAAGGTTCCTCAGCCATGCCACACAAGCGCAATCCCATCCGTTCGGAACGGCTGACAGGAATGGCGCGACTCGTCAGAAGCCATGCCGGTGCAGCTTTGGAAAACGTTGCTCTTTGGCATGAAAGGGATATTTCCCATAGTTCTGTAGAACGGGTAATTTTGCCAGATGCTTGCACTTTGACGCACTTTATGTTGTCAGAAATAACTGACTTGGTGAAAAACCTCTTGGTTTATCCTGAAAACATGAAACGAAATCTCAACTGTTACGGCGGCGTTGTGTTCAGCCAAAAAGTGCTACTGGCTTTAATAGACAAGGGAAGCAACCGAGAAGAAGCTTATGCGATCGTTCAAGAAAGCGCTCACACCGCTTGGAACAAGCCAGAAGGTAATTTCCAGGACTTGATTAGCAAAGATCCTCGCGTTACCGAAAAGTTGTCCCAAGCAGAACTAGAAGTCTGTTTTGACCCCCAGCAGCATCTGAGGCATTTAGAAGAAGTTTACCAACGACTGGGAATTTAGGATTAATTTGCTTGTAGTGAGCGCTTAAGCGCTTACTACTAAGGAACATGGATTAAATAAAATGCAAAACTTCATCCTGTCTCTAGCTTCCCTCTCCTTTATAAGGAGAGGGATTGAGGGTGAGGTAAGCCAGGGACATAAACTATATGTTATTTAATTCTTATTCCTAACCTGTTATCCAACAAATACGCAAATTTTTTCAAATACTATAAATCTTTAATATTGCATTCTTGAAGACTGTCAGTTTAGTGCTGGAATTTTTGCCAGGACTGGGTAGTATAAATAACAAATATCTACTTATTTATTAGTACTTCGAGTGCCTTGATGATTGAAATCCTAGCCACACTTTCAGCCTCTGCGGCAGCAGGAATGAGAATAGGTACACCTCTGCTGATCATTGGATTATTGCAGGGTAGTAACTTGTGGTCGCAAGTTCCAATTTTATCTCACATTTCTCCACCAATATTATTAGGCTGCCTCACCAGTTGGTCGTTAATTGAATTATTAGCCTCAAAAAAGCTCCGGGGGCAAAGATTGCTACAACTAGTTCAGTTATTAATGTCTCCCGTCGTGGGAGCAATTATGGGGTTAGCAGTAGCTACAGCAACAGCAACGCCAGACTGGGTGATTGCCTTAATTGGAGGTTTGTTAGCTTTAGTACTCCAGTTAGTTCAAGTTGGTTGGTTCTATCGCTTACGCGGATTACCGTTGTGGGCAGTCTTTCTTCAAGATACCTTGTGTGTTGCTCTAGTACTTTTTGCCTTTGATGCTCCCTGGCAAGGAGGATTAATTGCTTTAATACTGCTCTGGTTTGCAGTTCGTAGCGCGAAGCAGTGGTATGACTGGTATTGGCAGAAAAGTTAGGAGTTAAAAGTAAGAAGTGAGGAATGAAGATAGAAGTTAAAAGTTGAAGAATTAGTGAAAAAATTTCAAAATCCTAATATCATGTCCGCCAAATTACCCATAAAAAAAGAACCCCACCCCCAACCCCTCCCCGCAGGCGGGGAGGGGAGACAAAGCATAGCTTTGGCGGGGTGGGGTTCCGGGTGTTATGCTTAATTGTCCAGACATCATATAACTCCTAACTCCTAACTCCTTTCACTTACTGCAAAAGTCCAATCATGTGCAAGAAGCCGTGACCGGTAATCAGTTCTATGATTAAGGCAATGAAGCCCAGCATAGCAATCCGACCATTCCAGACTTCAGCGCTAGTAGTCAGACCCCATTGCCAACCCTCTTTGGGGTACATTTTCACCATTTTTTTCATTTGGGCAGCTTGCGAAAGCTTGAAACTGGGGTTTTTCAGCGCATCAATCACTAAGTCTGCTAGTGCATTAATAAATACTGGATTGGTATTGGGAGCAGGTACGCGACGGAAGTTGTGAATTCCTGATTTTTCGGCTACTTCCCGATACTCAATATCAATTTCTTGTAGTGTCTCAATATGCTCTGAGACAAAACTGATAGGTACGACAACCAAATCTTTCACGCCTTGTGCGCCTAGTTCTTTGAGCGCATCCTCAGTATAAGGTTGAAGCCATTCTACTGGGCCAACGCGACTTTGGTAAGCTAAGGTGTGGGCATTGGGTCGATTGAGGGTCTGCATAATCAGAGCAGTACATTCTTCAATTTCTTGCTGATAAGGATCGCCAGCCTCTTCAACGTAGCTTTTAGGAACGCCGTGAGCGCTGAAGAATATATGAACCTCGTCTGGATTAGGAAACTGCCTGAGTTCTTGGGCTACTAGTTCCGCCATTGCTTGCAGGTAGCCTGGTTCTTTGTACCAAGAAGGAATGACGGTGTAATCAATGGGTTGAAGTTTTGGATCTTCTTGCCAAAGTTTTTCTAAAAGCCGGAAGCTAGAACCACTGGTACTGATCGAAAACTGGGGATATAGTGGTAAGATTACCAGGTGTTCTATATTATCTTGAGTTATCTGTGCGATCGCTTCTTCTGTATAAGGATGCCAATAACGCATTCCCACGTAAATCTTGGCTTCTTGTCCTAAATAACCCAACTGTTCTTTTAAAGCTTGCCCTTGCGCTTCTGTGATCCGCCGCAGTGGGGAACCGCCACCGATTTGCTTATAATTTGCTTGAGATGTTGTGGTTCGCCGCGTGGCAATAAACCAGGCTAGAGGCTTTTGCAACCAGCGAAATGGTAGGCGAATAATTTCCGGATCGGAAAATAGGTTGTACAAAAACGGCCCGACATCCTCTAGCTTATCGGGGCCACCGAGATTGAGTAATAAGACGCCTACACGACCCATAGCAGTTACTTTCCCCCAATCTTTTTAGGTTTTTTACTAATGTTAACAATATATCTTTATTAAATAATAAAGCTTAATAGCAAGGAAATATGCAATGGCAACAATTTTAAGGGATTGGAGTTACCGATATCAGTGGCTGTATGATGGTATCTCTCGTTTAGCAGCCTTAAGTGTAGGTGGTGAAGCCCGTTTTCGGCAACTTGCTTTGCAAGGCTTAACAATTGACTTAGATACTCAGGTCTTAGATTTATGTTGCGGGAGTGGTCAAACAACGCAATTTTTGGTAAAACTTTCACAAAATGTAACAGGATTGGATGCCTCACCCAAGTCTTTGCAACGGGCGCGGCAAAATGTACCATTAGCAGTCTATCTCGAAGCTTTTGCTGAGAAGATGCCATTTGCGGATAATCTATTTGATGTGGTGCATACCAGTGTTGCATTACACGAGATGCAGCCTGAGCAATTGCGAAAAATTATTAATGAAGTTTATCGGGTGTTGAAGCCAGGAGGGATATTTACACTGGTGGATTTTCATGCCCCTACGAATCCGATATTTTGGCCTGGGGTATCAATGTTTTTGTTGTTGTTTGAAACGGAAACAGCTTGGCAATTGTTGAAAACTGATTTGCCTGGATTATTAACTGAGACTGGGTTTAATGTGGGCGAGCCAACTTTATATGCAGGTGGTAGTTTGCAAATGATACAGGCGAAGAAGTGAACAATACTGCTTTATTAATGGCAGGTAAGAGACTCTGCTATTAATAAAGTATGGGTAATTGTTATATTCAAATTAGCATGATAAAATTTTGAGGTTAATAACAAATGACACAGGAATTAATAGACCTCAGAAGTTGCATCCAGGAAGGACGTTACGCAGATGCCTTGGTAATTGTTGATGAATTAGAGGGCATGAGTAAACAAGCTATTCTGCGGAATATCCAAGCTTATTTAAGGATTTTGCTGATTCATTTGATTAAGAACCAACTAGAGCAGCGATTAACCAATTCTTGGGTTGCTTCTATTCGTAATTCACTTATAGAAATTAAGAAACTCAATCTCGAAGATAATAAAAAATCCTATTATATAAATTTAAACGAATGGGATACTTTTATTGAAGATGAAATAGAAATAGCAGTTCGTGATGCCAGTGTGGAAGTTTTGAATGGAATGTACAATGAATTCCAACTTACTGAAATGGTGGATAGGAACCAAATTATTCAGACTGCGTTGAAGTTTTTGGCGCTAACTTATTCTTATTCAGCTAAGGAGTTACCCGCAGTTGTGGCTGAAATTTTAACTCAGCTAATCGGTGGAGAAGATTGGAAAGCAGGTAGGCGATAAAAATGACCCAGGAACTAATAGACCTCAAAAAGAGTATTTTGGAAGGACGTTATGCAGATGCCTTGGCAATTGTAGATGAATTAGAAGGCATGAGTAAACAAGCTATTCTGCGGAATATCCAAGCTTATTTAAGGATTCTGCTGATTCATTTGATTAAGAACCAAGTGGAACAACGATTAACTGGTTCATGGGCAAATTCCATTCGTAATTCAATCCGAGAAATTAAAAATCTTAATATCAAAGATAATAAAAAGTCTTACTATATTAATTTAGCTGAGTGGGATATTTTGATAGAAGAAGAAGTGATTGAAGATGCGATCGCTGATGCTAGCGAGGAAGTAATGAATGGAGCATATAATCAATTCCAACTGGCTGAAATAGTGGATAGGAACCAAATTATTCAGACTGCGTTGAAGTTTTTGGCGCTAACTTATTCCTATTCAGCTAAGGAGTTACCCGCAGTTCTGGCTGAAATTTTAACTCAGCTAATCGGTGGAGAAGATTGGAAAGCAGGTAGGAGGTAAAAAAATGACCCAAAAGTAATAAACCTTTTCCTTGTAAAATGTTTCAATCCCTAATAGGGATTTTGATGAATTGCAATAGCGATCGCTTTAATCTGAATTATGTTTCTTTCCCGTTTCAATCCCTAATAGGGATTTTGATGAATTGCAATGCTTTTCAAGGGATTTTATTTTCTATACAGTAACCTAACTATAGGAATCCGGTTTGATTTCTGAAAAGATACGTAGGGTGTGTTAGCGACAGCGTAACGCACCAAACCCTTGATAATGGTGCGTTACGAACTTCGTTCTAACACACCCTACAATACTAATTTTGTTCAAAAATCAAATAGGAGTCCTATATAAGGGAACTTAGCACAGAAAATTGTTTAGTTTTATAGCTTTTCTTTGCCAGTACGTCCGACTTTTCCCTGACAACAGCCACAGAGAAAGAACGCTTGGACAGCAAACGAATCTAATATCACGGTATACTGATTCATGAATCGTGGCATTTGTTGTCGTATTACTGTACGTATAACAAAGAATAAAAGTTTTCGCCAATTCAAGGTAGAGATGATGAAAGAAATAACACGCCGCAAATTTATCGCAACAGCCACCGTGGCGACGGGTTTTGCCCTGGCAGTGCAACCTATTTCTGCCCAAGTCATCAGCACCGATGCTAAGGGTTTGGTAGCTGGTGCGGTGAAAATTACCGTCAAAGATGGGGAAATTCCTGCCTATAGAGCAGTACCTGCGACTGGTAAAAATTTCCCAATTGTTCTGGTAATTCAGGAAATATTTGGTGTACATGAGCATATTCAGGATATCACCCGTCGCTTTGCCAAGTTGGGGTATTTAGCGATCGCACCCGAATTATTTATCCGTCAAGGCGATGTCACTAAGTTAAGCAACATAGACGAAATTCGCCCAATTGTCGCCAAAGTACCAGATGCTCAAGTGTTATCTGATCTTGATGCTACGGTAAACTGGGCTGTGAAATCAGCTAAAGGTAATGCTGATAAATTGGGGATTACAGGCTTCTGCTGGGGCGGACGCATTACCTGGTTATACTCAGCACACAATCCCAATGTGAAAGCAGGTGTGGCGTGGTATGGACGACTTGTGGGCGATGCTACCGAACTTCAACCCAAGTATCCCGTCGATATTGCATCAAAACTGACAGTCCCCATTCTCGGACTCTATGGTGGGAAGGATACAGGTATTCCCCTTGATACAGTGGAGCAGATGCGCGTAGGCTTAAAGGAAAGCAGCAGCAAATCTGAAATCATCGTTTACCCCGATGCACCCCACGCATTTTTTGCCGATTATCGCCCCTCCTACCGCGAGAAAGAAGCTAAAGACGGTTGGAAACGCCTTTTGGCATGGTTTAATTAAGGAAAATGGCGTGTAAGTCTGCAAAACAAAAAAAAGCCTCCCATCGCGGGAGGCTTAAAAGTTAGCGGAGAAAACTTGTTAAACTACTGCCAAACTACAGCGATTACTCCTCCTAATGCAGAGAAAACCCCAGATACGGTTGCTGTAGCAAATAGCCACCAAGCTGCTGTTGCTGCGGCTTTGCGGGTTTCTTCCGCTTGACGCTGTGCTTGATGCTTCACCTGTTCTAGGCGGCGTTGGGCTTCATGCTGTATGCGTTCTGCACGTTGCAATACTGTGTTGCGGGCCCGTTCAATTTGGTCGATGATCCCGTTGGCATCTTCCTCAGAGATGTCCTCACGAGAACTCATTATTGCTACCAGGGTATCACGGTCAAAAGAAGATAGGCGATCGCGCAGGGCATCAAATCCCGCTTGGGGATCGTCAAAAAATGTGCGAACATCGCGCTTGATATTATCATAGTTAAGTTCCGGGCGATCCAAAGAGTTAAGATAGTTGCGAATGCGCCCGAAAACGCCGTCAATCGCATCTTGAATGCCCCGTTGGATGTTCCGTACTTGTTCTACAAATTGATCCCTTACGGATACCATGTTATCGGCAATCCGCGCCGCTTCTTCATCGGAAATATCTTCCCGAATTTTCAGCAGGGCGATGATCGTAGAACGGTCAAAATGGGAAAGGCGATCGCTAAAAGTTTCTACCCCAACTCGCGGATCGTGTAAGAGTAGTTGCAAGTCGCGTTTGATACCTTCTGGGTTAAGTTCTTCTTTACCAGTTTGGCGCAGATACTCTTCCAGATAAGCTTTGAATGTTTCCGCTCTTTGCTGTGTGCGGGTAGCTAAACGGCGAGGCGCACGGACAAAGTTGCGAATCGAAGTTTGCGTGGAATCAATGATTTCATTGACTTGTTCTTCACTCAAGTCTTGACGTTGACTGAGCAACTTCACCAGTGTATCCCGGTCTACCTGCGACAATCGACGGCGCAGTGCTACGGCTCCCTCTTGGGGATTTTCAAACAATTTGGTCAAATCTCGCCCAATACCTTCTGGATTCAGTTCTTGTTTACCAGTATTCCGCAGATAATCTGCGATCGTGGTGGTAACAGAGTCGTATTGCTCTTTGGCTTTATCCACTACAGCTTGGGGTGTGTGGCGAATACTATGCCACGACTCTTCAGCAGCATTGATGGTTTGATTAACTTGATCTTCACTCAAATCTTGCCGTTGACTCAACAATTGCACCAAGGTATTGCGGTCAAAGCGAGATAACCGCGCCCGAATTGAGCTAATTCCAGCTTGGGGATCTTCTAGTAGCTTTTTGAACTCTGCGCGGATGGCATCAGGATTCAATTCTGATTTCCCAGTATTACGCAGATATGATTCTACATTCAGCCACAGGGTTTCTGCTTGATATTGCGCCTGTTCTGCCAATCCTTTAGATTCTACCAAGGCGCGATCGCGTTGTTTTTCCAACTCATCGAGAATGCTGTCTACTTCATATAGCTGGACATCATTACGTTCCAGCAATATCGCCCGAATTTCCTGACGTTCAAGGTGCGCTAGTCGCAATGTCAGGGTTTCATAATCTGCATCTGGGTCTTGCAACAGTGGTTTAAAATTCTGCTCAATACCTTCTGCTGTCAAATCGGCTTTCGGAGTAACCAGCAGATAACTTTCCACTGCCCGTTGCAAGTCTTGGACTATCTCTCTTTCTTCAATACCTGTAACTATCACTAGCACATCTTTGCGGACAGCTTCTAGCTGATCTGCAATGCGCTGAATTTGGGCTTGGGTAAGTAGTCCCCGTTGTTGCAAGATATTAGCGAAATCGTTGCGGGATAGTCGTTCTAGTTCCCTGCGGACTATTCCAGAATCAGCTGCTGGGTCGTAGAGGACATCACGAAATTCCTGGGCAATTTTTTCCTGGCTTAGTTGCCAAGCATAAGTGTTGTGCAGGTAATTTTCGACATCAGCCCGAATTGGGCTATAGGGTTGTGATGGTGTTGGCAACCCTAGCTTATCTGCTTGTTGGGTGGCTTTATCTTTGGCGGTGGTGAGACTCCGTAAGATTTTTTCCACATCCAAATCAGGCAAATCTGACCGTCCCAACACAGTGGCGGTTAAGGCGGATAGTCCTTGCTGGATTGTACTTTGAATTGGCCCAGGGGCTGACTTTTGGTCAGATTCTTTGGAACCACCTTTTTCTGCTACTAATCGATCCAGCTTGGCGTTGAGTTCATCTGTCTTGCTTTGTCCTGCTGGAACTGATTTGAGATAATCCATCAACTCACCCAGACGGTCTTCGGTGGGTGATTGCTGACTCACTACCTGTTGCCAAACTTTATACAATGTATCAGCAATGCGGCTAACGTCTTTTTTGGAAAGGTCAGTGCGGCTGCTGACTAACTCGATAAACTTCTGGCGGTCGATGTTGCGAATATCTGGAGTCCCCGCGATCGCTTTTAATTGCGGATCGTTGAGTAAATTTTCAAAGTCACTCCGAATTTTCGACAAATCTAGCTCTGGAGGACGGATCTTTTCTAAGTAATCCTCTATATTCTCCCGGATACTTGTAGGGTCGATAGCGCTCCCTAGCTCCCGACGGATGGCGGCGGCGGCGGCTTCAGCTGTCGCTACAACTTGGTTATTGACAGCCTTTGCGCCCAGTGCGGCGGTGGCTGTCCCCATAATCGCCTGAAACCCGGAAGTTGCCGTATTGACGACTGAGCCAATTAAGGAACCCACGGTGGTGGAACTTACCCAAACCAGGAGTAAAAAGTAAGCACCCCAGATCACCAAGCCGAGAATCGCTCCCAATCCTGGGCTAAAGATTTCCTGGCTCAATTTCACCGCGAGAAAACAAGCGATAAATAAGGCGACCGTCACAGTGGCTAATGTCCAAAGCCCCACTGCGGTGCCAATTTTGCGAATGTTACCGCCCAAACTTTCCGCTTCCCCACTATCTGAATCTGAGTCAGATGAGTGCCCCAGGTAGGAAATACCGGCTGCAAGGGATAAATTAGTTAGAACTAATTGGAAAGCAAAGGCTAGGATCACGCCGGAGATTAAAGCCACAAAAAAGTGCGGCCCGGAAATGAGAGCCGATGCCTGTGCTGGCGTGACGTTTGAGGTATCTAATGATGGAGTCTGTGCTACCCATAATAGTGGTTTGTAGAGTCCCATCATGATTTCCGTACTTTGGAACATTGTATTTCCTTCTTCTAAGGTTTAAATTTGGGGAATTAAGATTTTCTTGAGAAGCAACTCTTAGTATTTATGTATGTTTGTACCTATGGCAATACCTAACTCATTAGCTCAGAATCGTGGAATTTGGCTATTTAAAGCATCTCTCTAAAGATTGAAAAGTGTATCCAGCGAAAGATATAACTTTTATTATCCTTCGGTGAGAATCTTAATCAAATTACCACCTGTTCTTAATTATGTATAGCTAATTTTTACTTTTTAATTGCTTATTTGTAGCGATTTATTCTGTTTAAGTTATAGTTCTTTTATAAGTTCTTTACATTTGTTTACATATTCGTTTTTAGTCACCCTCTCAAGGTGGATTTGTCTAAAAAAATACGTTTCTGATAATCGTCCAGAAGACGTGCTTGCGGTTTATACCCAAAGGCATAAATAAGTCTAGTTATAAACAGCTACATTAAAGTTAACAAATGAATCATTAATGTTCGTGACGTTTTACACATAGTTGGCTACTAGAACATTAAACACTTGAAACATTACTAGATATTGGAGAAAAAAAATGGCAACTCAAGAAACTCGTCCATCTACAGATTTACCACCTGTTGCAGCAGAATACAACGGTCGCGATCGCAATGCATTTCTGTTTGGCTGGACTCCACAAGCCGAAATTTGGAATGGTCGCTTGGCAGCAATTGGCTTTCTAGCCTATTTACTTTGGGATTTAGCAGGCTATAGCGTCTTACGCGATGTTTTACGCATAGTTGGCTACTAGAACTTAAACACCGGAAACATTACTAGAATATTGGAGAAAAAAAATGGCAACTCAAGGAACCCGTCTTTCTACAGATTTACCACCTGTTGCAACAGAATACAACGGCGTAGATCGCAATGCATTTCTGTTTGGCTGGACTCCACAAGCTGAAATTTGGAATGGTCGCTTGGCAGCAATTGGATTCCTTGCATATTTACTTTGGGATTTAGCTGGTTATAGCGTCTTACGCGATGTCCTACACCTAATTGGATATTAGGAATAGCTCAGGATTGATAAATATCCGAGTATAAATAACGACATTACTCAGAAACCCGGCTTCTCACCAAAAGTCGGGGATTTATCTCCTGAGCATTTTATATTTAATAGGATTTACGCATTGACAGGAAAGACAAAATATGGGTGATGTGAAAAACCACATCTGTCGTAGGGGCAATTCATGAATTGCCCCTACAGCGCGGGTCTATTTACCATCAAAAAATGATTCATAAAAATCTGAAACGACGTATTTACGTTGATACACAACATGGTTCTTTTGTACAGTGCGTAAGTCCTATTTAATTAGGTTTATCTAAAGTAAAAAGCGAACTAACACGTACAAAGCCGAAGCTACCAGTTGCAATACCATAACTGGAATACCGTAGTGTAAAAAAGTTTTAAATGAAATGCGGCGTCCATGCTGCTCAGAAATCCCGGCGGCTACAATGTTAGATGATGCTCCTACTAGTGTGCCATTACCTCCCAAAGTTGCACCAAACATCATCGCATAAAATAGTGGTAATACTTCTGGGGGAAACTGTCCTTGAAAGTCTTGTGCTAAAACTTCTGGAGGTGCTAATCCGACAGTAACAATGTATTGTTTAAGTAAGGGCACCATCCCCACTACTAAAGGGATATTGGGCACTACGCTGGATAATATTCCCACAGAAAATAACAAAACTAGGGAACCTAGCAAAATATTTTTTCCTAAAATTACTGCCAATACTCCTGATAAACCATTAATTACACCTGTTTTTTCTAGCCCTCCAATTAACACGAAAATACTCATAAAAAATATTAATGTACTCCAGTCTACATCCCGCAGAATGTTGTTAACTGAATCTATTTTGCTATGGTGAGATAAAAGCAAAGCTAAAGCTGCCCCTAATAAAGCTGCCGCAGCAGGCGAGATGGGAACTGGTAGAGATTCTCCGATAACAAAAAATAGCAGGACGAAAAATACAATAACTGCACCGACACTTAAAGCTCGTGGATGATTGATTTGTGGATGTGGCAGTTCTTCAAGATTATCTAACTGTGTATTCCAAATTTTACGGAATAAAAATGGTAGTGTTGCTATTACTATGACAATGGCAATTACTCCTCCTAAACTCAATTTCAATAAATAATCTGTAAAGCTGATATTCACAGCATCGCCAACAATAAATGTAGCTGGATCTCCAACTAAAGTTAGCAGTCCAGCACTATTGGCGACTAACACCATTAAAATTAGTAAAGGTACAAAGTTTACTCCTACTTCTTGAGCCATTGGTGGAATTAAAGGTGCTAGTAACATTACTGTTGTGGCATTTGGCAATACTGCACAGATGGGCGTAACAATAGCTACAATACCAAGTAATAAACGCTTGCCTTGCCCTTTAGCTATGAGTACTATTTGAGTAGCTAAATAATCAAATATCTTCGTAGGCTCAAAAGCCCGCACTAACACCATAACTCCAAAGAATAAACCGAGTGTTCCATGACTTCTGCCGATGTAACCAACAGCTTCTTGTAAAGACATGACGTTGGTAAAAACTAATAACAATGCTCCCAGTAATGCCGCAATAGTGAGATGTACCCATTCCGTCATCACTAAAATAATGACGCTTATAAATGTAATCACGCTGAGGATTGCTTGCCAATTTTCCACATCCTACCTCCCGAAGTTTATTTGGTTGCATATTAGCGAAAAAAGCCACCTAATTATAGGTGACTTATCTATGATTACAATTAGATAAAAATTACTGCAAGTCTTAACAGTGATTATTCATCAATACAACTGGGAATACCCAAAACGGCACAGGGGAAATTAGAACCTAGTGCCTCAATCATCGGATGATTGACAGAGTTGCAACCCAGAAACAGAATATCGGCAGCTTCTGATTCAACAACTTTTTTAAGTTCTGTAGAAATGCAGCCAAACCGTAAATGAGATTTGAAGCAACCCTGCCATTCTTCAGCCAGACTTCGGGCTTGCCAGAGAATTATATCTGCTTGTTGCAGGGGAGTTACCACTGTCTGCAATTGGGGTTGAGTTAATACCTGTGTGGCAGACTTTGATATTTCACTGATTTGGTACTCAAATGGAGGTTGTTGTATTGGTAAGCTCAAGACATTTGGATAGTGGCTACTTTGATTGTCTTCTAGCACATAAACGGCTTGAACTGTGACTTCTGCATTGGTGGCTAAACGCGTTTGATGGGCAATCCAAAAAGCAATATCTAGCGCCGTATGACTATTAGGAGATGCGTCATAAGCAACAATTAAATTAACTGCTTTTGCTTGTTGAGGTTTTTTAGAAAAAGGTTTTTTTGGTTCTGGCAACAGTACCATTTGTTCAATTAAGTCATCTCGGCCTGTGGCACTTTGCAGACGTGCTAACATTGGCTTAATTTGCACAGCTTTACTTCTCCCAATGAAATGAATTAACAATGAGAAGCAGGGGGACAAATTTTAGATTTTAGATTTTGGATTTTAGATTGAGTGACGATAAGCAAAATCTCAAATCTGAAATAAGTCAAGGAAACCCCAATAATAACTGTATTACAGCCAAAGTCTTGGGGGTTCCTTCCATTGCCTACGGAGTTAGCTGACGGGCTAAGACTGGAAGGTGTCTCTCGTAAGATTAGCCCCAAATATTGGTTCCTCCGTTCCAAATTCAGCTTTCATGAATTTGAATTAGGCTACCCACTAAAAAAAATGATAATCTAATTTACTCGTCTTGGGCAAAATATCGATCAAGAAAATTCAGGGCGTGATTGCGGAGTTCAAAATATTCTTTTGAGTTTCGCATGGCGGCGCGATCGCGTGGATGCTCAAAAGGAACTTTTAATATCTCTCCTATACTAGCAGATGGGCCATTGGTCATCAAGACGATGCGATCGGACATATAAATTGCTTCATCTACATCGTGGGTAATCATCATCACTGCTTGACGATTATTTTCCCAAATATCCAATACCTGCCGCTGCAATTTGCCACGAGTTAGCGCATCTAGTGCCCCAAAAGGTTCATCCATCAGCAACATTTTGGGACGAATTGCTAAAGCTCTGGCAATACCTACTCGTTGTTTCATCCCTCCAGATATTTCATCAGGATATTTGTCAGCCGCCGCCGTCAAGTTTACCATTGCCAAGTGTTGATTGACAATGCTAATTTTTTCAGCCCTATTAGCATTTTTTAGCACTTCATCCACAGCTAAACGGATATTCTCTCGCACAGTTAACCAAGGTAACAGCGAATAGTTCTGAAATACCATCATCCTTTCGGCTCCTGGCTTATGAATTTCTTGTCCATCTAGCCTTACTGAGCCTGAAGTTGCTTTTTCTAAACCAGCAATAATTTTCAGTAATGTTGATTTACCACAACCAGAGTGACCAATTACAGAAATATATTCATCTTCACCAATCGTCAGATTAACCCCATCTAAAACGACAAAATCATCTTTATCAGGTGTTGGATAAGACTTGACTAAATTTTCAACTTCTAAAAATCCATTGCGGGGCATGACTTCTTCGTAGGTATTAATAGGTAATGAAGTATAATTCATCCTCAAATGCTCCTTTCTAATTTAGTCATTAGTCAATATTTGAACTTGAAATTTAAGACATGAAAAAGTTAGTGGGAGCGTTAGCCCTGATGGCAAAACTATTCAGATAGCCCACAGGATCACTGGGGTCAAAGCCTTTCTTATCTATAAATACTTCTGGTGGTTCGACCTTGTAATCATCCTTGGGACATTCGATGCCCATTTCAGATGCTATCTCTCGATATAAATCTGCTCTCCAGCCAAGTTCTGCTAGTTTCTCGGCATTTTTGGGGAATTCCTTAATTTGTCCCCACCGGGCTGCTTGTGTCATCAACCAGAGACTTCTCGATCTCCATAAAAATGTAGAGTGTTCTCCTGGCTGTTTAGGAAGGTTGTCAGGAATATCGAAGAAAATCGTGGTGTCATCGGCTTTGATGGTGCGGTCTTTGCCGTCAAAGCCGCCATAGTTGTAATTGCCGAGAATTCCCGGACTTGTAAATTTCGCAATTGGGGCATCTTTCTTTTTAGGTCTTGCACCTGTAAAGGAACGGTCTGTTATCAGTTCGGCTACTTCTTGGCGGTTTTCTACTTTGCTACAATACTGGCAAGCTTCAATCATCGCCTTGACTAAAGAACGATAGGTTTTGGGATATTTGTCGATGAAAGATTCCATCACCCCCAAAAGCCGATCTGGGTGTCCCAACCAGACTTCTTTGCCTTGTGCAAAGGTAAAGCCGATGTTTTCATTACCTGTTATTGCTCGTGTATTCCACGGTTCCGCAACCATGTAAGCTTGCATTGCACCAATCCGCACGTTTGTTACCATTTGGGGTGGCGGAACGATGATGACGCGAAACTCTTTAAGCGGATCAACACCTGCGGCGGCGGATAAGTAACGGACAAAGTATTCGTAAATGGAGGAACTTAATACTACTGCCCAAACTCTGTTTTCTGGCGGTTGCTTGTCAAAGTAGCCTCGGAAATCGCGCCCAAAGGCTTCTAAAGCGCCATCGCCATATTTTTCTTGATACTCATACCACGGACGCAGCCCAAAATCCCACATGGCTTTGTTCATTGTCATGGCGTTACCGTGGCAGTGTATGGTCATGGCTGCACACAAGGGGGCGTGGCGTGCGCCTTCAGCACCAATTCTGGCGTTGGTGACGGCACCAGATACTACAGGTGAAGCATCCAGGCGACCAAAAATTAAACCATCGCGGGAGGTGGCCCAACTGGCTTCGCGGTTGAGTGTAACGTTCAAACCATACTTGCGGAAGAAACCTTTTTTCCAGGCGATCGCAAATGGCGCACAATCATTAACGGGAACGTAACCAACTGTAAGATCGGCTTTTTCTAGGTCGCCGCTTTTAACTACTGGTTGTACAGCTAAAGCTTCTTCTGTTAGTCCTTTGGCGGATCTATCTCCTGAAATTCCACAGGAGGACAGCGCTATTCCCGCCGTTGTTGCTCCTATTCCCTTGATAATATCTCGCCGAGTCCAGTTAATATCACCCATTTTTGTAGCTCCATTGGTGATTAATTGCTTATGCTACAAGCGCAGAGTCACGTTATATCTTGCTGTTTTGATAGCAGCCAAATTTTGTTAGTTGGAAGTTTTAGGGCGGTGGGTTACTAATTCTTGGATTTTGTCCACGGCGTAATCTAGAATTAACCCAGTTAAGCCAATTATGAACACAGCTAAAAAGACTGAACTCAGGTTTAAACGACTCCATTCATCCCAGACAAAAAAGCCGATACCAATACCGCCTGTAAGCATTTCTACGGCAACGATTACCAGCCAAGCTATGCCTAAACTAATTCGTAAACCTGTAAAAATATACGGCAAACTTGCAGGCCAAATGATTTTTGTAATCCGCCGCCAACGGGGCATTTCTAGCACTCGTGCTACATCTAAATAATCTGTGGGAACGCTAGAAACTCCTAAAGCGGTATTAATAATTGTTGGCCATAAGGAGGTAATAAAGATGACAAAAATGGCGGAAGGTTCTGCTAAATTGAAAATTGCTAAGGCGATGGGCAGCCAAGCTAAAGGCGATACAGGTTTAAAAATTTGAATGATCGGATTGAGCGCTAGCATGGCCGGTCTAGACATGCCAATTAAAAACCCCAGAGGAATCGCTACTACCGCACCTAACAAAAAGCCTATTAATACCCTTCGCAGACTTGCAATCAACAGCCAACCAATTCCTAAGTTGCCTGGGCCTCGCTGGTAGAAAGGATTTAAGATGTAGTCTAGATTAGCAATTAACGCTTCTGGCGGGGTGGGCATCAATTCATGGTTGGCAAGTGCAATAATCCACCACAAGACAATTATTGCTAAAAACCCCAACACAGGTAGAAAGAAGACATCTCTAACGATAACAGGTTTTGCCTTTTTCCAAGCAGCTTGTCCAGCGATCGCTGGACAAGCTGCTAAATTTAATTGAAATATCATTTACGACCTCAACAGATTTAAGTGCAGGTACAAAAAATCCGAGCAGTACCAGCCTTGGACACCGATGAGATCGGAACATTATAAAAATGCCGTCTCTTCAGTCTCCTCTCAATGCCTACGAAGTTAGCTGACGGGCTAGGGCTGAGAGATGCCCTTCTGAAGAAAGTTATGAGTTATGAGTTATGAGTTATGAGTTAAATATTTAGTATTAGTAACTTCTAACTCCTCACTCTCAACTCCTCACTTTCTCTGAGATACGCCCCACAATTTGGTTCCTCCGCTCCAGCGTTATGCACTGTGACACGCTGAATTAGGCTGACTTACTCTAATGGATACTAAATTATGCACAATATAACATCGATGCTCAGTAAAAGCCATCTATCTTATGATAAATGTTGTTAATTTTAATACCAAAATTAAGTGTTAGCATTGGTTTTTTGTAACAAATCAAACTTATATTTTTAGTTGTGTTGTGAATTAACTCCTTGTATAGACAGCTAAACAATATAGTCGAGCCAAGGATCAAGTATGTTACGTGCTTGATTAATATTTTTTAATACAACAAATATAGATTATACTGAAAAATTTTATATACGGTTAGTTAATCAGCAAACATAAGAGCATGTACAATCTATTGCTTTTGGTAGGTGAACAAAATTGGTAAATTTGGTAAAAACTCGCTGCACTCGC
>Ga0209591_10000734_pt1 | contig 41792 bp, 32 predicted proteins | sample MAT01_FD_187207 | JGI IMG/M metagenome (GOLD analysis project Ga0209591, IMG submission 187207) | Freshwater microbial communities from Lake Fryxell liftoff mats and glacier meltwater in Antarctica - MAT-01 (SPAdes) (version 2) | ecosystem: Environmental > Aquatic > Freshwater > Ice > Liftoff...
AGTTCCTCGTCCGCGCGCCGATATTCGGCCCTTTGGTGCATAAAATTGCCCTTTCCCGGTTTTGCCGGACCTATGCCACGCTGATGCGTTCCGGTGTGCCCATTCTTCGGACGCTGGAAATCGTTTCGTCGGCCAGTGGCAAAGTGCAGATTGAAGATGCTTGTACCGATATCGCCCGGCATGTCAGCCAAGGCGGACAGGTTTCTGAGGTGTTGGGGGCAAACTCATTTTTCCCTCCCATGATGAAACACATGGTGAAGGCCGGTGAGTCCACGGGGAATGTGGATGGCATGATGAACAAAATCGCCGATTTCTACGACATGGAGTGCGATGCGGTCGTGGCGGCACTGACGTCGCTCATTGAACCATTGTTGATCGTATTCCTCGGGGTGATCGTCGGTGGTATAGTTATGGCGATGTTCCTGCCGATCTTCCAACTCGGGACTGTGGCTGGCGGTTAATCCCTCCGATCTTTTTTATGGAATGTCGCTTGCCTGTGTTAGTTTCAGGCTGCAACGTCACCGTCCGCTTTAAATATGGCTTCTATCCTGATTGTCGACGACCTGATCTCTATCCACGAGATGCTGGAGGCTGTCATTCATCCGACCGGCTATTCGACGGCTTTCGCCACTGATGGGGAAAAAGCTCTGGTGCGCTACAAAGCCGAGAAATATGATCTGGTGTTGGCGGATATCGATATGAAGCCGATGGATGGCATCACGCTGTTAAAGCAGTTGAAGCTGTATGATCCCTCGGTCGTCGTCATTATTATGACGGCCTACGCGAGTACGGAGAGCGCGATTCAAGCGCTAAAATACGGGGCGTTTGATTATTTGCAGAAGCCATTTAAGGTCGAGGAGCTCATCCAGACTTTGAAGCGGGCCATTGAGTTTCGGCGCGTGGTCGCTGAAAGAGAGGCCTTGGCGGGTTCTCCCGCTCTGGCCAACGCCGGTGATTTCGAGTCCCGTCTTCCTGGTACCAGTCTCCCGATTAAACGGCTTATTACCCAACTTAAAAAACTCGCGACGGCGAACACTCCCGTGCTCATCACCGGTGAGCTGGGCTCTGGTCACGAAATTGCCGCTGAGTTGATGCACAGTGCCGGTGGCCAAACTGGATCTAAGTTGGTCAGCATCGATTGTCAGGTCAGCACTCCCGAAATGATTCGTGATGGTCTGCTGGGGCCAGAGGGCACTGGTGGCAAGTGGGTACAACAGGCGAAGGGCGGCACGCTATTTCTCCAGCATGTCCACAGCCTGCGCAAAGAGACGCAGCAGGCCCTCGTTTCCGTCGTTCGCAGCAACGCTCACCAACTCCACCTTGTCTGCTCGACGGAAGCTGATTTGGAAAAACTTACCGAGGCAGGTCAGTTCAATGAGGAACTTTTTTACCGGATTGCCTCGTTGCCCGTGCAACTCCCTCCGTTGCGCGAACGACTCCAGGATTTACCGGTTTTGCTGAAGGATATCGCGGCAAAGTCGGCTAATCCTCGTTTCGATTCCCGGCAGATCGAGTTTACGGAAGATGCCTTAACCACGCTGCGCGCTTATCATTGGCCGGGTAATCAGGCAGAGCTTATCCAGGTAATTTCCCAAGTAGTCAGTGCTTCGGAGAAAAAAGTGATCACGGCGGCGCAACTGCCCCAGCGAGTGCATGCCCTCAAGAGCTGGCCGACCTTGCCCGATTTTATTTCCGCCCAAGAAAAGCAATACCTCGCGAGCGTCCTGCACGCCTGTGGGGGCGATAAGGACAAGGCGGCGAAAACGCTTGGTGTTGATCCTGCCCGTTTTGAGTGAGAGGGGCTCGCGGGCCGAAGTGCCATTGTTTTAATTCCCTCTTGCGCCGCCGGGGAGGGTTCCCAAACCTTGTGAGCGTTCACGCCCATGCCAAAACGCACAGACCTACAGTCCATCCTGATCATCGGAGCCGGCCCCATTATTATCGGCCAAGCCTGCGAGTTTGATTACTCCGGCACGCAAGCCTGCAAAGCCCTGCGCGAAGAAGGCTATAAAGTCATTCTCGTGAACTCCAATCCGGCCACGATCATGACTGATCCGGAGTTTGCGGATGTTACTTACATCGAGCCGCTCACCGTCGAGATTCTCGAAAAAATTATCGCTAAAGAGCGACCCTCTGCGCTCCTCCCCACGCTTGGCGGCCAGACCGCACTTAATCTTTCGATAGAGCTGCACAAGGCCGGTATTCTTGAAAAATATGGCGTCGAGATGATCGGCGCTAAACCGGATGCGATCAACAAGGGCGAAGATCGCCAGTTGTTCAAACAGGCCATGATCAAGATCGGCCTCGACTGCGCCAAGTCCCGCGTCGTACATACGCCGGCTGAGGCGCGCGAAGCGGCCGAGTACATCGGAGTATTTCCTCTCATCATTCGCCCCAGTTTCACTCTCGGTGGCACCGGTGGCGGTATTGCCTACAATCGCGAGGAATTTGAACAGATCGTCAACGGCGGCCTCGAGGCTTCGCCCACTCACGAGGTGCTCGTCGAGGAATGTCTGCTGGGTTGGAAGGAATACGAGATGGAAGTCATGCGCGATCACAAGGACCAGTGCGTGATCATCTGCGCCATCGAGAATTTTGATCCGATGGGCGTGCACACGGGCGACTCCATCACGGTGGCTCCGGCGCTGACGCTCACGGACAAAGAATATCAGGTGATGCGCGACGCCTCGTTCGCGGTGATCCGCGAGATTGGCGTCGAGACCGGTGGTTCCAATATCCAGTTTTCCATCGATCCCAAGACGGGGCGTCAAGTCGTCATCGAGATGAATCCACGCGTCTCTCGTTCCTCGGCACTGGCGTCGAAGGCGACGGGTTTCCCCATCGCGAAAATCGCCGCCAAGCTCGCCATCGGTTATACGCTGGACGAATTGCGCAACGATATCACTCGCCTCACGCCCGCCAGTTTTGAGCCGACGATTGACTATGTCGTCACCAAGATTCCGCGCTTCACCTTCGAGAAATTTCCTGGCGCCAATACCACGCTCACCTCCGCGATGAAGTCGGTGGGTGAGGCCATGGCGATCGGGCGTACCTTCAAAGAATCGTTTCAAAAATGTCTGCGCTCACTCGAGACCGGCGCGCGGGGATTTGGCGGCGGCGGAAAATACGGCGGCGACGAACTGCCCGACGAGACGACTATCCGGCAGAAACTGGGTACCCCCAACGCGGAGCGCATATTTTATATTCGTTGGGCTTTCATGGCGGGACTGACCGTCGATGATATTTTCAATCTTTCCAAGATCGACCCTTGGTTCCTCCATCAGTTGCACGAACTTTTCGAGATGGAAGTGGAGTTGAAGAAGCATTCGCTGCAAACCCTCGACACCGCACTCCTCCGCCGTGCCAAACAATTCGGTTTCTGCGATGCCCAGCTCGCCCATATCCTCAAAGCCGATTTCGACGCCACGCGTGCGCACCGGAAAAAGGTCGGGGTCAACACCACCTTCCGACTCGTCGACACCTGTGCCGCTGAGTTCGAAGCATTCACGCCCTATTACTATTCCAGTTATGGTGACGAGAACGAGATTCTGCCCTCGAAGAAAAAGAAAATCATGATCATCGGCGGTGGTCCAAACCGTATTGGTCAGGGCATCGAATTCGATTATTGCTGCGTACACGCCTCGTTTGCTCTGCGTGAAAGCGGGTTCGAGACGGTGATGATCAACTCGAATCCTGAGACCGTCTCCACGGACTACGACACTTCAGATCGCCTGTATTTTGAGCCACTCACCTTGGAAGACGTGCTGGAGGTTTATGAGCAGGAAGGTTGCTCCGGTGCCATTGTGCAGTTTGGCGGTCAGACTCCGCTCAATTTAGCCAGTGCCCTGAAAGCGCGCGGCGTAAATGTCATCGGCACCTCGCCCGAGTGCATTGAACAGGCGGAGGACCGCAAACTTTTCGCCGCTATTCTCGAGGAACTGAAGCTGCTGCAGCCACCCAACCGCACCGCACTCAACGAGCCTGATGCGTTGAAGTTCGCTCACGAAATAGGTTTCCCGGTGCTGCTCCGTCCTTCTTTCGTGCTTGGTGGTCGTGGCATGTTCATTGTCTACAGCGATGAGGAATTTAAAGCCGTCATCCGGCAGGCGTTTGACGCCATGCCCGGCAAGCCCGTGCTCATCGACAAATTTCTCGAAGACGCCATCGAGCTGGATGTCGATTGCATCAGCGATGGGGAGACGACGTTGGTCGGTGGAATGTTGGAGCACATCGAATATGCCGGCGTGCACTCTGGCGATGCCGCGATGGTGATGCCACCGCATACCCTTTCAAAGGAGATGCTGCAGACCGTGCGCACCGCCACCTACGCGCTCGCCAAGGCGCTCAAGGTAATCGGTCTCATGAACATCCAGTTCGCGATTAAGGACGGACTACTCTACGTTCTTGAAGTTAACCCGCGTGCTTCGCGTACCGTTCCTTTCGTGGCCAAAGCTATCGGTGTCCCGTTGGCTAAGCTCGCGGCCAAAGTCATGGCCGGTCAAAAGTTGCAAGACCTCGGTTTCACTCGCGAAATCCAACCCAAGCATTGGTGCGTGAAGGAAGCGGTCTTCCCGTTCAACCGTTTCCCCGGCGCCGCGATTGTACTCAGCCCTGAAATGCGTTCGACCGGTGAAGTCATGGGGATGGACGATGATCTCGGCATCGCGTTTGCCAAAACCCAGATGGCGGCCAAGCCAGGACTCCCACTGAAAGGAAAGGTGTTCTTCAGCGTGAAAGATTCCGACAAGCCACATGCGGTGGCGCTGGCGCGCGACTTCATTAATCTCGGTTTCACGATATGCTCGACCTCCGGCACGGCGAAATTGCTTCAGGCCAACGGCGTCGAAGTTCAATTCGTCAACAAGCTGATGGAAGGCCGGCCCAATTGCGTTGATATGATCAAGAACGGCGAAATCCAACTCGTGATCAATACGCCCAAAGGCATGATTCCGCGTAACGACGAAAATGCGATTCGCGCCGCTGCCTACGCGAACAACGTTTGTATCATGACGACCATTACCGGTGCGCAGGCGGCCACCAATGGCATCCGCGCGTTGAAGGGAAAACTCGTGGGCGTTCGTCCCTTGCAGGAATATCGTTACAACACGATTCCTGTATAAACGATGTCCACTCCGGTGACCCTCACCGCCTTGCTGTACGGTCCTGATCAGACCGGGCTTGTCGCACGGGTGGCAGGATGGATTTTTCAGCGGCAAGGCAATATCCTGCACGCTGACCAGCACCGTGACAGGGAAGCCGGGATTTTTTTTCAACGGATCGAATGGGAAATCGCGCCGGGCATCAGTGCGAATGACGAAGAAAAGGCCTTTCTCGAATTTTCCCGCAACGTCATCAAGATGCAGGCGCGCATCGCCGACTCGATTCATCGCCCGCGCGTGGCGCTTTTCGTGTCGAAGGCGGGGCACTGCTTCCATGATCTGGTGTTGCGCTGGCGCGCGGGCGATTTTCCCTGTGAGATCGTCGCGGTCGTTTCCAATCATTTGGAGCTGGCTTCGGTCGCGCAAAGTTACGGCCTGCCGTTTCACCATTTTCCAATCTTTGCGGATACGAAGGTGGCCGGCGAAGCCGCGCAGCTTGCGTTGCTCAATGAACTCGGCATCGAGCTGGTCGTGCTCGCCCGCTACATGCAGGTCTTGTCCGGCGATTTTCTGGAAAAATTTGGCCGGCCGGTGATTAATATCCATCATTCTTTCCTGCCTGCTTTTGCTGGTGGCCGGCCTTATCATCAAGCGCATGCGCGTGGAGTTAAGCTCATCGGAGCCACGGCACACTACGCCACGCGTGATCTTGATGAAGGCCCGATCATCCATCAAGACGTTGCCAGGGTTACGCATCGGCATGGAGTGGAGGATCTTGTCCGCAAGGGGAGGGAGCTTGAGAAAATGGTTTTGGCTCAAGCCGTTCACTGGCATCTTGAAAACCGCGTTCTCGTTTACGGGAATAAAACGGTGGTGTTTGATTGAACTCTGCCGCTCGGCCAACTCGACGCAGATCTCTTTTTTGCTGCTGCCGCCTTTTTTCTTGAGACGCGTCCTAGCGTTTCTCAGTCTGCCCAACTCCATGAATCCCCCATCCCCTCTCGCAAACCAACCCAAGGATCAAGCAGACGCTCCCGCTGCCCCCGATTTTGCCACCGAGGTTCATAATTTTTGGGAAAAGAACCGCGTGATCGTGTTGATGCTCTGTGCTGCGGTACTCCTGGGCATTATCGGCTACCAAGGACTGCAATATTTTAATGCCATGCGTGATCAAAACACGCAGAAGGAGTATGCCAAGACCGCTGGCTCGCCCGAGCGACTGGTCGCCTTTGCGGCGGGGAATTCAGACCATGTTTTATCCTCGATTGCTCTTCTTCAGGTGGCAGATGCCAAGTATGCATCCGGAGATTATTCCGCGGCCGTCACGGGTTATCAAAAGGCCGTGGCGGTACTTACTCAATCGTCTTTGAAGGCGCGCGCTCGACTCGGCGTCGCGGTTAGTCGTCTCGGGGCGGGCGATCTGTCCGCCGCTGAGGTCGACCTCAAGGCCATCAATGCCGATACGTCACTCGACAAAAATGTCCGCGCGGAGGCCGCTTATCATTTAGCCACGCTGGCCAACGAGGCCGGACGTTTCGATGACGCCCGGCAATTTCTCGATGACATCGCCAAAATCGATGGCACAGGTGTTTGGGCGCAGCGGGCCATGCAACTGCGCGCCAGTCTGATGACCCAAAGCGCCCCGGCGCTCGGTCTAAATGTGCCCTAAGGGGGGGCGATTACACCGGTTTTCCACGTAGGATTAAGAATAGTTCAACTCACCGTTGACAGCGTTGAAATATCTGAATCCCCTCTGTTTCTTGTTCGGGGTGTAGCTTAGTCTGGTAGAGCGCCTGGTTTGGGACCAGGAGGTCGTAGGTTCGAATCCTATCGCCCCGACCATTTTATCTTACGGCACACAGTTGTGATCGCGAGGTCTTAAATCCCAACCCGTGTGCAGGAATCATTCCTGCTATCTGATGACAATTGATTCTTGCCTCGACTTGTTCCTGCACCTAACTACCTCTCTTCAAACTCTTCTAACAAATGGATACTCTTTCCCGTGACAGCAGCTCTAGCAGCAATAATATTCTGCCCATGGTGGCTATCGCCATCGGCGGCATCGGTCTTTTGATCGGCATTTTCGGTATGGTCAAAGCGACCAAGCTCGAAAAAATCGTCGCTACGCAAGGCGAAGAATTGCTGAAGATCGAGACGGTGCGCGGTGAAATCCAGGCTCTCGGTTCCAAGGTCGATACCGATCTGGTAAATTTGCGCAACGGCATGCAGGCCGCCCTGACACAAGTCGGCACTGAGCTCGGCGCAGTTAAAGGCCAAGTCGCCAAGTTGGAAGAAGCCGCGAAGAAACCAGCCCCAGCTCCAGTTGGCAAAGGGCCTGCCGGCAAAACGGCCGTCGCGACTGGGACCGTTGACGCCAATGGCAACTACACCGTCGGTCCGGGCGACACGATTAACAAGATCGCCAAGAAATTCGCCACGAAGCCCGATACGATTGAAGCTGAAAATCCCGGCCTGAATCCGACCAAGCTCCGCGTCGGTCAGAAGATCAAGATTCCCCGCAAGTAAGTTTACTGAAATCAATTTATCCCTGCCTCCTCGACTCACGTCGCGGGGGCATTTTTATTTTTGCCCATGAACTCATCCGGAAAAAATGAAGCGCAGCGCTGGAAAAAAATGGGCGCACGCTCTCTGGCCACGACGCAAATTTTCGAAGTCCAAAGCGTCCAGTTTCAACATCCCGCGCACACGGAACCGCGTAATTTCGCCGTGATCAATGCCCCGGACTGGGTGAATATCGTGGCGCTCACGGTTGATCGGAAACTCGTCCTCGTGCGCCAATTTCGCTACGGCATCGATGAGTTTTCCCTCGAAATCCCCGGCGGCATGATTGATCCCGGGGAGGATCCGCTCGCCGCCGGCTTGCGCGAACTGCAGGAGGAATCTGGCTACACCGGCGGGCAGGCACGTATGCTCGGCACGGTGCGGCCCAATCCGGCGATGCAGAATAACCACTGTCATTTTGTGTTCGTTGAGGGGGTCGCGCCCACCGCTGCGGTTGACTGGGATGAAAACGAGGAGATGGAAATTACCACGCTGCCGGTGGACGAAGTTTATGCTTTGGCTTTTGCGGGCGTAATCACGCATGGGCTGGTGTTGGATGCGTTGCTGCTCTTCCAACCGATCTGGGCCAAAATCAGCCGACCGGGCGTAATTTGACAACGCCGCCACCCCACGTCTATTCAGCCTCTTTCCATGTCTGACGCCTCGACTGCTCTCACCTTTGCCAACCCGGCCGATTCACTCGGCTGGCCGGGCGATCATGGTCGGTTGCCCGCGTTGCTGGAATCGGAAATCCGGGCGATCTATCGCCGCAGTCCGCTCTATGGACTGCGCTTTCCGCTGCACGCTGCGCCGCTGGGCTGGTCGTGTTATCGCGAGATCCCGGTGCTCACGAAAAATGAAATCGTCCAGCGCGGACACACCGCTTTTTTTAGCGACTACCCGGAAATCGAGCGCGGCTTCCAACAGAAGAAGTACGAGTACGAACACACTGCCGGCACGACCAGTGGACCGATGACGGTTGTGATGGAAGATGGTTGGTGGAATGCGCAGACGCGGCGCGCGTACCTCGCGCACCCAGGGTTGGCGCAGTATGTTGACCGGCCTTACCGCAAGTGCGTCCTCGCGCCGGTGGGCTGCTCGAGCAATCTTTGTCCGTACGAGGATCATCCTTTTCCGCACCGCTACTTCGACGGCACGGTTTACCTCAATCTGTCGAGTGATCCCTTTGCTTTTCCTGAAGGAGAATGGGAACGAATCGTGCGAGAATTGCAGGCGGTGAAACCCGAGGTGATCGAGGGCGAGCCGGTTTACCTCTCGCTCCTCGCGCGGGCTCTGCAGAAACGTCAGGTCTCCGTGCCCAGCGTGCGTACGGTCATTCTTACGTATGGCAAAGCTAGCCGGCAGCACAGCCGGAGAATTGCGGAGGCGTTTCCCGGCGCGGCGCAGGTCGATCTCTACGGTTCGACCGAGGCCGGCTATCTTTTCGTGGGTGATGCGTTCGCGGACAACCTGCGCGTGGTGGATGGAAATGCGTTTATCGAACTGATGCCCTGGCGCGAGGGATTGGCGGAGGTGTTTCAGATTTACGTGACGACGCGTGCTCGCGAAGCGATGCCGCTGTTGCGTTATCATACGGGCGATATTGTGCGGCGCACTGCGACGGGTTTTCGGATTCTCGGTCGCGAGCGCGATTTGTTTTTCCGCGCCGATGGCGAAGTGGTTTCGGCCTTCGAAGTGGATGCGGTTTTGCCGGATGATTTTGCCTGCTGGCACTGGAGCCTCGCGCAGGTATCGGACAGCCGCTGGGAATTTCAATACGTGGCGGACCAAATCGCGCCCGAGACCGTGGCAAACGCTTTGGCTTCGGCGTTGGGCGAGGGCACGCGGGTGAGCTTGTTCCGCCGGAAATTTATCCAGCCTGCCGCCAGCGGAAAATTCGCCCTGCTAAAACCGCTCGCGCGCTGAGGTTCAGGCGGCGGTTTGAACGCGGACCCGGCGGCGCCGCCAACCGATCAGGGCTGCGGTCGCTCCGATCAGAATCGCGCCGTACGTGGCTGGCTCGGGTACAAAACGCCGACCGTTGAAACCAGCGAGATCGAGACTGCCCACGGTGGAATCAGGAGTGTTTGTGGGGTAATAGGTGGAGTTGGTCCAATTAACCAGATTGGCCACGGTGTTGGTCACATCTGTGGCCATGATGGAGTAGCCGTAAACGGTGGTGCCATCGGCAATGCCCAGATCGGCAAAGGAGATGAAAACCCCGCCGAGTCCGCCGCCGACACTCTGACTGGAATCGAGCGTGGTCAGGGTGGAGTTGGTGAGAAAGCGCAGAGCGGTTGCCGTAAAAGCGGTTTCCGTGCCGCCGCCCGCGACCCAGTCAGCGGCCAGATTAGAGCCATAGCTGGTTGACGCCACATCCTTGGTCGCACCGTAAGCTGTGGGTGCGTTGGTCATGCTATTCCATCCGGTGATCACGGCGATTTGAAATCCATCATTGGCGCCCCGGTCAAAGACAGCAAAGCCTTGGTCGGAGACGGTGGTGAACCCGGCCGCCCAGGCAAAGTCGATGCGTTCGACGTTGGTGTTAACGCTGCCTGGACTGCCCCCGGTATTCACAAAAAGATCGTTGCCGCCTTGCAGCACATTGTTGCCTGACAGCACATTTTCCAAGGTGCCGGTGCTGGGATTCATGCCACGGAGGTCGGTCAATGATCCGTTTTGTACCATCCAGAGATTGGAATTTCCCCCGGCACTCGAGCGCCTGATATAGGTGCTCGTGGCACTGGTATCGACTGTCTTGGTTGTGCCGGCGGTGAAACTGGTGACGTTGAAGGTCGAATTTCTGAAGGTGTCGCCGTAAGCGGCGCTATCTGCGGCGTCACTGCTGCCCAAGGTCCAACCGGTGATCGCGGTCTGGCTAAAACCGATCACTGGCAACACCAGCCAAGGCGTGACGGCCAGCAGCCGCCGCAGGACCGGAAAATTTTTGAATGGGCTTGGTTGACTACGCATATACTAATCTTTGAGCTGAACACATCGGACGGTGACGAAATTTTGTCAAAATCTTCAGGGGCATCACCCATCTTTTACCGTGATTTGATATCGCGAGCTCAGCATGCCCACCGTTCAGCCGCATCCCCTGAGTGACGCACCCGATGATCTGCGTTGGTGGCAAGATCGACTGATTATCAAACGCCTGGTGATTGGAGTCGTCTCGGTGCTCTTGCTCGGTGTTTTGATCGGCTGGGTGGGCTACCCGGCCTTTCAGGATTACAGAAAAAAACGGGTCATCCGCATCGCCAAGGTGTTTGTTGAAACGGAGGACTACCGCAGCGCCTATCTGCTGTTGGATCAGTACGCCCGTAACCAGCCCGCGCATTTTGAGGCACGTCGGCTGCTGGCGAAAGTGATGGAGGAATTCGGCGCGGGGCAGGGGCTGGCCGAGTGGGAGCAACTCGTGCAGCTCGAACCGGCGAACGCCGCCAATCACATCGGCTACATCACGTCGGCTTTGCGCGTGGGCCAGATGCAGAAATTGCCCGAGGCCTTGGCGACCTTGCAAAAACTCCAGCCTGACAGCATCGATTATCACCGGTTATCGGCCGGGCTGGCTTTGGTGAAAGGCAATGTGGTTGCGCTGCGGCGGTCGATCGAGGCCTTGGCGCTGCTGGAACCGAACAATGAAACCACCCAATTCAACCTCGCGACGTTGCGTTTGACTTCGGCGGTGCCGGCCGAAGTGGCGTCCGCCCGTGAAACGCTGGAGAAATTCGTCCGGGGCGACGCCTTGCGTATCCGCGCGATGCTGGCGCTGATCGCAGATGCCCCGCGGCGCTGGCCTCGCGAAAAAAATTCCGCGAAACATTACGCGCTGATTGTCCGGCAGCTGGAGTTGGATAAATCGCCTCTCGCCTCACCTGCCGGTTTCATGATGACGGGAGCGGTCCGCGTGCGCGAACCGGGTTTGCCGACCTTGGTGGAGTTTTTGCAAAATCAACCTGCGCCCACCTCGGAGGATATCGCGCAGCTGGCCCAGTGGATGATGAAACTTGGCCAGACTCGCGAAGCCTTGGTCTGGTTGGAAACCTTGCCCGGAAAATCCCGCGAGTCTCCCGCGGCTCTCGCGCACATGGCCGCTTGCGCGGTCGCGCTCGAATTGTGGGATAAGCTCGAATCGCTGCTCCGGCAAGGTGCGTGGGGGCCGGTGCCGGGGGAAGCGGTTAAATATGCCTTCCGCGCCCGTCAGTTTCGTGAGGAGAAAAATGATTCCCGCGCGGAGGCGATCTGGAATAACGCCGTCCAATCTTCCGCGCAATCTTTGCCCGGCTTGCGAATGCTGCATCGCCTGGCGCAGCTCTGGCGCTGGCCCGGGAAAGAGGCGCAAGTCCTGTGGGCGCTCGTGCGTCGCTTTCCGAATGATACTTTGGCGTGGCAAAAATTATCGGAGCAAGTGCTGGCCACCCGCGAGGCGGCGCAAGTCTGGCGATTTTACTCCGCGTGGCTGCAAGCCGCTCCCGCCAATCTTCAGATGCAGGTTGAGCGCGTCGTCCTTGGATTGCTCGTGCGACCCAAAGAACCCGGTTTGGCCGTCCAAGCCGGTGAGCTGTACCGGGCGCAGCCGAATAATACCGGTCGCCGACTCGCTCAAGCCTTGGCGCTGTGGCGAGGTGGCTTGGCCAACGAAGCCTTGATCGTCCTCGATGCCGTCCCGCTTCACCCCGAATCCGAACCTCGCGTGGCGTTAACTCGTGGCTTGGTGCTGTCCGCGATCGGCCGTAATGCGGAAAGCGAACGCATGTTTGCTTTGACGAAACCCGAGTCGTTGCTCCTGGAAGAGGTGGCCCTGATCGCCGCCGCTCGGGCCGGGTCGCGTTGACGGTGCCGCTCCGGCTATTAGCAAGACCACAGCTTCACTCACCGGTTAGTGCGCCTAATAATGAAGCATCTCTTGCTCGGTGCCTTGCCAAACTCTGGTCAGCTTGGTTTGTTTGCCCCGGCGTTTTCCTTTCGCCGATTTTAAATCCAACGACACACGCGATGAATCTTCTCGGATCGCTCTTTACCTCTTCCATCGGAAAAAAACTTCTGATGGCGATAACCGGTTTGTTGATGATCGGTTTCGTTACCGGTCACTTGGTGGGCAACCTCCAGATATTTCTCCCTCCGGACAAGATTAACGGCTACGCCCACTTCCTTCAGTCGCTGGGGCCTGTCCTCTGGGCGATACGACTCTTCATGCTCGCCTGCTTGGCGATCCATGTTTGGGCCGCGGTCGCCCTCACGCTGGAAAGCCGCGCCGCGCGCGGGCCCAATGAATATGCCGTCAAGACCTGGATCAACGCGACCATCGCTTCCCGCTATATGCGGATGTCCGGTTTGGTTGTGTTGGCCTTTCTGCTTTATCATCTGGCTCATTTCACCATCGGGGTGGCGCAACCCACCACTTTCAAGAGCGTTTTGCCGGAATGGACGATGCTGGAAGACGCTCGCGAATTCGGCTTCCCTCTCGCCGCCAAGGACGACGTCGTGCACGATGTGTACAGCATGGTGTTCCTCGGTTTCGCCAATCCCGCGGTTTCGATTTTCTACATCATCGCGGTCGGCTTGCTCGCGGTTCATTTGCTCCACGGTATCGACTCACTCTTCCAGACCATCGGCTGGCGCTCTTCCAAGTGGTCCTGCACTCTCCGGAAAGTCGCTCTCGTGTACTGCATCGTCTATTTCCTCGGCAATCTCGCCATTCCGGGCGCGATTTTCACCGGCCTCGTCAAACCTGCCGCCGGCACCCACGCCGCCAAGGTTCTCGCCGCCGCTCCCACTTCCGCTCCCATTTCCACTTCCGCTTCCAGCGCCACCCAGCACTAAACCGATTTCGTCATGGCCAACCTCGACTCCAAAGTTCCCTCGGGCCCGCTCGCCGGCAAATGGCAGAAGCACAAGACCGAGATCAAGCTCGTCAATCCGGCCAATAAGCGGAAATACGAGATCATCGTCGTCGGCGCCGGTCTCGCCGGTTCTTCCGCCGCCGCCACCTTGGCCGAACTCGGCTACAAGGTGAAAAACTTTGTCTTCCATGACAGCCCGCGTCGCGCCCATTCCATTGCCGCGCAAGGCGGCATCAACGCCGCCAAGAATTACCAGAACGACGGCGACTCCGTGCACCGGCTGTTCTACGACACGCTCAAGGGTGGCGATTACCGCGCCCGCGAAGCCAATGTGCATCGCCTCGCCGAGGTTTCCGTCAACATTATCGACCAATGCGCGGCGCAAGGCGTACCCTTCGCCCGCGAATACGGTGGTCTCCTCGCCAACCGTTCCTTCGGTGGCGCGCAAGTTTCCCGCACGTTCTACGCGCGCGGACAGACCGGTCAGCAACTTCTTCTCGGCGCTTACTCCGCGCTCTCCCGCATGATCGGTCAGGGTGGCGTGGAGATGCACAACAATTCCGAGATGCTCGATCTCGTGGTCGTCGATGGCCACGCCAAGGGTATCATCGTGCGTGATCTGAACACGGGCGTCATCACCCGCCACAGCGCCGATGCCGTCATCCTCGCGACCGGTGGTTACGGCAACGTTTTCAATCTCTCCACGTACGCCCGTCAGTCCAACGCCACCGCCATCTGGCGCGCGTACAAACGCGGCGCCTGCCTCGCGAATCCGTGCTACACGCAGATTCACCCGACCTGCATTCCCGTTTCCGGCGACTACCAATCGAAGCTCACGCTCATGTCCGAGTCGCTGCGCAACGACGGCCGTATTTGGGTTCCGAAGAAAAAAGAAGATGCCAAAAAAGATCCCGCTTCGATTCCCGAGGCTGATCGCGATTATTATCTCGAACGCATTTATCCGAGCTTCGGCAATCTCGCCCCGCGCGACGTCTCTTCCCGTGCCGCCATGCGCATGTGCGACGAAGGTCGCGGTGTTGGCGAAACCGGTCTCGGCGTTTACCTCGATTTCGCCGACGCCATCAAGCGCCTCGGCGAACCCGCCGTCCGCGAGCGTTACGGCAATCTCTTCGATATCTATCACGAGATCACCGCCGAAAACGCCTACCAGACGCCGATGCGCATTTTCCCCGCAGTCCACTACACGATGGGCGGCCTTTGGGTGGACTACAATTTGATGTCCAACATCCCGGGCCTCTTCGTTCTGGGCGAAGCCAACTTCTCCGATCACGGCGCCAACCGCCTCGGCGCTTCCGCGCTCATGCAGGGCCTCGCCGACGGTTACTTCGTGATTCCGTACACGATTGCCAATTACCTCGCCGATCAAAAACCCGCCTCACGCCCGAAGACCGACGCTCCCGAGTTCAAGCAAGCCGAAGAAAACATCACCGCGATGACCCAGCGTTTCCTCGCCAACAAAGGCAAGGAACCCGTCAGTCATTATCACAAGCGCCTCGGCAAAATCATGTGGGATCACTGCGGCATGGCCCGCACGAAGGCCGGCCTCGAAGCCGCGCTCCAGAAAATCCCCGCGCTCCGCGAAGAATTCCACGCCAACGTCAAAGTCCCCGGCTCCGCCGCCACGCTCAACCAGTCCCTCGAACAAGCTGGCCGCGTCGCCGATTTCATCGAGCTCGGCGAGCTCCTCTGCCGCGACGCGCTCACGCGCGAAGAATCCTGCGGCGGTCACTTCCGCGAGGAATACCAGCACCCCGACGGCGAGTGCAAACGCGACGACGAGAAGTTTGGCCACGTCGCCGCCTGGGAGTACCAAGGCGAAGGCAAAACGCCCCTCCGCAACACCGAGCCGCTCAACTACGAATTCACCAAGATGAGCGTTCGTTCCTACAAGTGAGCCACCATCGTTCCAACCGAGGATATCTCAATTTGTGATATCCTCCTCCGCCCAGTCCCAGGCTTCGTCCGCCGACCTTGCCGCCGTCGTTCCGTCTGAACGGATCGACTCGCGGATTGTTTTAGTGCGTGGCCAGAAAGTACTGTTGGATCGTGATTTGGCGCTGCTCTACAAAACAACCACTCGCTTGGTGAACCAAGCGGTCCGTCGTAATCGAGACAGATTTCCCAATGATTTTTTGCTCGAACTGACCCGTGAGGAAATCCAGAGGATATCTCAATTTGAGACATCCTCTGGGCTGAAATTTTCCAAGAGTGCCTATGCTTTCACTGAGCAAGGAGTGGCCATGTTGTCCGGCTTGATCAATTCTCCCCGCGCCATCGCGGTCAACATCGAGATCATGCGCGCCTTCGTGCGTATGCGCCAGTTGCTCAACACGCACGTCGATCTCGCCCGCAAGCTGACGTCCTTGGAGAAAAAATACGACGTCCAGTTCAAGGCGGTCTTCGACGCCATCCGCGAACTCATGACGCCGCCCACCGGGCCCGAGCGCGAAATGGGTTTCCACACTCTGCTCAAAAAATCACGTAAAGCGAAAAACAAAGCCTGATCACCATGGTCGCTGCAACCTCCTCCAAAAAACCTTTCTCCGTCACGCTGCGCGTCTGGCGCCAAGCCGGCCCCACCGTCCCCGGCAAATTCGTCGATTATCCCGCGACGAATATCAGCCCCGACATGTCGTTCCTCGAGATGCTCGACGTCGTCAACGACGAGCTGACGCGGAAAGGTGACGACCCGATTGCTTTTGCCCACGACTGCCGCGAAGGCATCTGCGGCACCTGCTCCTGCACGATTAACGGCAAGCCGCACGGTCCCGGCAAAGGCATCGCGACCTGCCAGACCTACATGCGCAGCTTCAAGGAAGGCGATCTCATCATTGTCGAACCGTTTCGTGCCCGCGCATTCCCCATCATTCGCGATCTCGTCACTGATCGCATTGCCTTCGACAAAATTCAGCAAGCCGGCGGCTTCATCTCCGTTCGTACCGGCGCGGCGCCCGACGCCAATTCGATTCCTGTGCCGAAGGAAGACGCCGATCTCGCGATGGACGCCGCTTCCTGCATCGGTTGCGGCGCGTGTGTCGCCGCCTGCAAAAACGCCAGCGCGATGCTCTTCGTTGCGGCTAAAGTTTCGCAACTCGGTTTGCTCCCACAAGGTCAGCCTGAGCGCGACAAACGCGTACTCGCCATGGTGCAGACGATGGACGCCGCCGGTTTCGGCAACTGCACGAACCAGTACGAGTGCAGCGCGGTTTGCCCGAAGCTCATCTCGCACGACTTCATTGCCCGCCTGAATCGCGATTATATGTCCGCGCTCTTCAAGGCCCGTTTCAAGCCCAGCTCCAATGCCGCGGCCGGCGGTGCTTAAGAAATAAGCCAGTTCAAATCTTCCAACGGCGCGGCTAATCACCGCGCCGTTTGTTTTTTAGGCTTTGCCAGTCAAGCAAGGTAGCGGCGGTTGCCCTCAACCGCCAATCGTGCTCACCTCGGAGGGACGACGGTGGCGATAAAACCTCGCTTCAGTGGGGGGGATTTGTGCCGATAGCGAGGGAGCCACGCTATGAGTCTGGGCCACGATACCATTATTACGATTGGAACCAAGTTGCCCCCAGGCTTGGGAATTTTTGGTCGTCTGCAGGCCTTGCTGCGTGATCCCGATGCCGAACTCCACGATATCGTGAAGCTCGTGCAGGTGGATCCTTCGCTTACTTTTCAAGTGATCCGGCTGAGCAACAGCGTCCTGTACGGCACGAAAAGTTCCTGCCAGTCGCTGGATGATGCGGTGTCGCGCGTGGGGTTGGCTGAATTGCAACAAATCGTCGGGCTCGCGGTGGCGCGCCAATGTTTTCAGGGTGAATTGGAATTATTTCAAATCCCCGCCACTCTCCTGTGGGAAAATGCCGTGGGCATCGGCACCCTCATGGCGGCCTTTGCCAAAAAGGTCAGCGGCGATGCTGGCGCGGCGTATGCCACGGGCTTACTGCGCAACATCGGAAAAGTTGTACTGAATAATTATCCTGGTGGGGTTTGTTATCCAGGGGTGACTGATCGGCCGGATTTGCATGCTTGGGAACGAGAGGTTCACGGACTAACCGCCGTAGAAGTTTCCGCCGTGCTATTGGATCACTGGCGGTTTTCCCCAGCGACCGTCGAAACCATGCGCGGACATCTGGTGCCCGATCCAGCATCGACCCATATTGCGAGCCTTGCCCAGATGCATCTGGCCTGTGCGGTGGCGGTCGAGTGGGGTTGCGCTTTACCAGGCGAAGAAACTGGCTGGACCAATGATGCGGCCATGCGCGCCTTGGCCGGATTGAAGGAAGACGATTGGGCTGCCATGATCGGAGAGGCGCGAAAGCAATATGACCGCGTCGCGCAGATCGAATGGTCGGCGGCCGCGTGAGGGGAGGTGGTCGCAAAGTGGCACGGGTCTCCGACCCGTGAAAAAAATGTGGAGCCAAGGCAAACGGGTCGGAGACCTGTGTCACTCCAACCGCCCGCGCTCGGCAGGGTACTCACCCACAAAGCGCTACCTTGGAAAATCAAACTGTCTTGAGATAAGAGTTGCCGTCGGCGGTCGGACTTTATCCATACTATCGACCGATGCCGCCACCAACCCCTCCGCCCCGCGATGTGGTGCATAGTGAAGCTTTCCTGCATACGCTGATGCGCCGGCAACTGAAACTTTCCCTCGCCTGTGCTTTGGCTTTTTTGGTGATCCTCCTCGGACTGCCGCTGGCCAATTACTTCGCGCCGGAACTGATGGCGACGCGCGTGTTTGGGTTCACACTCGCGTGGTTGGTGCTGGGGGTTTTGTTTTTCCCGGCGGTCTGGGCGATCTCGTGGATTTTTATTCGCCGCTCGATCTGGCTGGAAGAGGATGAAGTCAAAGCGGTGCAGAACGCCAAAAAAGGAAACTAAGCCATGACGACTCCTTTGTTGATTGCCGCTACGGGCGGCCTGCTGGGGGGCATTGATCCTTGGATCTTCGGCTTTTCGTTCGTCACGGTGGCAGTGACGCTCTGGATGGGCTTTCGCTCGGCGAAGACCTCGAAAACCGCCAGCGATTTTTTCGTGGCGGGGCGATCGGTGTCGGTCGGCTGGAACGCCTCGGCGATTTCCGGCGAATATCTTTCCGCCGCCTCGTTCATGGGCGTGGCCGGCATGGTGATGTCGAGCGGCTACGATGCGCTGTGGTATCCGGTGTGTTATGCCTGTGGCTATTTGTTTCTGCTGCTGTTCATCGCCGGACCGTTGCGCCGGTTCGGGGCGTACACGATTCCGGATTTCGCGGAGGGTCGGTTTGATTCGCCGCTGTTCCGCAAGATCGCGGTCTGCTTCGTGTTGTTCATCGGATTTTTCTACACGATGCCGCAGATGAAGGGGGCAGGCACGACGCTGGCCTACATTTTTCAGAACATCACCTGGGCCGACGGATCGCACGGACTGCCTTACTGGGTGGGCGTCGTGCTCGTGGGCGCGGTGATCACGCTCAATGTCGCGCTTGGCGGCATGAAGGGCATCACGCTGGTGCAGGCGGTGCAGTATTGGATCAAGGCGTTCGCGATCAGCGTGCCGGTGTTCGTGCTGATGTCGGTTTATGGATTTTATGGTTCGCACATCGGCGTGAACCAAACTCAGGTGCCCGTGGCTGCGGTCGTTGCAGGCGCTGAAACCGGGGTCAGCGACCCCGGCTACAAGATCGAGCGCAAGTCGCTGGTGGAAAAAGCACCGAGGGACACCGCGTGGGTTTCGCCGTTTGGTCCGTTGACGACGAAGGCGGTCAATGCCGCGGCGAATGCCCTCCCGGCTGATCAACGCGCCGCGTACTTGGCGGAACATCAACGGCCGTACTCGCTGCTCTATACTTACTCGCTCATCATCGCGCTCGTGTGTGGCACGGCCGGCCTGCCGCATATTCTCGTCCGCTTCTACACGAACCCCGATGGCGTTGCCGCCAAGCGCACCACGATGTGGGTGATGATCTTGATCGGAGTTTTCTACGTGTTTCCGCCGATTTTCGGCGTGATCGGGCGCAATCTCATGCCCGAACTTTATTCCGGCGTCGGGTCGAAGGGCACGGACAAGGTCGTGCTTGAATTGCCGACATTACTCGCGGCGAAATACGGCGTGCTCGGTTCGATCCTCAGCGGCATCACCTGCGCGGGAGCGTTCGCGGCGTTCATGAGCACGTTCAGTGGGTTGCTCGTTTCCATGACCGGCGCGCTGGCGCACGATGTGTACGGCCGGATGTTGCGACCGAAGTCCAATCCGGCTGAGCGCATGGTGGCCTTCAAGGTGTCGGCGGTGGTGATCGGCGCGGTGGCGATTATTCTCGGGTGCTTCGTCGAGTTTTTGGAAATCAATTTCATGGTTGGGCAGGCTTTCGCGATCGCGGCGGCCAGTTATTTTCCGCTGCTCTTCATGAGTGTGTGGTGGCGCGGCATGACGATGATAGGCGCGGCGACGGGCATGCTCACCGGCGGCTTGTGTGCATTGGTGGCGGCGGCGTTGACCAACGTCAGCACGCTCTCGCTCGACAAGGGCCCGATGGGAAAAGTGTTCGCCAGCTTCGCGCCGCTGAACGGATTTTGGGCGCAACATCCGTTGCTGCGCATTCTCGCCGAGCAACCCGCCATCTGGACAGTGCCGCTCGCGATTACGCTCATGGTGGTCGTCTCGAAGACAACGTCCGCCAGCGTGCCCGCCGACATCCGGATGAAGATGCTGGTCTTGCACGCCCCGGAAAAGCTCGGCCTCAAGCAGGAATATATCCAAGAGCAACAAGCCGGTGCTGGTCGCTAGTTCTTTGGGCACCGCAGCGGGATGGGGTTTTGAGAGGGCGGCCAAAAGGTAGGGCGCGTTATCACTAACGCGCCGTTCAGGATATTCGCGCTCTCTGAAGTATTGATCGTTTTTTTAATGCCCGTTGTTAATGTTTCTAACTTTGACCGAGGTGGGCATGGCTGGCCTATTGCATCAAGCATCTTGAAGTTCTCCAACATCGGGCTGCGCTTTATGTGGCCGGGGCGATCGGTGCGCGAGGGCGTGCTCGAGAAACCAGAGGTTGGCACTACCTGCTTGCTTAAGAATCTGCGGATTGGTGCGATAGTATCAGTTCGGCCACGTTCCCCCACCGCTTGTCTATTCGTGATAAAATTCTGGAGATTGCCCGCACCATGCCGGCGGCACCGCGAATTTTTGCGCGGCTGGGCCGGATGTTGCGTGATGATTCCGGTTCCTTTGAAGAGATCTGCCTTTTGGTTAAAAGCGATGCGGCGCTGACGGCTCACCTCCTCCGCGTGGCCAACAGTGCGGTGTACACAGGTAGTCCCAAAGTGCTTTCTGTTCATGCGGCCGTATCCCGGGTGGGTTTGGAAGAATTGTATCGCTTGGTGGGCTACATGACGGGCTCGCAACTGATCGAACGCGTGCTGAAATACTATGGCATTCAGGCGGACTATTTGCGCGAGCACATGTTGCGGACGGCGTTTGTGAGCGAACAACTGGCGGTGGAATGCGGCATCGATGTGCACTTGGCGTACACCGCCGGTTTGCTGCGCTCGATCGGGCTGTTCGTCTGCGATCATTTGGCGGCGCAGTACGAAACTGCCGCCGCCTATCGTCCGGCTTACGATCATAATTATCTGACATGGGAAGGCCGGTTGTTCGGTATCGGAAACCACGAGGTGGCCGCGATGGTGTTGGAAGATTGGAAGTTTCCCGGGGATGTCACCGAAGCGGTTCGGCAACATTATCAGCCTGATCTTGAAAACAAGCATCAGCGTTTGGCCTGTCTGCTGAATCTCGCGTCTGGGTTGGTGGCCAAGCACGGGCATGGTCTCGCGGGCGAAACGGGTCTTTGGGTGAACCCGCAGGGCAAACTCGATTCACTGGGCCTGAGCGAAAATCGGTTTCATGCGGCCGAGGGGCGGGCGATGGAGGCCTTTGCCGGTTTTCACCGGCGGATGAGCGGCGAAGTGGAGGTTGAAAATCCGGTGCCGGAACCATCGATCAGCAGCAGGCAAACGGCAAAAAACAAGGCGGCAGATACCTGCAACTGGGAGGCCCCCACCGGGGTTATCGAGGTGAACGATGAACCCACTGTGCACCCCACCCTCCCGGAAGTAACGCCCCAGCTCGATTTCACGACGTTTATGCGCAACTATCAAAACATGGTTTATTCCACCGCGGCCCGAATCACGGGCAATGAGGCGCAGGCGGAGGATATTGCCCAGGAGGTGTTCCTTAAAGCCTTTGAACATTTTGCTGATTTGCAGTCCAGCCCCACCGCCGGCGGCTGGCTCAAAACCGTCGCGACGAACCTCTCGATCAATCACCTTCAGCGTTACCAGAAGCGTTGGAGTTTTTTCTCCGATCTCGTCCGGCGCGACGACGACGGTGGAGAAAGAGAGGTCGAGTTCGCCGCGCCCGACACGTTTTTTAAGAGCGTCGATTCGGGCGAGCGTCGCGAGTGGGTGGAACGCGCCTTGGAAAAACTTCCCGAACATCAGCGCGTGCCGCTCGTGCTCTTTCATTTCGAAGATCTGCCTTACGAGGAGATCGCCAAAAAGCTCCGCGTCTCCCTCAGCAAAGTTAAGACTGATATCCTCCGCGGACGCGAAGCCCTCGCCAAAATTCTGGCCCATAGCGGCGCGCCTCATGAAACTTTTATCTAACCAGGAGCTGCCATGAAAAAAATGACTCCCGAAGAACTCGAGGAATTTATCCATCGCGAACTCTGCGGCCTCCCGGTGCGGCCTGCCCCCTCGACGCTCGAGGCCCGCGTGCTCGCCGCCATCGAGCACCGCGCCCGTATCGCGTGGTACCATAAATCCTGGAGCTACTGGCCGGCGGCCGTGCGCGCGCTGTTTCTCGCCGCGATCACCGGTCTCGCGGGCGCAGCGATCAGCGCGTTCTATTTGTTTATGCAAGGCGGCCAGCCGGAGCTGATCGGCCAGCTGATCGTGGCCCGCTTCAGTGTGGTGACCCAGACTTATGGCGCGATCTTGTGGACCGTGCATTTCCTCGGCCGCATGCTCAACACCCTCTCGCCGCTCTGGCTATGCACCGGCGGGGTCTTGATCGCGGTGATGTACGCTTTGTGCTTTGGCCTCGGAGCCACCGCCTATCGCATGAGCAGCCGTAAAAACTAACACGCGTTCCCATGAAAATTTTCCATTACCAAAACGTGATTCCCCGGCTGTTCTTCGGCTTCGGCCTGATGCTGGGTGCAGGCCTGCTGGTGGCCGGCGAGGAGCCGAAAGAAACCAAACCGGCTGAAGCGGAAGAGGCGGACTTGGCAACGGAGCCCGTTGCTCCTGTCGCGCCTGCGTCGGGGCCGATCGCGCCCGCGCCCAGCGTTGAGGAACCTGCCGCTCCACTCCCGGTTAGCGAAGTCCCGGGGGAAAAACCCGAACCAACAGCGCCGCTTGAAAAGCCCCAAGAGAAACCATCGGAGAAAAAATGGGCCGAACCGGAGCGTTGGGCCAACGGCATGAAAGACGGCAACGGACCGGTCATCCTGCATGACCGGCGTATCCCGATCGGCGAGAAATCGAAGCAGGACGTCATGGTTATCATGGGCGACCTCACCGTCGACGGCGAGGTGGACGGCGATGCCGTGGCGATCCTGGGGGATGTGGTGGTGAACGGCACGGTGAGCCGAAATGTGATCGCGATTAAGGGTGATGTGCGTCTCGGGCCCAAAGCCCGGGTAGCTGGCAACATTGTCTGTCCTCAAGGCTCCACCGTGATTGATCCCGGGGCCTATGTGGGGGGAAAGCAGATTCAGCAGGAGGCATTCGAAGAAAAGCTGGAGGCGTTCCGCTCCTGGTGGACGCACGCGCTCCAGTGGGGGCGGCCGATCGCCATCGCGGCCCACATGGGCTGGCTCTGGATTTTCACGGGGTTCATGATCACCTTTTATGCTCTGCTCGGGTTGCTCTTTCCGCGGGCGCTGCGCTCTTGCGGAGACCAACTGACGACACAGCCTGGATTCGTGATACTCGCCGCCATGCTCACGGTGCTGGCGTTGCCGGTGTTGTTTGTGCTGCTCTTGATCACGGTGATTGGGATTCCGGTTGCGGTGCTCCTGCTCCCGTTGCTCGTCTTCTGCGCGGTGTTGTTTGGCAAGGCGGCGATCTACGGTTTGGTCGGACGTTGGCTGACGGGAAACCGCCTGCACCTGGCACTCGCCGTCATCGCGGGTGCGCTACTTTTTCTTTTGCTCTACCTGGTGCCCATTGTCGGAATCCTGCTCTCGCTGTTGGTTGCGCTGCTCGGATTTGGTTGTGTGATACTGACCCTGTTCAGTCCACGTGCGTCCGGGACGACTGGACCGGTTCCGGTCGCTCCGTCTGGTATTCCGCTCGGAACGACGGTAGCGGAGCCCGCGCCTCCGATGCTACCGCCGGTGAATTCCCCTGCCTTGATGGCGGGCAGTCTATATCCACGCGCAGGCTTCTGGGTACGGTTGGGTGCCACATTTTTGGATGTCATCCTGGTCGCGATCTTGGTCTCATTTGTCGGTGGAATGCTTCATCGGCTGCAGGTGGACCTCGAAGAAGGCCTGCCTTTGTGGTTTGCGATTTATTTCGTCGTCCTGTGGGCGACCAAGGGGACGACCCTCGGTGGAATTATTTGCGGGCTCAAAGTGGTGCGCCTCGATGATCGACCGCTCGATTGGAGCGTGGCGATCGTGCGGGGACTGAGCGCGTTTCTTTCGCTCGCGGTGGCCGGGCTGGGTTTCATCTGGGTGGCGTTCGATGACGACAAACAATCCTGGCACGACAAAATCGCCGGCACGACGATTGTGAAAGTGCCGAAGGGCACGCCGTTGCTTTGAGGGAGAATTTGCCTGGAAGTTTGGAGCAGCACAGGCCTCCGGGCCTGTGGGATTGGTAGGCGTGGCATGGGTCTCTGGACCGTGGGTTCGGGAATCACGGGTCGGGAGACCCGTGCCACGCCTAGCGCTACGGGATTTATCCATTCTGGAATGAGCTCAAAAATATTCCTCGCCGTGAACGATTCTTTACATGGGCTGCTTCACGGGTATTTCTCATCGGCTTATGGCAAATCCAACGGTCGGAATTATCATGGGCAGTGCCTCGGATTGGGACGTGATGCAGCATTGCGTGCAGACGCTCGAGCAACTCGGCGTAGTCTGCGAGCGGCGCGTCATCAGCGCTCACCGCACGCCGCAGCTCGCTTTTGAATGGTGCTCCAGCGCCGAAGCCCGCGGATTGAAAGTGATCATCGCCGCCGCCGGTGGTGCGGCGCATCTCGCTGGAGTCGCCGCTGCGCTCACCCCGTTGCCCGTGTTGGGCGTGCCGATGGAATCGGCCGCGCTGAAAGGGATGGATTCGTTGCTCTCGATGGTGCAGATGCCCGGTGGAATTCCCGTGGCGACTTTTGCGATCGGTAAACCCGGCGCGATCAACTCCGCGTTGTTCGCCGCCGCGATTCTCGCGCTGAGCGACGCGGCTATCAAGAAAGCCGTGGACGATTTCCGTGCCGCGCAATCGAAGAAAGTCGCCGAAACCAAGCTGCCTTAAATAAAGACGGACTTGCGCGCCTTGGCGCGGTGGATGGTGACTGATCGGGCTGCGGCCTGGAGCCGGCTGGTCAGGCGTGATCGGAAATACCGGCGCGATTAAACAATCGCAGCGACTGGCAGTGATCGGAGAATCACGGGTGTTGCCTGTTGGGCTTTTCACGCACGGTTGGGACCGCTGGTTTTTAGTGCCCGATGCAAGGTGCGGTGGGCTCGGAAAGGCCGGCTGCGCGCTGGTAATTGCATTGGAACGCAATTTATGCACAAAAATAGTGCTAGGATGGGGAGTGGTTGGGTCCTTGGAGGACTATGGTGTTCAGGCCTCTCAACCGAGTTGTCGTGGTTCGCTGCGGCACAGGCAACACACACTAGACACACACTAACCATGAACACACGTTCAACCGTGGACCTTGGAGTCCTTAGCATAGTAAGTTCGCGCATTCGTTTTTCAACGGGTGCCTTTGCAATGGTAATCATGCTGGCAATCAGCGTGGCCACCATGTCATTGCAGGCCCAAAGCAACACCACCGGCTCGATCGCGGGCCAGGTCGCCAAGGGATCAACCGTAACGGCAGTCGAACCGGATACCGGCGTGACGCGATCAACGGCTGCCAGCAGTGACGGCACGTATCGCATCAGTGCACTCCCTCCCGGCAACTATCGGGTGTCGTACACAGACACCGATGGTCAGGCACAGGAAACGGAGACGGTCGTCATGATCGGAAGTGCGGCCACGGTTGGATTGAAAAATGGAGTCGTCCAGTTGGAAAAATTTGTGGTCAACGGCGGCTCGGTCAATCCGGTCGATTTCACTTCGACAGAAAAAGTCACGATTATGACCGACAGGCAAATGGCCCTGCTGCCGGTCGCGCGCGATCTCACATCCATTGCTCTGCAAGCGCCGGGCACGACGGTGGGTGACATCGGATTCGCCAAGGCGTTCAAGACGCTGGCCTCTTTTGGCGGTAGTTCCGTGGCGGAAAATGCCACTTATGTGAACGGTTTTAATATCAGTAATTTTCGCAACGGGCTGTTCGGGGCGGACGTTCCCTTCGAGATGTTCGACCAATATGAGGTCAAGACCGGTGGATTTTCCGCAGAGTTTGGCCGTTCGACCGGTGGCGTGGTTAACACCACCACCAAGCGCGGATCCAATCAATATAAGGCCGGGGCGAATGTCATCTGGTCGCCAAATGCAGGCAGGTCCAATTCGCCGAGTTCCTACTTCATCAATACCGCAGGCGCAAAAGTGCCCAAGGTTTTCAATGGTCAGGACAAATACGAAACCTTGGATTCCAACATCTATGCCAGTGGGCCTTTGTGGAAGAACAAGCTGTTTTTTTATGGGTTGTATGCCTTGCGCGACTACCAGCGCGAGGATATCACCACCAACGGAACCCAGCATCAGGATCGCTCCACAAATGATCCATTCTGGGGGGCCAAGATCGATTTCACGCCAATCGCCAATCATCGCCTGGAATATACGATTTTCCGGGACAAATCGCGGCTGACCGAAACCCTGACACCCTATGATCTTGCGACGCTGTCCAAAGTGGCGGGTTCCGAGCCATCGCTGCTTTATTCTGATCGCGGCGGCACCACCCATATTGCCAGCTATGCAGGAACGTTCATGGACAAGCTGCAAGTGTCCGCGTTGTACGGAAAGAGTAAGCAAAACCTCACTGATTCCGGCACGCAGGATTCCCTGCCGTTTATCTATGATGGTCGTTCGGGCAGCTTGATCTTTGTGCAGGGCAATCCCAATCTGCTGATTTCGGTGGCGGAGGATCAACGCGTAGCCAAGCGTCTCGACTTGGAATTCCCCTTGGAACTGTGGGGCAATCACCGTCTACGCGCCGGGTATGACGTCGAAAACAACACGTCCAACGATCTCACAAAGTATTCGGGGGGGTTGTACTATCGCTACTATGCGATACCTGTCAGCGGCGTGGTCAACGGCTCGCTGGTACCTACCGGTGTACCCGCTGTCGTCCGCACACGTGCGTACAACAATGGCGGCAGCTTTGCCGTGAACTCCAGCGCGTGGTATTTGGAGGACAATTGGTCGCTGCTGTCATCCCGGCTCAATCTGCGTCTCGGTCTGCGCAACGAGACCTTTGAGAACCTCAACGCTCTCGATCAGCCCTTCATAAAGATTAAAAATCAAAAGGCCCCACGCTTGGGAGCCACCTACGATCTTTTTGGCAACAACAAGACCAAGCTCTCCTTGAACTACGGCCGTTACCATCTCCCGATCGCTTCCAACACGAATGTCAGACTGGCGGGCGGAGAATCCTTCATCGAGAATTTCTACGTTTTGAGCTCCGTCGGATCAGATGGCAAAAATCCGGTGCTCGGGGCAAAAATCGGACCCGAAAACGTCTATTCGGACGGGACGATCCGGGATCGCCGCGAGATCGTGGATATGGATATCAAGCCCATGTATCAGGATGAGTGGATGGCCGGCATCCAGCATACCATCAACAAAAACATATCCGTTGGCGCCAACTTCATCACGCGTAATCTTGATGGCACGGCGATTGACGACGTCATTGTCGACCATGCGCTGAATACCTGGGCAAAGGCCAATGGCTTTCCGGGCTTCGATGCTACCGGCGAGCACGCCTACGTGCTCGCCAACCCAGGCCGAGCCATCCACATGTTCTGGGATTTCGACGGCAGTGGGACTTTGGACGCAAATGAGGAAGCCGTGCTGACCCCGGATATGCTCCAGTACCCCCGCGCCACTCGCAAATATCACTCCATTGAGCTGTATGTCGAAAAAATCTGGGATAAGAAATGGTCGGGTAACTTGTCCTATATCTGGGCTCAATCGTATGGTAACTACGAAGGCTGGGTGTTGTCGGATAATGACCAGGACGATGCCGGAATCACGGTGCTCTTTGACAGCCCGCTGGCGACCTCGAACACGTATGGCAAGTTGCCCAATGATCGTCGCCACCAGGTGAAAGCCTTCGGCGTCTACGCGATTAATTCGGAGTTAACCTTGGGCGTGAATGCGCTTCTCGCCTCGGGCCGGCCCATCAATAAGATCGGCCTGATCGTAGATCCGGTGCGTGGCGGCAGTTCGAATGACTACATGCTCTCACCCCGCGGTTCGCTCGGCACCACGCCGTGGATATTTCGCACTGATTTGTCGCTAACCTATCGTCCGAAGTGGGCCAATGACCATCTGACCGCTTCATTGACCGTTTTCAATTTGCTCAACGGTAGCGCGGTCACTGAGGTGGAAGAAATTTCCCAAACCGCAGCAGGATCGGCCGAACCGAGTTACGGTGTGGCCAAAGCGTGGCAGAGCCCGCGTTCTTTCCGGCTGTCGGTCGGAGTTAATTTCTAAAGATAGGATTTTCTTAGTCGCTTGCAGCTCCCTCCCTGAAAGGGGTGGGAGCTTTTTTGCACCAGTGAAGGATGGAAGTATCTGCCCCACTCGATCCGGACAGATCCATTCTGGATGGCTCGCGCAGCTCAATTCTCCGGCTTGTGCAACTGGGGCAGGATTGCCGCGAAGCAAGTGAACGGGGGTAACCCTTGGTTTTCCCTTGGCAAAACGCATGAGGGTGCAATTCTTCCGTCCATCATGAATGCACGCTCCATTGTGAAACATGCGCTGATTTTCGTCGCGGTGCTCGGTGCCCGTTCTGCCATTTGCCTGGAAGCCCAGACCGCTGACGTTGTGGTTCCTAAGAAAGAGGAACCCGTGAAACTCGAAAAGTTCGTGGTGACCGGTTCGTATATCCCCTTTGCGGCCGATGCGACCGCGATCCCCGTCAAGGTGGTTACGGCGTATGACATTCAGAGCTCGGGCGAGTCGGGCGATTTGCTGGAGGTGATTCGGAAAATGCTGCCGCAGTTTGTGGGTAACTCCAATCTCGGTTCCTCCAATTCCAATATCAGCGGCGGTTCCACCAACGGTGGTTCGCAGATCAAGCTGCGCAATGTGCAGACGCTGGTGCTGATCAACGGTCGACGCGCGGCGTTCGCTCCAGTCACGGCCACGGGCGGATTTACCTTCGTGGATGTGAATGCGATTCCGGTTTCCGCCGTGGAGAAGATTGAAGTGCTGAGCGACGGAGCTTCTGCGCTGTACGGCTCCGATGCCGTTTCCGGCGTGGTTAATATCATCTTGAAGCATGATTTCGACGGGACGGAGATCGGGGGTGGCTATCGATTCGCCACGCAAAAAGGCCATTGGGCGGAACGTTCGGCGCACTTCGCGACCGGGGCGAGGTCGGGAAAAAAATCCATCACCATCTCGGGCGAGTGGGTCAAATCCGACCCGTTGTTTGGCAATGAGCGTGACTTCTCAAGAGATCAAACGCTCCAGACCGGGATGTTTCCCGGCGCGGTCTATCTGGCCTCGGGCAGTTACTTGCTGTCGCCCAGTGTGAATGCCCCGCCGTTGAATACGGATTCATCGGCCGCCACCTTGGTGGGCAACGGCACCTATCTCGGACCGCTCGACGACCTCTCGGCGCTCTTCAATCTTTCGCCCTCTGTGACGCTTCAGCTACGCAACGAGCGCAAGGCGGCGACGATGGTGTTTGACAGTATTTTATCCGACAAGGTCACGCTGTTTTGCGACCTGCTGGTGTCCAATACGAAGACCTTTTATCAGCTCGCAGGCGCGGGTATTTCCGGCATGCCGCTCGCTTCTGCCAATGTCGTTGACGGGGGTGGCGTGGGCATCACCGCGCCCGAGCACCCGCAAAATCCGTTCGACGATTTCGCCTACGTGACCAATCGATTCATCGATTATCCACGCGGATATTACAGTAACAGCAATTCCCTGCGGGTGGTTACCGGGATCAGGGGAAAAATCAGTGATGCCGTGTCGTACGAGACCGGGATCAATCTGAACTGGGTGAAGGAGAAGTTCACGAATACGAATGTCATCAACCGTTCGGCCTTGGCTGCGGCGATCGATGCGGGGAAGGTCAACCTGTTTGCTTACCGGCAGACTCCGGGAATTTTGGAGAGCGCGCGAGTTTTTGGCACGGCTACTTCGCTGAATCGCAGCACGCTGAAAAGCTGGGATGGACGGATCTTCGGGGAATTGCCCAAACTGCTCCCAACCGGCCCGATCGGCTTTGCTCTGGGTGGCGAAGTCCGGAAGGAAACGCTTGCGGGCTCTCCCGATGCCGGCAGCAACGCGATCACTGATATTGCCGATCCGTTGTTGGGCAAGCCGACACTCTGGGATGGGGCGACTTCGGCCGATTCATTTGTGAGCAGCCGCACAATCCAATCGCTGTTCACCGAGATCCGTTTGCCGGTGGTGTCGCGCGCTCAAGGGATCAAAGGCATCCATGAACTGGAACTCGATGTCGCGGCCCGGTACGATCGCTACAGCGACACCGAAGATCCGTTGGTGCCCAAGGTCTCCCTCAAATATCTGCCAGTGAATGATGAATTCGCCCTGCGTGCCAGCTACTCCAAGGCATTCACCGCACCGGACCTGTTTACGCTCTTCGGACCGACCGGGGTTGGTTATACCGACAACATCGTGAATTTGAAACCGCTGAATAGCCCCACAATTGTTCAAGGTGATCAGGCCTTCTTGCGGTTGCCGAGCAATCCCAAGCTTCAACCCGAAAAAGCCACGTCTTACAGCGGTGGGTTCGTCTATTCTCCCCAGGCGATCAAAGGCCTAACGGTTGAAGCCAATTATTTCCGAATTCATCAAACCGGACTCATTGGGCAGATCGACGAAATCGACATCCTTCAGGATGTGGAAACGTTCGGACCCGCTTCGAAATACGCCGCTTGGGTGCGGATCGGGGGATTTGGCGGCACGCCCATCGCCGCTGCGGGCGATATTTCCAAGGCCGTCGATGCGGCGAATGGTTCTTTTCGATCAATCTACCTGACGAACTACAGTCAGAATTTCGTTTCAGCGAAACAGGACGGCGTGGACTTGAGCATCGATTACACCACCCAGGTAGGTTCCGTGGGAAAGCTGAACCTCTCCTTCGAAGGGATGTGGTTTAACAGCTTCACCGTGGACGGAACCGAATACGTCGGAACCACGAACGGTAATGCGGCCCTCAACGGCGGTACCATCCCGCGATGGCGGGGTTCGTTTCGGACGAGCTTGGATCGCAACGATTGGCAAGTGGGGCTTGGCGTCACCCATATTCCAAACGTCCTCGATACGGATGCCGATCCGGCCGCGTCCGTGGCGTCATTCACGTCGTTTGATCTGTTCGGCAGCTATCGTTTTCCCCGGAACATAATATTGAAGGGACTGATCATCCGGGCCGGTGTGAATAATGTTTTCGACCGGATGCCCCCGCTCGCGCCCGCAGCTTGGACTGACGCCAATGCGGACACGGGCACTTACGGCGCGCTGGGCCGGGTGGTTTACATCGACGTGAGCTACCAATTTTGAGGCACACTCATGGTGACGGAATTTCAGAGCGGCATCGCCGTATCCCGCCCTGCCAATGAAAGGTTTTTTTAAACGCCCTTTTAAAACAGGACGTCGAGAATCTGGGCGAAAGCCACTTCATCCGATCGGGGAAATCCCCGGTCAGGTGCCGGCACGCCGACGATTGTCTTCTGACTCCAGTTGATCGCCCGCCGGGTCGTCACCCCGTCGGTCAGGGCGAGGTGACTGATCATCACTTGGCCGACCCCACGGACGGCAATGCGCAGCGGTGCCTTCGGTGAGTCGACTGGCACGGAGAATTCCCGGCGGATCTTGGCCGTGGGCCGCGCCGCCTTCGCGCGGAATTCTATGGTGTAGCGAATGGCTGTTTCCCGCCAAGTGCCGTCGAGTTGTTGCTGCTCGACGATTACTTTTTGCACGGCCGGCGCGAAGTTGATCACCCAAAATTGCAACTGCCATGATCCGCAAAACGGCGTTGATTCATGGGCGATTGAGATCTTGGTGCTGGCGCGCTGTAACCAGTCGCGCCAATTGGCGAGGCATTGTTTATCCGCATCGAGCATCATTTCGTTTTGCCCGCAGGCTTGGGGATCGCGGGTGCGGGCCCACATCGCGCGCGCGGCCTTGCATCCGGCACTCAATTCCCGATTAAAATTCATCGCGTCTGTCTTCATCTGTCTGAGGTGGAGCGCGACCTCCGGGCGCGCTGGTTTGTGCTGCCGCGCTCGAAGCCCGCCCGGAGGTCGGGCTCCACCTGAAGGCCCAGGAATCCGGGCAATCAACCGCCTCAACTTGAAAACATCCCGCGCGGCTTTTCGCACGAAGACATCGCGCGCCGCCAAATACACTCGAAACGCCAGGCTCGCGGCAATCGCCGCCGGTGTCTTTTGCGCGGCGAGCCGGCGGAAGAAACGCAGTTCCGCTTCGTACGGTTTGACGGATTCATTTCCGGCGAAGGTGTCCCAGCGATCATTGATCTGCCAGCGCGCGTAGCCGCAGAACGCCTTCTCGTCGGCCGCGAGCAATTGCCGGGCGAGGGGGCGGGCGGGTTGACCGGGAAATACGCGCTTCAAGCCTTCAGCGAGCATTGACACCGCGTCGTCCGCGTCGGGTTGCAGCCAGAGATTCGCCGCCGCAGCGTCGACCACCGTAGTCGTTTCCAAAGCGAGGCGATACGCTTCCCATGAGGTCACAAGAAATCCCTCGGCCTGCACTTCGGCGCAACGTCGCCACCACGAGCGGATGTTGGCCAGCCGATCACCGAATACCGGCAGCGCTTCGTAGCGGAACGCACCGTTCATCGGACAACCATAATATTGAATGCCTTGTTGCTTCAGCGGAGTGGCGAGATCGCGCTCGGCGAAATTGAAAAACTCCACCCGCGGCAATTTCCGAAACGGATAATAATACCAGTCGTACGCAATGATCCCGGCGGGCAGCAGCGGTATCGCCTCGGGCACGAAGTAAAGCATGTCGGCCCACATTCCCATCTGCAGGTTGTGTTTCTGGCAGAGCGCATGCAGTCGCTGCACGTGGCCGGCGAAATGCGCGCCCAAGCCGATGCGCGCGACTTCCTCGCGGCAGCGCGGGCATTTTCCGAGATGAAACGATTCGTCGAGTCCCACGTGAACTTTGCCGGAGGTGCAATACGGCGCCATGTCGAGCAGCAGCCTTTCCGCCATCTCGAGTGTGCGGGGATGCAGCGGGCAGATCTGCCCTTTCTCCAAAGGCCGGCCGTGTTCGTCGCGCAGTTCGTTCAAATCGCGGAAGTCTGGATGCTTGATCAGGTATTGGGTATGACCGAGCAGATTGATGATCGGCACCACACCGATGTGGTTTTTAGCGGCAGTCAGCACTAATTCACCGAGCTGTTCAAAACTGTACGCATCGTCGCGACCGATGCCGGGCAGGCTGGGGTAGTGGACCGCGTCCTCGAGGTGGAGATACAATTCCTGATAACCCCAGCTCGCATAACGCGGCAGTTGTTGCTGGAGAAAATCCAGCCGTTCCACCTGCCGCGCGAGATCCCATTGAAAAGCGCGGATCATTGTTGGGGTTGCCTGGGGTTTGCCATGGTGGAGCCTGCTTGCTGGCGATTCCGCACAATGAATCGCTTGCAAGCAAGCTCGGCGTAACCACAGGCCTCCGTGCCTGTGGGCTGGGGTTTTGTAGGTTGCGAGCTTGTCTCGTTCTGCTGATCAGCAGAATGACCGTGGTGCGACAAGCGCATCACCTGCCACGGAGTTCGATCTCAGTGGGTGGGCGTCGGTTTCCACACCGACGCTTATCGCCGATGTGGAAATCGGCGACTACCCACCACGGAGTTCAACTCAGCAGGCAGGGATCAGCCTTCGCCAAGCTTCGGCCCGGCAAGCGCCTGCTGCTACACCGAAAAAACAAGGCCGCCGCAAGCAGCGGCCCTACAAAAGACAAAGGCTAAGCGTCGCTGCTCCGCTCAACCGCGTTTTTGCGCGATGAGTTGCTCGAGCTTCACGATGTCGGCGGAGAAAAGGCGGATGCCTTCGGCGGTTTTTTCCGTGGCCATCGCATCTTCATTCAAAGCGAAACGGAAACTCTTTTCGTCGAAGGAAACCTTCTTCAAATCGGCGGTCAGCGCGGCGACCGGATCGAGTTTGCGCACGAGCGGTTCGTTGCTGGCTTTCAACTCGGCAAGAAGCGTGGGCGCAATGGTGAGCAGATCGCAGCCGGCGAGCTCGGTGATTTCGCCGCGGTTGCGGAACGAGGCACCCATGACCTCGGTCTTGTAACCGAAACGTTTGTAGTAGGTGTAAATCTGCGTGACCGACTTGACGCCCGGGTCTTCGGTCGGCGCGAAATCTTTGCCGGTGCTTTTCTTGTGCCAGTCGAGGATACGCCCGACGAACGGCGAGATGAGCGTGATGCCGCCATCAGCGCAGGCGACGGCTTGGGCAAACGAGAAGAGCAGTGTGAGATTGCAGGTGATCTTTTCTTTTTGGAGCTGCTCGGCGGCTTTGATGCCTTCCCACGTCGAGGCAATCTTGATCAAAATGCGTTCGCGGGGCGTGCCGGCTTTTTCGTAGAGCGCGATAATTTCGCGCGCCTTGGCGATGGTGCCGTCGCGGTCAAAGGAGAGGCGCGCGTCCACTTCGGTCGAGACGCGGCCGGGGACGATTTTCAAAATCTCCTGGCCGAACAGCACGAGCAGACGGTCGATCACGACCGGCAGCGCGGCGGTGGCGCCTGCTTCCTTGATCGCCTGATCGATGATCCAAGCGTACTCGGGCATCGCGGCGGCCTTGAGAATCAGGCTGGGATTAGTGGTCGCATCTCGCGGGGTGAACTGGCGCATGCTGGCGAAATCGCCCGTATCGGCGACGACGACGGTGAACTGTTTGAGTTGGTCAAGCTGCGTGGTGGTGCTCATGGAATGAAATCAGTTAGTGGGCAACGGGTGGGCGCGCAAATAATTCTTCATCCATTCTAAACCGCCGGTCTCCTCATTAAAGGCGCCGTCGAGTTGCGATTCAAACGCCGCATCGAGCGCCAGCTTGAAACCGGGGCCTGGTTTGAAACCGAGGATGATGAGGTGTCGCCCGAGAATAATCGGCTTGGGCGCGGCGTGTTCAACTACGAGTCGTTGCGCAGCGATCCGCAGGAAACCGAGGCGTTTTTCCGTCTCAACGGAGACGAGCGGCGGGCGCCCGAGATGATCGGAGCGCATCACCGCGATCAAATCGTCGATGGTGGCGGGTTCGATTTTGCGGGCGAGGCGGCGGACGGTGGTATCGCGGTATTCCGACGGACCGTCGTGATGGAGGAGATGATTAATGACGAGTGGGCGCACAGACTCGATCAGCTCATGCGGGGCGCCGAGGCGTTGGAGAAACGTTTCGGCGAGCGGGCCGCCCGCCGCTTCGTGTTCCATGCTGGTCCAGCGCAGGATGCCGCGCCGCTCGATTTGTTTGGTCGTGATCGCCTTGCCGAAATCGTGCGCGAGGACGGCAAACGTGAGTCGTCGCCGGGTGCGCTCATCGCCCGCGCGCCAAGAGTCGAGGCCAACCAAGGCATCGAGGCAGTGTCCGGTGTGCACCAGTACATCGCCTTCGGGATGCCATTCCGGTTCCTGCGGCATGCCGTCGAGCGCGGCGATTTCCGGAAAATGCCCGAGCCAGCCGGTTTCTTTTAAAACTTGGAGACCGCGCGAAGGCTTGGCGGATTTGGTCGCCCATTTATCCCACTCGCCCCAGACGCGTTCGACGGGCAGCTCCGCATAACTGTCGCGAATGGAGTGGCAGAGCGCGGCGGTTTCAGGCGCGAGCGTGAATTCGAAGCGCGCCGCGAGTTGGAACGCGCGGAGCACGCGCAGGGGATCTTCGCTGAAGGCCGCGCTCGTGTGCCGGAGCAAACGGGCTTTGAGATCGCGTTCGCCGCCGTGCGGGTCGATCAGACGCTGGGTGAACGGATCGTAGGCGATGGCGTTGAGCGTGAAGTCCCGTCGCGCTGCGGCTTCCGCTTCGGTGAGCTGCGGATCAGGCGACACCGCAAAGCCGCGATGGCCGGCCCCGGTTTTCGATTCGCGACGGGGCAAAGAGAAATCGTATTCGGTGCCCTCGAGGCGCACCTTCAGCACGCCAAAACTGCGGCCCACCACATCGGTCGGGCCGAACGCGGCGAGCGCGCGGCCCATGGTTTCGTAATCGAGCCCGAACACCTCGATGTCAAAATCCTTGGCCGAGAGTCCCATCAACCAGTCGCGCACCGATCCGCCCACGAGCCGCGGTTGCCCGCCGGCGGAGCGGAGGGCCTGAAGCGCGGCGACGAGTGGCGGAGGAAGAATCATGCGGCGGGACGTTTCCACGCAGTGAAAACGAGCAAAGCCCAACCGGCAAGCAACGCCACACCGCCGAGCGGCGTGATAGGACCGAGCAGTTTGCTCGGCCCGCCGAGCGCCAGTGCGTAGAGCGAACCCGAGAAGAGAATGACGCCGGCGACCCAGCAGGCCGCTACTTTGGTGTTCGGTCCCCCGTGGGCGTCGCGCCAGCCTGCGAGCGCTAGCAGGGCGACAGCGTGGATGAGTTGGTAGAGCACGGCGGTGCGCCAGGAATCCAGTTGGCCGTTGATCAAAAGCGTGGCCTTCAAGGCATGCGCCCCGAACGCGCCCAGCGCGACACCAAGGAAGCCAAGCAGACCGGCGGCGAGAGTGATCCAGCGGGTGGAGGAATTCATGTCGCACGAGTGTGTGGACAAGCGCGCCGAAAACAAACACATCAATTCAACCACTCTATGAACCGTCTGGTTTTAGTTTTATGGCTAATCGCCGCTGTGAGCGGGCTGCATGCGCAGGAGGACGAAGCCGCGCCAACCGCGACGGTCGCGATCGCTTCGCAGCGGGTTTTTCGCGGAGTGAAGTGCTCGGGCGCGAGCGGGCAGGGAAGTTTTCAGGTTGCCCGCGACACGTGGCGCATGGGCGCAGAGTTTATCCAGCCCTTCGATCACGACGAGCCGGACGAGGGGAATCTGAACGCCGCTTACGGGTGGCACGCGACCAAACAGCTCAAACTCGAAGCGAGCGTGACGTCGCGCTGGTTTTCCAAGATGCCGCCGGGTGCGACGAGGTATTCCTTCGAGGCCGGAATCTCGGCTGCGTGGACATTGCCCAAGGATTTCAGCTTGGAGCTGGCCGCCTTTCACGACTGGCGGCTCAAGGCCGACACGCTGCAAGCCACGGTGAACTACAGCATGCCGCTCAAAAGCTTGGGCGCGTACCTCGAATGGAGCGCGAGCGTCGGAACCGCGACCGCCCGCGATCTTCGCCCCGCTGCGGTCGGTTCGTCCGCGCCAGTTCGGGATGCTTACTCTTATTATACCGCGTCGGTTCGTCTGCCGTACCGCATTGGCCCGCATTCCATGCTCGTGACGGGTGTTCATCTCGCGAAAACTGACAACCAAAGCCCATTTTGGTCGCCGATTGGTGCTCGGAGCGGCACTCGCGTCTGGGCCGAGCTCGGCCTAAGCTTCGATTTCTGAAGCTTTAGCTGACTTCGACCGGATATTTTCACTCTAGGCGAAAAATGTGAAAGCTTCGCTGTTGACAGGCTAGGTCAAACCCTTTCCCTTGGGCCCCTTTCCGCAATGAAAACCTATCTGGCCAAGAAAGAGACAGTCCAACCGAAGTGGTATCTAATCGATGCCGAGAATAAGGTGCTGGGCCGTCTCGCCGTTAAAGCAGCAAACATTATCCGTGGTCGCAATAAGGCCACTTACACCCCGCACGTCGATACCGGTGACTTTGTCATTGTCATTAACGCCAGCAAGGTCGTCCTCACCGGCAAAAAGGAAGAAGCGAATTCCTACATGTCTTTCTCCGGCTACGTCGGCGGCGAACGCCACCGCAAGCTCGCTGAAGTCCGTGAAAAGAAGCCCGAGTTCATCGTCACGCACGCCGTCAAAGGCATGCTCCCGAAGAACCGCCTCGCCCGCACGATGCTGACCAAGCTCCGCGTATTTTCTGGCGCCGAGCACACCCACGCTGCGCAGAATCCCATCAAACTTTGATCTGAACCATGAGCGCTACCACCGTATTTCTCGGCACCGGCCGCCGCAAGACCTCCACCGCCCGCGTCCGCATTTTTGCCGGCACCGGTAAGTTCGTCGCTAACGACCTCGATTTCGACGCCTATTTCAAGCACGACAACTTTGCCCGTCGCGCGGTTGCCCCTCTGACCACGGCTGATGCGAAGGACAAGTTCGACGTCATCGCCAACATCGCTGGCGGCGGCACGAGCGCCCAAGCCGGTGCAGTGGCCCACGGTATCGCCCGCGCGCTGCTGAAGTTCAACGCCGAGCTCCGCGTCACCTTGAAGAAGGCCGGTCACCTCACTCGTGACCCGCGCGAAAAAGAGCGCAAAAAGCCCGGTCAACCCGGTGCCCGCAAGCGCTTCCAGTTCTCCAAGCGTTAATTCGCTGGGCTGGAACCCAACTTTCATCCGAAGCGGAGCGCCTCACGGCCTCCGCTTCTTTTTTTGACCGCGTAGCCACAGGCCTCCGTGCCTATGGGATTTCAGGAGGTAGGTGGCGAGCTTGCCTCGTTCTGCTGGCCAGCAGAATGGCGCGACCAGCACGCCACCTACCCGGCAGGCAGAGACGCCTGCCGTTACACGACATATCACCTCCTGTTGCGCTCTACCTTACCTTGCCCCACCCACACGAAACTTCTCGATTCCCGTCGGGGAATTATTAACTCTGCTCCTCCTTAAATGAATGTCGGCATCGTTGGCGCGTCCGGTTACTCCGGCGAAGTTCTGGTCAAGCTCCTCCTCGGTCATCCGCAGGTCAAACTGACGGCGGTCACCTCGCGTCAACACGCGGGCAAACCCCTGACCTCGGCGATTCCCGCGTTACGAGGCACCGCCGCCGAGCTGCTCAAGTTCAGCGATTCCGATCCGGTGGCGCTCGCTGCGCGCACGGATATCGATATCTGGTTTCTCGCGCTGCCGCATGGCGCCGCCGCCGATTTTGCCAAAACGCTCGTGCCGACTGGCAAGAAGATCATCGATCTGAGCGCCGACTTCCGGATCGCCGATCTCGCGACCTACGAAAAATATTACGGCGCGCACCACGCGCCCGCGCTTCTACCGCAGGCGCGGTTTGTGCAACCGGAGTTGACCGATCCAAAATGGCGGAACGAGATCAAGCTCGCCGCCGCCCCCGGTTGCTATCCGACCAGCACCTTGATCCCGCTCGCGCCGCTGCTGAAAGCCGGCCTGGTGTCGCGCGATCACATCGTGGTGAATTCCTTCAGCGGCGTCAGCGGCGCGGGCAAGAAGGTGGAGGAAATGTTTCTCTACGCCGAGCGGACCGAGAGCGCCAAGGCTTACGGACTCTTGAAACACCGGCATCTCGCCGAAATCGAAGAACAACTTTCCGTCGCGGCCGGCTCCACGATCGTTCTGCAATTTAATCCCCACCTCGCTCCGATGAAACGCGGCATCATCACCACGATCACACTGCCCGCAGCTTCTGGTGCGACGATTGATCAGGTCTACGCGACATGGCGGGCGGCTTACGCCGGCCGGCCCTTCGTTTCGATTTTACCCAGCGGTGAAACGCCTGATTCCGCCCACGTCATCGGCACCAACCGCGTGGATATTTCCGCCGTGCACGATGCGCGCACCGGCAACTTCGTGCTCACCTCCGCCGTCGATAATCTCGTGAAAGGCGCGAGCGGCCAAGCAGTGCAGATTATGAATCTTTGGTGCGGTTTCCCCGAGACTTCGGGCCTGCTTTGATTTTACCCCACGGACCCATGATTCAAATTACTGTTACTCCCGATACGGCCGGCATCACTGACGTTCCCGGATTCGAGGCCGCCGGCGTCGCCTGCGACATCCGCCAGAAAAACGACCTGAAGCGGCTCGACCTCGCCCTCGTTTTTTCGCTCCGTCCCTGCACCGCCGCCGGCACTTTCACAAAGAACGCCGTCAAGGCCGCGCCTGTCCTCCTCGACGAAAAACATCTCGCCGAAGGCGGACCTTTTCACGGCATCATCGCCAACAGCGGCAACGCCAACGCCTGCACCGGCGCGGAAGGCTTGCGCGATGCCCAGGCGATGGCCCAGCGCGCCGCGTCTTCGTTGAACCAAAAACCGATGGCATTTTTCGTCTGCTCCACCGGCCGGATCGGTCAGCCCATGCCGATGGATCGCGTGGTGAAAGGCATCGAGAACGCGGTTTCGGAAAGAGGTCGCACGCCCGCGCACGGCAAAAAAGCGGCGGATGCGATTCTGACTTCCGACACGAAGCCCAAGACGGTCACCGTCACCTTCACCTACGACGGGAAAAAGCACACGATCGCCGGTTTCGCCAAGGGCGCAGGTATGATCCAGCCGAACATGGCGACGATGCTGGCGTTCCTCGCGACGGATTTTTCCGTCCCGCGCAGCTTCCTCCAGAAAACCCTCTCCGAATGCGTGGCCGGGACGTTTAACTGCGTCACCGTCGACGGTGACATGAGCACCAACGACACCGTGCTGATGCTGGCCAACGGCCACTCCGGCGTAAGCGTCGGCGACAAGAGCCCGCGTGAACTGCGCGTGCTGTTTGCCGAAGCCGTCTGGAAAGCCTGCGAGGTGCTCGCGGAGAAGATCGTGTCCGATGGCGAAAAGATTACCAAAGTCGTCGAGGTCCGGGTCGCCGGCGCGGCGTCCGCTGAAGATGCAGCCAAAGTGGCGCGCTCCATCGGCAATTCCCTTTTGGTGAAATCTTCCTGGTTTGGCGACGACCCGAACTGGGGCCGCTTGGCCTGCGCCGCCGGTTACTCCGGAGCCAAGCTCACCGAGGCCAAGCTCGATATCCTCTACAACGACACCCCGGCCATGACCGCCGGCAAGCCGCACCCCGAGCTCAAGCCCAAGTGGAAAGAGATCGTGAAAGCCCGCCGCTTCACGGTGACGTTGAATCTCCACCTCGGCAAAGCCACCTACCGCCTCCTCGCCACCGACCTAACCGACGGCTACGTGAATTATAACAAGAGCGAGTGAGAGTGTGGAGGGTAGTAAAATCTCGGACTTAGACTAACTACGCGTAAAGTTTAATAGCACGTACAGACTCAACAAACACGCCATCAAAACTATGAGGAAAAATCATCGTGGAATCTTTTGTCTGGAAGGCGATTGGTGGAATGACCTAAACCGCTCCTCCACGGTCAAACCGGTCATGAAACTCCTGTGCCAAGCATCGGACGGCATTGTCTTCGTACACCGGGACGTCGGAACGATGGAGGAATTCAACCATTACCTTAAAAAATGGGTTCAGCGCGCGCGTGCTAAATACTCGGTATTGTACTTGGCGTTTCACGGTGCTCCCGGAAGCATTTACGTGGGCGATGGATACGGAAACGAACTGAAATTGGACGCCCTCGCCGACCGCTTGGCCGGAAAATGCAAAGGAAAGCTTATCCATTTCGGGTCCTGTTCAACTCTCGATGGGGATAAACGTTCGATTCAAAGATTTCTTCGAATATCTGGCGCAACGGCAGTCACTGGATTTCGTACCGATGTCGATTGGCTCAAGTCATCGGCGTTCGAGACGCTGTTGTTTGAAATTATATTCCGAGGTTCCCTGACGTTATCCGGAGCCAGTCGCATAGAGCGATCTGTACAGGACGAAATGCGAGGTCTAGCGAAACAACTCGGTTTCAGAATTGTTATTCGCAGAGACTAACAGCCTATCAGTCTTTGCATAAGTATCAGTCTTTGCATAAGTACGTGCACAGATTGGCTTAGGCCGCGTATGACGTATCGGGCAATTGGAAGAAGGACTGAACCAGTCCGCTGCGGCGTTGGATTGATCGCAAAATATTCAGCA
>Ga0209591_10000736_pt1 | contig 41779 bp, 29 predicted proteins | sample MAT01_FD_187207 | JGI IMG/M metagenome (GOLD analysis project Ga0209591, IMG submission 187207) | Freshwater microbial communities from Lake Fryxell liftoff mats and glacier meltwater in Antarctica - MAT-01 (SPAdes) (version 2) | ecosystem: Environmental > Aquatic > Freshwater > Ice > Liftoff...
CGGAGACCGAGCTCGCGCAACCGTTGCCGGTCGCGCCCACGTTCGCGCACGGACAGGCCGTGCCGGAACCGTCGCCGAAGCAGTACGGGTTGCCCACCGAGAGCCCCGTGGCCGCGTAACAACGCTGGATCGAAGTCCCCGTGTTGCCGTACTTGTCGACCGACACGAACTGGTAGCAGATCGTGCCCACGAGGCTGCCCGGGATCGTTGCGCGAACGGTGTCGCCCTGCGTCGTGCGCGCGGGATAGCTCGTGACCGGACCGCCGTTCACCGTGACGTCCACGCGGTGCGCGTCGTACCAGTTGATGTAGTACGGCGCGTTGTTCCGGTGCTGAGCGCGCACCACGGTCGCGGATGCGCCCGACATTCGATTCGGGGCCTGCTCCACGAGCGGGAACGAGGGCGCCGTGACGTCGTTCGCCGACGTGGTGTTCTGCAAGTACCACTCCTCGGTGCCCCCGTCGTTCGCGACGAAGACGTCGTAGTCACCGTCCGCGTCGACGTCGCAGGCGTCCGCGTCGAGGGTGGTCGTGCCGTCACCGGGCAACAGACCGGAAGTCAACGTGTACGCGCCCGCTCCATCGTTGCGATAGAGCCGTTCTTGCCCGGAGAAGTTCGCGACGAAGATGTCGAGGTCGCCGTCGAGGTCGAAGTCGATGAAGTCACCTTCGTTGTCGTCGGAGCTCGACCCGGTCAAGTTCACGGCCGTCTGGAACGTCCCGTTCCCGTTGTTCTTCATCACGTTGTCCGTGAGGCTGTTCCAGTTGAGCCCGTAGATGTCGAGGTCGCCGTCGCCGTCCTGGTCGCCCATCTCCTGCTCGTAGTGCCCGCTGCCGGTCGTGTATCCCGGCGAGAACGTGGCGCCGGTCACGTCGCGGAACGCGAGGGTGCCCTGCTCCGCGAGGCGGTTCTGGAACATCCGCGGCATCTCGCTGCGCGCGCCGTGCAAGATGTCGAGGTCGAAGTCGCCGTCGATGTCTCCCAAGTCGATGTCGAGCGGCGTCGACGCCACGTCGCACTGCGCCCCGGTGGAGTTGACCGTGTCCGCTGATTGCGTGCCTTGGCACCAGATCCCCTGCGTCCCGTTCGCGATGTCGATTCCGGTGAGCTGCACGCCGCTCGGATTGAACTCGGCGAAGTGCCCGACGCCGTCGTTCAGGAAGATGCGCGTCGGCGCGTTGCCGTTGAACACGCCGCCGTACGTCGAGTGGACGAGGTCGATGTCGCCGTCGTTGTCGAGGTCGCCGAAGTCGCAGTCGCACGAGAAGTCCACGAATCCGCCGGCGATCAGGATGGTCGGCGGAATGGAAGAGCCCGGCTGCCCGAGTCCCGACCAGTGCGTCGACGTCTGGTCCTGGTAGAAGCCGATGGTGCCCGCTTGCGAACCCGTGTTGTGCCACCAACGGTTCGACTGGTTCGAGATCGCCGACGTGTTCGACACGTAGAGGTCGAGGTCGCCGTCCGTGTCGTAGTCCACGAACTCGACGTCGCGGCTCGAATCCGAGAAGGCCGGGAACTGCGTGGTCGTGCGGTTCGTGAACTTGCCGATCGGGTCGCCGCCCACGAAGGCGTTGATCCACATCTCGTTCTGATCGTTGCCGGCGTCTCCACCGTTCGCGAACACCGCATCCCAGTCGCCGTCGTTGTCGACGTCACCGAAGTCGACGTTCTCCGTTGCGCTCGAGCTCGGAGGGATGCTCGTCGTGTTGCGCACGAACTGAGCGCCAGCCGTCGGAGCCAAGAGGAGGACGGCGACGAGAAGGGAGAACGAATTCATGGAGGGCCTGGGAACTCGAGACCTGTGGAGCGCGCGCGACGAACGTGGAGTCTTGCCCACCGAAGTTACCGCGGCTCGGGCGTTCGTGAACGGCCGAATCGGCCGGAATCCTGGCTCGAACCCCTTGGGAACGCGCGGAGTGCGGCCGCCGCCAACCGATGCGGCGTGAGCGAGCTGTTGTCCGCGTCCGCGCGATAGGAACACGCGTCGGGTGAGGTGCTGACGACCTTCTCCCCTTTTCCGTAGAGCTCGATCTCGGCCGCTGAAGTCGGTGCGAAGAACGCGACGATGTGGCGCTCGAGGGCGATGCCGACGTGCAGCGCGAGGCTGTCGCTCGTGATGAGCAGGTCGACTCGGCCCACGAGGGCCGCGAAGTCGAGCAACGAGTTCTTCACGCCGGCGTCGATCGCGCGGGTCCCGAGACCGACGCGCGCCAACCCGGCGAGAATCTGGGCGTTGCGCGCTTCCTCGCTGTCCCCGCCGAACACGACGAAGGTGGCGTCCGTCGTCGGCGGCTCGTCGGCGAGTCGCCGCGCGAGCTCGATCACGCGATCCGGCGGGAGTTGTTTCGAAGTCCAGCGCCCGCCGGCGCCCGTGTTGAGCCCGATGATCGGCCAGCGGCCCTCGAGCTCGTGTCGCCGCTCGAAATCCGCGGCGAATGCGCGCGCGGACTCGGGCAAGACGAGCTCCGGCCGGCCCATCGGGATACCGAGCATCGCGGCGTAGATCGCGGGCTGGCTCCGCTGGTTCGAGATCTTCAACTCGTCCGCGCGCTGCTTCCCGTGGACCGACAAGAGCCCCATGTCGAACCACGGCGCGACGTCCGGCGTGTACGCGCGGCGTCCCGACGCGTCGAGCGTCGCGCCCGAGAGTCGGTCCGTCCGAAGCTGCGCCGCGAGCGCGCACAAGGGCTCTTCGTCGTCGAGCGAGATGACGCGCGCCCAACGCGTGGAGGAGAGCCGCGTCGCAACCGACGCGAGGTCGGCCGCATTCTTCGTCTCGACCGTGACGACTTCAGCGACGAGCGGGTGCGTGCGCACCAGGTCGAAGGCGCCCGGAGCCGTGACCCACGTGATGCGAACCCCGGGAATCGTCGCCGCGAGCCCGGGGAGGATCGACGTCGTGCGCAGGACGTCCCCCAACGCAGCAGTCTTGATGACGAGGACGTCGGGGTCGGTCACGCTCACGGCGCCGGGACTTGAGCAGGGCGCGACCGGCTCCGCAACGGTGGACCGCCTCCCGAGCAGCGTTGGCGAGCTCGATCGTCGCGCGTCACGGCCTGATGAACGTCACTGCCGACTGAACGTCACGGCCGGATGAACGTCACGGCCGGCTGAACGTCACGGCCTGATGAACGTCACTGCCGGCTGAATCATCACTGCCGGCTGAATCATCACTGCCGGCTGAATCATCACTGCCGGCTGAATCGTCACTGCCGACTGATCGTCACTGCCGACTGATCGTCACTGCCAGGTGATCGTCACTGCCAGGTGATCGTCACAGCATTCGACATGTTCGGCGCCGGCGGGCCGCACAGGCCGGGCGAATCCCGATACCACGCTTGGTAGTGCCGCGTCTGTCCCGGCGCGACTTTGCCGCGCACGGAGATCGGTGTGTCGCCGACTTCGGGATAGAAAGCGAAGCTGAAGCTCTGCGTTTTCGGCCCGAGCCGAGCGACGGTGCCGCTGACGCAGCGCAACCCTTCGCCGAAGACAACTCCCGCGCCGCCGTTCGTGAGCGTCGAGCCTTGGAAGAAGAACGTGGTGTAGCCCTCGGGCGCGCCGGTCACCGAAAGTCGCAGCGTGTCCGCCGTCGTGCTCGCCGTCCCGATCGCGCGCAGGCGTGCGCTGCCCCCCGCGGAGTTCGGACAACCTTGGCCGGCCGGACCGTTCGTGCCGCACGGACAAAGCGTACCCGTGCCGTCGCCCGAGCAGGATTCGACGCCCGGAGCCGGATCCGCGACCCACACGACTCCGTTCATGCCGCCGACGAAATGCGGCGAGCAGAAGTAGTCGTAGCGCCCGCCTGGACGGGGGTTCGCGGCCAGGAACGCCGGGGAAAACGTGACGTTGACCACCTGGAAGTTCGTCGTGAGGAACGAGTGGAACGCCTCGTTGCCGTTGATGAGGCCATCGGTCCCCTCGGTCACGGTGTGGCTGCCGCCGCTCCACAGCCAGCGCACCGTGTCGCCGGGACGGATCACGACCTCGCGCGGAGAGAAGTAGAACCCCGGGGCGCGGACGATGACGACTTCCGCCCAGGCAGGCGTTGTGAGGAGAGCGAAGCCGGCTGCAAGGAGACGCATCCGATGGAGCTTCACCCGGAAACCCGTGGGGGGCAAGGTGCGGACCCCGCGAATCTGGCCGGGCCCCTCTGGATGGGCGCCCCGTCGGCAGCACTTACAGTCCCGAGGAATCAGATCGAGACAGCGCGCCCGTATCCGCGGCACCGTCGGAGGAGACCGCCGTCCGATTTTCCATCGCGGGCCGCTATCACCCTCCGGCGGTATCACCCTCCGGACAGGGCCAGCACGAGATCCAACTCGTCGCCATCCGCGATGAATTCCGTGCCCACCAAACGACGGCCGCCCCGTGCTGCGATCGGGAGAGCGTGAGCGTCGCGCACGAGCCAAGACCGTGCGCCGGGGTGGGCTGCGCCCGCGGCATCGAGAACTTCGACGAGCGACGCCGGCAGATCCAGTTCGACGCGGCGCGGAGATCCGAGCGCCAACCCGAGCGGTCCGGTCGCGCGCAGAACGACGTGACCGCGACGGCGCGCGACCGTCGGCCTGATCGGGGACGGCGACGCGGCGACGTCGGCAAGCTCTCCGTGCAGGTCGAGCACGGCGAGCGTCCCGACTGCGCGTCGCGCCGCGTCCGTGGGGCTCCCGTCGGCATCGAGCCCGCGGAATCGTCGGTATTCGTCGAGCATTCCCGGCCGATCGAGATGAGCAGCGGCGAAGTGCGGTCGGTCGTCGTCGGCGCTCGCTCCGTGAGTGCGCGCGAGATCGCGTTGAAGGAGCGCGATCGTCGCGCCGGCCGCGAGCAGCGCACGCCCGTCTTCGCCCAGGTCCAGGCGCACGGCCTCCGGCGCGATCCAACGAGCGAGTTCGTCGAGGTCGACGATGCCGTCGGCGAGCAGCGCCGCCGCGGAAAACGCGCAGAATCCGGTCGCGTCCACGACGGCCAGGAACGATTCGGTCCACGCGACCAGCCGGCCTTTTCCCGCGGGATTTCGCGGATCCTCCGCGTGCGTCGGCAAGCTCCACGGCGCGACGAGCCGCGCGAGGCGAGCGCGGTCGGGCACGTCGGCCGCGAGGAACGCGAACGTGCGCATCGGATCGGCGCCGCGCGTCGAGATGCATTGTCCGAGCAACGAGGCGAGGTCGCTGTCCGCGCGCGCGGCGCCCCCGCGCGTGAGAGGAGCGTCCACGCCGAGTTCGCGTGCGAGCGCGCTCGAACCGCCTGCGATGCGCGCGCCGAGTCCGCGGCGCATGGGCACGTCGTCGAGGACGCGCACCAGCGCCGCGAGGTCGCCTGCCAGCGGAATCGAAGTTTCCGAACTCCCGACGAGCAGCGACAGCGCGAGCCCGACTTCTTTGGCGTCGACGCCGAGCGCGTCGCAACGCGCGAGGAGCGTCAACGCGTCCTCGAATCGGGTGAGTCCCAGCGGTGCGGCGAGCGCCTCGATCGCGCTCTGTCGCGCGCCGACCGCACCCGTCGCGCGCTCGAACACGTATCCGCACGGTGTCGGACAGCCGCGACAACCCTTGCGCGCACCGGAATCCGCGGGCATGTCGCCGCCGCGCGATTCGAAGGTTCCGCCGAGCGCGCGTGCTCGCAAACGCGCGGACTCGAGGAGCAGCGCGGACGACGGCGGATCCTCACGCCCTTCGTGCACGCTAGCGCGAGGAAACGAGGCACTCTCCACGACGATCGCGGCGAGTCCGAGTTCGCCGAGGACGGCCCCCATCCCGCCGCGACCGACGAAACTCGGCGGAACGCTCTCGTTCGCGAGGCTCGCGAACGGAACGCGCGCATCGCCGGCCGGGCCGCAGACGAGCAGCGCGGATCCCGGAAAGACTCGGCGCAAACGCGCCGATCGCTCGGGGATCTCGAGGCCCCGGATGCCCGGAGAAATTTCGATGCGCGCGACGCCCCGCGCGTCGATCACGAGCACGGCATCCGGTACAGCGATCGTCCCGCGCAACACGAGTGCTGACGCGTGGCCGGCCAACTGGACACCGAGCCGACCACCGACGTGTCCGTCCGCGTAACGACGGTTCAGCGGCGCACGGCTCGCGACGCACGCACGAGCCGCAGTCGGCAGTCCGCGTCGCACGGCGTCCCCCACCGCGATCACGAACGGCACGATCGCGCATCCACTCCGCGCATCCTCGGCGACGATCGCCACCGCGAGCGCAGATCCGCCGAACCTGCCGACGAGATCGATGTGCGGATCCGCGGAACGCCATGCGACGCGACGGGTGCGCACGACAGCCGAGTCGAGATCGATCGCGAGGATCTCCGCACGTTCCCGGGCCACGGCGTGAACTCCTAGGCCCGCGACGCCGCACCGAGGTGCTCGCGCGCGAACAAGTAGAGCTCGCGTACGAGTCCCTTCTCGTTCACGAAAGCGGCCGGTGGTTCGACGCCCAATTTCTTGCAGTACACGTCCGCCGTGCGCTCGATGAGCGCCTTCTGCGCCACGGGATCGAGGTCCTCGCGCGTCACGACGTCACGCAGGAACGCCACATCGCGCGGATCGAGGTTCGCCGCCGCACGTGCGTCGAGCGCGAGCCGTTTTTCCGCGAGAGCCGACCACGTTTCGTTCGGCCAACGGTCCCGAACTCGATCCGGGTCCGCGATCCGTAGGACCAGCGTGCCCGCCGCGAGATCGCCCAGTCGCGTGTGCCGCGGCATGATCGCGACCAACATGATCCCGAGCGGCGCGGGCAACGGCAGGATGTCGATGACGAGGATCAGGGAACGCAAGAGGTGCTGCACGGTGCTGGCGGGCGATCCGTCGGCTGACAACACGCGGATTCCGAGCAATCGTTTCCCGGGCGTTTGTCCGTGCCCGAACGCATGCCAGAGGAACGGGTACGCCACGCCGAGGAGGATGGTGCCGCCGAGGAGGAGGCCGAGCAGGAATCCCTGGAGGCTGGCGTCTCCGACCTGGGCCGCGAGGGCCACTACGATGAGCAGGACGAGGACGACGAAGAAGAAGAGGATCCCGTCGATCAGCGCCGCCGCGAAACGACTGCCGGCGCCGGCGAGGTCCTGACGGATCTGGACGCCCTCGGGAGTTTCGACGACGAGCTTCGCCATGCTGCGACGCAGGGTACGTCGCCTCGACACTGGCGCGCCAGTCCGAGCGAATGCGAGAGTCGCGCGCCATGGCACGGGCGAAGCCGGAGCTTTGGACCCGTAGCGGGTCCGCGCGCGCGTCGGATCCGACTCTGACGCGGTTCACCGATCTCTGTCGGCGCGCGTCTCGCGACGGGATCCGTGCGCTCGATCGGAAGGATCTGGCCGACCTCCCGCGTCTGTACCGATACGCCGCGACGCGACTCGCGCGCGTCGAGACCTCGGGTCGTGACCCGGCCGCCGCGCGCGCGTTGCGAGCGGAACTGGCGCGCGGTCACGCGATCCTGTTCGAGGGGCTCGAGCGTGACGAGCGGCCCTCTTATGCGCGCATCCTCGAATTCTTCCTCGCGGAATGCCCGCGCGCGATCCGCGCGGAGTGGCGCCCACTCACGGCCTCGTTCGCGTTCGTCTACGGACTCGCGCTCGTCTCGTACTTCGCGGTGGCGGCCGACCTCGACCTGGCCTGGTCGCTGCTCGATCCCGCTGCTGTCGCCACCGAGATCGGTCAACTGCAACGCACGACCGACGGTCAAGCGTTTCGCGGCAACTTCACGTTCGGCATCGGCCAATCACCGCTGACGGCCGGCTGGATCATGGCGCACAACATGGGCGTCGGCGTCGTGTTCTTCGCCAGCGGACTGCTCCTGCCGCTCTTCGTCTACGTGTTGGCGTCGAACGGCCTCATGCTGGGCACCTACACCGCCGTCGCTTCGCATTGGGGACGCGCCGACGAGATCTCTTCGATCCTGTGGTGCCATGGAACGATCGAGATCCAAGCGCTCGTCCTGGCCGGAGCGGCGGGCCTCGTCCTCGTGCGCGGACTGCTGTTCCCCGGATCGTGGACGCGCGTGCATGCACTGCGCCTCGGTGCACGGCGGTCGTGGCGCCTCCTCGCGCCTGTTTTCCCGCTGCTTTTCTGCGCCGGGCTCATCGAGGGTTTCGTCAGCCCGCACGCGCCCTTCCAAGTGCGTATCGCCACGGCCATCGGCACGGGACTCCTGCTGCTCGCCTGGGCCTTCCTGGGCGGCCGGGCCAGCGCGCCGTCGCGCGACGTCGCGCCCCGGTAGCGCGCTCGCGACGGCCGCTCGACGGTTCGTCCCGATTCTTGTCCAAATTCCGCGGTCTCGCGTCATGGTTGGATGCGCGCCCACTTGCGGAGCGCCCCCTCGGATACCTCGCTCGAAAGGCCCGGCCATGAACCTCCTGCGCTCCCTCATCGCGCTCCTCGTCTTCGCCCTCTCCACCGCCAGCCCCGCGTGGAGCCAGATCTCGCAGTTCTGCTTCGGCGACGGGTCCTCGGGCCCCTGCCCGTGCGCCAACTTCAGCGCGCCCAGCACCGGCGGCTGCCTCAATTCGCTGGGCTCGCCCGGCGTTCTGACAGCGTTCGGGATGGGCGCCTTGCCGAGCGTGTCGGCCGACATTTCGGGCAACAATCGCATCACGCTCGCGGGTTCGGGCATGCCGAACGCGGCCTGCGTCTACTTCCAGGGATCGCCTGTGATCCCGTCCCTGTTCGGCGACGGCATCCGCTGCGTGAACAACCCGTTCCAGGTCCAGCTCGGCACGCGCCTGAACGTCGCCGGCGCATCCTTCGTCGGCGGAACTGCGGGACCGGCGATCTCACTCCAGGGCTTCTGGAACACGGCCCTGCTGGCGCCGGTCACGCGCGTCTACCAGTGCTGGTACCGCAACGCCGCGGCGTTCTGCACGCCCGCCGTGTTCAACATGACGAATGCCGTGAGCATCACCTGGGCGATCTGACCGCGAGCGATCCATCGACGAGCTTGGACGGACTCGTACTCTGATCTTCGTTCGAGGCTCGGTCTCGCTGCGGCGGGCCCGAGCCTCGCGCCGTTCAAGCACCGCGGCGTGCCGCGAGCCATGCGGCGATCGCGGGTCCGGCCGCTTCGGCCGGCGGAGCGTCGATCACGCGCACGGTGCGGCTCGCGAGTCGTTCGAGGCCGGCGCGTCGTTCGGCGAGCAGTGCCGCAGCACTCGCCGCGACCAACGCGTCGGCTTCGACGCGTCCTTCGACGATCGCGCGCAGAGCCGGGTCGTCGAGGCCGGCGAAGATCACGCGGTGACGACCGGATCCGGCGCGCAACGCCGCCGCTTGACGGTCGATGGACAGCGGATCCGCGACATCCGACAGGACGAGGACGAGCGCGCGACGGCGATGGCGTAGCGCGAGCTCGCGCAACACGCGTTCGAGATCCGACTCGCGCGTCGAGGCCTGGAGTCCGAACAGTCGCCCGCGCATGCGCGCCAATTGTGCTCGACCGCGAGCCGGCGGGATCCAAGCGACGACTTCCGCGTCGAACGCGATGACGCCGACACGATCGCCGTGCTCGAGCGCGACCGCGGCGAGTTGCAACGCGGCGTCGAGCGCGTGATCGAGCTTCGTCATCCCGCGCGCGACGGCCTGACGCGACTGCGTCTTCGGCAGGACCTCGGCCGTCGTCGCCGCCATGCGACGCCCGCAATCGACCGCGACGACGAGCTCTTGTCCGCGTTCCTCGCGGTATTGGCGCACGATCGGTCGACCGCGCCGCGCGAACGCCTTCCAGTCGACGAGGCGCACTTCGTCGCCCGGAACGTGATCCCGCAAGGCGTCGAACTCTTGGAGCCCTCCGCGGCGCGGCGAGGTGTGCGAACCGAGGTCGCGCCAGCGCTCGCTCGCGGCGAGAGCGAGGTTCTTCTTCAAGGAGGCGAGCGCCGGCTCGACCGCGGTCGCGTGACGACTCGCGATGTACGCACTGCGCTGCACGAGCCCCAATCGGCCCGTGAGTCGGAGCCGCAACGCGCCCAGCTCGTGCACGCCGCGCAGGCGCGGTACGTAGACGCGCGCAAGGTCGATCTGTCCGCGCGCGGGCAGCACGACGGCGTCCGAACCGCCGCTCGGGTCCTCGGCGTCGGGAGCGACGGTTCCAGGCCGCGTGGGATCCGCGGGGTTCGGCGCACCCGCGACGAGTCGCGTGCGTGCGACGACGTCGAAGCTCTGGGGGTAGTCCTCGTCGACTTCCAACACGAGACCGATCGCGGACGGCACTCCGCTGGCATCGACCCGCAGCGTGCGCACGAGATCGCGGCCGAGCGCCGTGCGCGCTGCGAGTCGCCGACGCAGGTCGAGGCTCGACGGCCGCGGCGTCCGCCCGAAATCGACGAGCACGAGGCCGACGAGGAGCGCGTCGAGCGCGACTACCGCGAGACGCAGGGCCGGCACGAACGCCGCGACGACGGAAAGCGCTCCCGCGATTCCGACTGCGAAGAGGAGCCGACGCGTCGGGATCAGCGCGGCACCTCCACCGCGTCGAGGATCGACTGCAGGGCGTCGTCGGTCGTCGCGCCCTCGATTTCTTCCGAGGGATCGAGCGTCACGCGGTGACGCAGCGCGGGCAAGAACACGTACTTCAAATCGTCGGGCAGCACGAAATCGCGGCCCTCGATCGCTGCGCGCGCTTTCGCCGCGCGCAAGAGCATCACGCCGGCGCGTGGGCTCGCCCCGAGGACGATGCGGCCCTCTTTGCGCGTCGCCGCGAGCAACTTCACGACGTAAGCGGGCAGATCCTCGCGGACGACGACGCGCCGCACGACTTCGCGCAAGGCCAGGATGTCTTCAGGGCCGGCGACGGGCGTGACACCGAGGTCCTTCGGGCTCGCCAGTTCGTCGCGCGCGTGAGTTTCCGTGAGCAGCCGCGCTTCGACGTCTGCCGCGGGATAACCGACCAGGACCTTGAAGAGGAAACGGTCGAGCTGCGCCTCGGGCAACGGGTACGTGCCTTCGTGCTCGATCGGGTTCTGCGTGGCGAACACCGTGAAGGGACGCGGCAACGGGTGACGCCGTCCGTCGGCGGTGACGCTCGCTTCCTGCATGGCTTCGAGGAGCGCCGACTGTGTCTTCGCCGGCGCGCGGTTGATCTCGTCGCACAAGAGGACCTGCGCGAACACCGGACCTTCTTGGAACCGGAAAACGCCTTCACCCGGGTGAAAAATGCCCGTGCCGGTCACGTCGGCCGGCATGAGATCGGGCGTGAACTGGATGCGACCGAAGCGTCCGCCGAGCGCTGTCGCGATCGTGCGCACGAGCAGGGTCTTCGCGACGCCCGGCGGACCTTCGAGCAACACGTGGCCGCCCGCGAGCAGTGCGATCACGGCGTGCTCGACCTCGCGCTCGAGGCCCACGACGACGCGTCGGGCCTCCTCGTTCACGCGTCGCGCCAGGTCCACGGCGCTCATCGGATTCGATGTCATGGGGCTACTGTCCACGATCCGCGCGCGGATCTCCACGACGGCGGACGTCCGCTTCCAAACGCGCGAGGTCCAGCGTGAGTCGCTCGATGTCCGCACGCGTGACGATCGGTCGCGTAGCGAACAATTCGATCGCGCGCATGCCGGGTTCTCCCCCGATCGCCGCGGCGAGACGATCGATCTCGAGGCGGGTGGGTCCCGCCCCGTCTCGCGCGAGACGGCGGCGCGGCAAGCGCAAGATCCTCGCGATCCGATCGAAACCCGCCGCGCGAGCTGCGGGAGTGAGCAGTTCGGGTCGGCGCGCGCGCTCGTAGATCCGCGCTTGCGCACGAGCACGCAGCACGGGCGAGAACGAGTCGAGCGGTTCAGGGTCGCGCGGGAATGCGCGCGGCATCGCGCGCATCCAGCCCCACACGAGGGCGAGCAAGACAGCGTGCAGACTCGCGAGCGCGAGGTTCGGTCGCAGCGCCACCGAGACCATGCCTTCCGGCTGCCACAGCCCGAGCGCGTACTCGTCGAAGAGGAGCCGTCCGCCCGGCGGCACGATCTCGGCGAGTCGCACGGCGAGCAGCGCGTGGTCGAACTCGCCGATCGTGCCGTTGTCGAAAGCCCGCGGATCCGCGATCGCGATCGCACGTCCGGCACCGACTTGGATCTCGATCGCGTACGCCATCTCTCCCGAGCCTTCAGGATCGAGGACGACGGCGATGTCGCGCGCGGCCGAACTCGGATCGAGCGGCTCGAACGCCAAGTCGGCTTCGACCACGAGCACTTCGCCCGAAGCCAAGCGGATCTGCCGCGGACTCTCGTCTTCGAGCACGGTGAGCTCGAGCCCGTCCGCGCTCTCGAGCTCCAGGTCGTCGCGCAAGAACTCGATACCGCGGCGTCCTTCGACGAAGAGCGTGCCACCCTCCTCGAGGAACATCGTGTAGTGCTCGGGCGCGTGCATGCCGACCGTCGGCGTGATCGAGTCCCGCGCCTCGACGTCCGAGCCGGGCTCCGCCGGATCTTTCTCGTCTTCGTCGAAGTCGTCGTTCCGCCGACCGTCGCCAGCCGCGCGCCACAGGCCGTGCGCTCCGCGCGGCAACGCGGCCGGGACCTGTCGCCACCCCTCCGCCTGCACGCCGGCGCGACCGAGGAGCAGCGCGAAAGCGCGCCGACCCGCGGGCTCGGTCGAGCCGATGGAGCCCTGGATCTCCGATCCGCTTCGCGCGCCGGTCGTGAGCACGATGGGCAGGACGACGAGGAGCAGGACGACGCCGCCGCTGATCCAGGCCTTCACGTTCGACGGAGCGCTCACGTGCCCGACGCTCCCACGAGGCGATCACACAACGCGGACAGGCGCACGAAGTCCGCGTGACTCGCGGGTTCGCCGCCGAAGCTCTTGCGGTCCAACTCCGGGACGAGCGGGCGCAACAGCGCTTCGGCTTCGCGGCCCGGACGACCGCGTTCGAGCAACTCGCGATTCGTGAACGCATCACGGTATTCGAGGTCGCCGCGCTCGCCGAGTCCGCACACGAGCGCCGTGAACTCGAGACGCAGCGCGAGGACGTGCTCGCCGCGTTGATTCGCGGCGCGTGCTTCGGCGCGCAGACGAGCGACGCGGCGCGCACGCGATTCGACCGGAGTCGCTGCCGCCGCGGCGACTTCGTGTTCACGCCGGAACCGCACCGTGCGCACGACGGCCCACACGACGAGCCCGGCGGCCGCCGCCAGCACGACCCAAACGATCGCGACGGCGAGATTGCCGAGCGTGGCCGGGTCGATGAACCCGTCCGGCAGCAAGGACTTCAGGAACTCGGAGATCCACGTGGTGATGCGCTCGATCGCGGTCGTGCTGCGACCGAATTCACGGCCCGCCAGGATCTCGTCGATCGCACGGCGCACTTCCTCGCGATCCGCGGCGCCCGACTGCGCGGCGAGATCCACGCCGTTCACGCGCTCGCTCCGACGGCGCGCGTCGAGGCGATCACGTCGAGCCGCGCCGAGAGGTCGAGCGCTTCACGACGGACGCGACAATCGAAGTAGAACGCGGCCGAGATCGAGGCCGCCACCGCCGTGGCCACGCCGAGGAACAGCGTCGCCGTGAACCACAGGATCGCAGCGTAGAGCTCGGGCGAGATCGCGACGTTTTCCAGCGCGGCGTGCCGGATCTCGGTCGTCGCTGCCGCGCCGGCGATGCCGGAGAGCGGCGTGAGGAGAAGCGCCGAGACCGCCGTGATCCCGAGCCAGCGCAGGAACGTGCCCTGCGTCAGCGCGAAACTGCGCTTCACGCTCTCGAACGGCGACAAGCCCTCCATGGCCGACACGAGCGGAGCCAACGACAGCCTCCAGAGCACGAAGAAGTACGGGATCACGCAGGCCACGAGCCCGGCGATCGCGAGCAAGGCGACTTCGATCGTGCAGACGACCAGCGGGATCAGGCGCGAGAAGACGATGCGCAGGGCTTCGCCGAGCGAGACGGATCCACCGACGAATTCGCCACGCACGAGGAGGCCGACGAGAACGGTCGCCACGATCTGGACCAACGCGCTCAGGACCGTCTGCACCATGGACAATCCGAGCAGGATCAGCGCGTCCGCGCCCGTGTCACCGGTCTCGAACTGCGCCACGATGTCCTCGGGCGGCGCGTAGGCCATGAGCCACGCCGGACCGATCCACAGGACGATGCACGCGCCGAGGCAAGGCAGGAAACGCGCGCGCAGGGCGTCGATGCCGGCGTCGATCGTCGCGCCGACTCCGCGAGGTGCGAGATCCTCCTCGGCGCGCGCCTCCAAGCGCTCCGCCGAGCGGCGTTCGCGCCCACCGCTTTCGAGGGGCGACGGTTCGTCGAGTCGCCGGAATCCGTCGTCGCGCTCGGCCACGCGCGGAAGCTACCCGCTCGCCGCGGGGCTGCGCTACAGGTTGCCCAAGCTGATGGCGTCCGTCGGGCAATTCCGCGCGCAAGCATGGTCGCGCGTGCACTCGTAGTTCGAGAGTTTGCGCACGGTCGCAAGGCCGCCTCGCGCCCAGAATGCGTCGGTTTCGCAGACGGATTCGCACTGTCCGCAACCGATGCAACGCTCGGGATCGATGCGCACGGAGACGAAGTCACGCGGCGTGACCGGACAGGCGAGACCCTCGACGATGACCGGCTGCACCAAGTCGCGCGTCGCCGCGTGCGAGGTCAGGACCTTGATCGTTTCCTCTTCCCCGGCGCGGATGACATCGCCGAGCTTCTTGAAGTCGAATCGGCTCGCTTCAGCGACCTTCGGTTGGATCAACGCGACCGTGTGGTCGGCGTGCATGTGCAGCATCTGCTCGACCAGGACTTCCTCGACGATCTCGAACGTGCGGTAGAGCGTCGAGAGCAACCGGTTCTTGTAGTCCGGCGTCTTGAAAGTGCCCTTCACCGACAGGTCGACGGCGATGACGATTTCCGCGCCGAGCGTCTTCGCGAAACGCAACGGCAGCGAATCGACCATGCCGCCGTCCATGTAACTGTAGCCACCGCGCTCGTACGGCTCGAAGATCCCGGGCAACGCGCACGAGCTGTACACCGCGTCGACGAGGTCGATGTCGTCCATGCCCGGCGTGCCCCAGAACACCGTGCCGCCGGTCTCGAGGCGCGTCGCGTTGCAGAAGAACGGCACCTGCATCTCGCCGAATTTCGCGGCCGGGAGGATGCGCCGCAGCGAGTTCTTGAACGTGTCGCCGTGGTAGACGCTCGTCGTGCGCACGCCCTTCAAGAGCATCTTCACGAAGTTCAGTCGGAAGTAATCTTCCTTCTGCACCGCGGCGACGAGCGACTCGATGCGATCGATCGGGATGCCGCCGGCCGACATCGCGCCGATCAACGCGCCGATGCTCGTGCCGACGATCGCGTCCACTTGGATGCCGAGCGTGCGCATGGCGCGCAGCACGCCGATGTGCGCCATGCCGCGCATGCCGCCTCCGCCGAGGACGAGGATCGTGCGCGGCCGCTCGCGTCCCTTGAGGGAGAGCAGCGAGTGCGCGTTCGGATGATTCACGGGGGCGGGCATCGTGGGGCGAAGGGTCGCCCTCGTTCTTCGGCACGAAGTCCGCGGAGGTGAAACGGATCGGCCCACCGAACGCCGTTTTCGGGCGCGGGTGGGCCGACTTCCGCATCGAGGGACTCAGCGCGGCGCGTTGAGTCGCCCCAGGGACTCCTGGACGGCGGCGCGCACCTTGGTGTCGGGATCCTGGAGCATGCGGACGAGCCGGGGCAGGTGCTCGACGCCCTGCAGGGTCGCGAGGCCGCGCGCGGCTTCCGCGCGTTGGGCCGCGTCCTTCGAATCGAGCATCGCGGCCAGCTCTGCGACGGCGGCGTCGCGCTGCTGCGCGCCGGTCGAGCGTTGCTGCCAACTGGCCTTTTGATCGAGGAACGCGCGGATTTCCGCGACGCCGTCGAGGCACGCCTTGCGCACTTCGGTGTTCGGTGCCCGTTCCGCGCCGCGCAGGAGGATTTCGACCGCGTCCTCCGACAAGTAACCCGCGATCGCGGCCGCCGCACTGGCGCCCGACATGCCCGCCAACGCGGGATCGTCCAAGTAGGTGCCGAGCCAAGCGAGCCCTTGCGGCGGACGCAGGCGACCGATGGTCGCGATCGCGACATTCCGCGTCCTCGAGTCGGACAGCGCCGCGCGGACGGTCTCCCACCGACCCTGCTCGGCCTCGCTCTTCACGGCCCATTGGAGGACGGGCTCGTACTCGGGCTCGGTCGACTTGGACAACCGGTCCAAGAGCGGCTTCGAGAGTTCTTTCGGCGCGTCCCGTTCTTGGATCGCGGTCCACGCCAGGCGCGCGATCACGGCATCCGGTACGTCCGCATCGAAGATCCTCACGAGGACGCTGCTTAAGGCGTCGTTCGCTCCGTCGCATCGACCGAGGTCTTTGATGGCATCGAGTTCGCGCGCGTCCGGACCGCCGGGCGGAAACGGCGGCTTCGTCAGCGCGGCGACGAGGAGATCTTCCGCGTTCGCCTCGCGCGCCACGAACTTCCAGAAGACGAGCCTCCAGTGGCGCGAGATCGCCGGATCCGCGACGAACGCCGACATACCCGCCTGCACCGCAGGCGTGCGTTCAGCACTCTCGAGCGGACTCGTCGCGACCTGACCGACTTCCGGTTGTTCGGAATGGACGCGGACGAGGAGCGCACGGACCGCCTCGGCGTCGAGGAATTTCAATGTTCCGCGGTCACCGCGCTCCTGAGAGAGCAAGTTCAGCCACAGCGCGTGCGCCGGGATGTTCGGGTTCGGCGGCGCCGCGAGGAACGCGCGAACGAGTGCGCGTGCGTCTTCGGGGTCCGCGAGGAGACGGTTCGTGAGTGGCCAACGCAGCGAGTCCGCGACGACGGCTTCGGGCCCGGGGACGAGTTGGGCGATCGCCAATCCGCGGAGCGCCGAGCCGGGCGGCTCGCTCACCGGCCGGCTGACTGCCTCCGTCAGCCCGGTGACTACTTGCGGCCGTTGGAAGATCCCGTAACGCTCGCACAGCGCGATCTTCGCGGCGGCGCGCACTTGCGCATCGGTGTCCGCCAACGCGCGCTCGAGAAACGGCGCCGCTTCCTTCGCCAGGCGCGGGAGGAGCGAGACCACCGCGCGACGAACTGCGGCATCAGGGTCCTTCGAGAGACGCTCGACGATCTCCGGCGTGAGGCGGATCTTGGCGCTCGACGCGGTCTGCAACGCCGCGGTCCGCACGTCAGGCGATCCGTCGGCGAGAAGTCGGTCGAGCAACGGGCGGTCGCGCTCGTCGAACGCGCGCTCGACCGTCGTGTACTCGAAGGTGTGGCCGCCTCGCGAATACCGGACCCGCTGCAACTGGACCGGTTCGAGAGCGTTCGCGATCGACGCGCGCACGCGCGGGTCGGGATCGGCGAACTTCGCGAGCAGGCGTTCGGATCGCGGTCCACGCGCCAGTTCCTCGGCCGCGACGGCGCGCACTTCGGCCGAAGGCGTGTCCAGGAGCTCGACGAGGAGCGGCTCCACCGACGGTCGCAGACCTCGCGAATTCAACGACCGCGCCAACGCGAAGTGGAGACTCTCGTCGTCGGAACGCGCGACTTCGACGAGGGCCGCGCGGAGCGGCGCGTCGAGCGCGTCGTACTGTGAGAGCTTCTGCGCGAAGATCAGCGCTTCACTCGCGGCGACGGGGATGCCGAGGAGCGCAGTCGTCACGTCGCGCCACCCCGTCACGACGAGCGTCGGCGCGCGCTCGAACCAACTGGTCCCCGTTTCGTCCGTGACCCGCCAAGCGCTGGAAGTCGGGTCGAGCACCGGAGGTTGCGCGGACATGGCGCGCATCACGCGCTTCGCGACCAGGAAGCCGAGCCCCGGTTGCGAGAGGAGATCGCGACACACGACGCTCGCGCGCTCCGGCGCGCAGCGGACCAAGAAGACGAGCGGGTCCTCGTCGACCGGCTTGAACTCATCCGGTGCTTCGCGCACCAAGCGTTCGAACGTCGGCGCCGCGGCGACGCCGAGTTCTTGGAGCACGCTGGTGTTCTTCGCGCGCAACGCGTCGAGCACGGCGTTCTCGATCTGACCCGCGTCCGCGGAATCGGCACTCGGATCGCCGGTTCGGCGCTGGCTCGCCCGCACGAAGCGCTCACGCGCGGCCACGAACCGCGCATCGGTCGCGAGCGCCGCCAGCTCGCCCGCCAACGTGCCTTGGCTGCGCGGATCGAACAGGTCGGACGCGGCGTCCGGCCGACCGACGGGCAAGGGGATCCGCGTGTCGAGTCCGAGCAGCTCGAGCGCGACCTGCCCGCGGCCGGGGAAGGCCTCGGACTTCGTCAACTCGGCCCACGTGCGCGCGAGATCGCGACGTGCCTCCGCCGCTTTCCCGTCGATTTCGAAGAGGAGCTGCGCGCGCGCGATTTCGCGCCGCCACGCCGCTGCGTCCTTGCGAACGGCCGGTTTCGAGTCGAGTGGAGCGAGGCCCGTGAAAAAATCGTCCCCCGCGGTCGGGACAGGTTTCACTGGAGCCTGCGGCAGAACGGCGAGTGCGAGTGCGATCAGGATCGTCGTCGGTTCCATGGTGTCTGTGTCTCCCTCGGGGACTTTCCCCCGGACCGCATTCGACGACGGACGCGCGTCCCATCCGTCGCGGCGCGGTCTCGCGCTCGTCAACGCGTCGTCAACGCTCGAAGCGATACCCCACGCCGTGCACGGTCACGATGTGTCGCGGGTCCTCGGGATCGCGCTCGATCTTCTTCCGCAGCTTGAGCACGTGCATGTCGACCGTGCGCGTCGTCGGGAACTCGTCGCGTCCCCAGGCGAGATCGAGCAGCTTCTCGCGCGGCAGCGTGGTCGCTGGATTCCCGAGGAAAGCGCGCAAGAGTTCCAGCTCCTGGCGTGACAACCCTTGCCGAGTGCCGTCACGCGTGACGGTGTACGCCGCGAAGTCGACTTCGCACGCGCCGAAGCGCGTCTTGCGTTCCTCGCGCTGGACACCGGGGGCCTCGCCCTCGGTTCGCCGCAACACGGCGCGCATCCGCAGTAGGAGTTCGCGCGTCGAGAACGGTTTCACGATGTAGTCGTCCGCGCCGTACTCGAAGCCTTGCACGCGATCCCATTCCTCGCCGCGCACGCCGCGCGCCGCGCGCCAAGTCTCCGCGACGGCCACCGTGTCCCCCACCGCCGCGCTGCGCTGGACGAGGAGGAGCGTCGACTCCGCGCGCGCCCTCGGTCCGCTCGCCGCTTCGAACGCAGCTCGCGCGAGGGCCGATCCGAGCGCCGGATCCGCTGCATTCCGCGCATCCGCTGCGAGCGCCTCGTACGCCGGCGATTCGGGCTCCGCTGATTCCAGCGCGGCGGGCATCCCGATCCCGGCGCCGTAACGAGGGAGCGTGACCGACCGATCGAGCCGCACCGGCAACTCGCGCACGGCCCGCAACCACTCGGCCAACACCGCGTCCTCGACCTCTCCCGCGAGCTGCGCGAGCCGCGCGCGCGCCGCGGATTCGGGCGCACTGCCGGGCGCGAATGCAGCGGCCGCGAGCCCGGCGGCTGCGAGCAGACCGAGGACCAGGACGAAACGCTCGCTCGCGCGGGATCGACGCGGGTGGAGCATGGGACGAGCATCGACGACGCGCGGCTTCGAACCTGTCAACGCGCTGTCAAACAAGAGTCGAGCCCGCCCCACCTACACAGTGGGACAGGCTCGGAGTTGCCGGTCAGGCCTCCCCGCCCGGCTCAGCTCGTCAGGACCTCACGGGGTCCACGTGATCGTGATTCCGTTCGTCAGGTTGAAGGTCGAGGCCGTGCAGAACGCCATCGCGTCGCGATACCAAGCCTGGTAGTGACGCGTGCCGCCCACGGCCGGGATCATCCCCTTCACCGACACGGGCAGATCCGCGCCGGTCGGATAGGTGCTCGTGTTGGCGACGTTGAACTTGACTCCGAGTCGGATCACCGCGCCGCCGACGCAGCGCAGTCCGTCACCGAACACGCCCAAGACCTGCGTCGTGCCTTGGAAGTAGAGCACCGGTCCGTTCGGCATCGTCGTGCCCGTGAGAGCCACGGTGTCCGCGCTGACTTGCGCGTTGCCGGTCGCGGTCAAGTTCGCGCCGATCCCCACGAAGTTGCTGTTGCCGCAACCGTTGCCCGGGAGGCCCGCGTTGCCGCACGGGCAGGCCGCGGCGGTGCCGAAGCAGTAGCTCGTGCTCGTCTGCTCTTGCCAGCGCGTATCGAGCGCATCGAGTTCGTCCGAGAAGGGCCCCGCGATGACCATGCGCGTCGTCGACAGGCCCAAATTCTCGGCCGGAACGAAGATTCCGGGGAACGGCGAGAAACCGCCGGCCACCGGCGGGATCAGGATGTCGCCCTCGACGATCGGCATTCCGAGCAGGCTGTCGGGCATCCCGATGACGGCCGAGCCGCGGCGCACCGAGAAGAGCAGCATGTCGAAGGGCGTGCCCGGGCCCCACGCGAACGGGCCGGGCGAGACCTGGTAGCCGGCGATCTGGTTCTCGGCCAGCGCCAGGGCATCGAGGTCGTCGGTGCCCGCGCCGAGCAAGTTCAGGCCGAGCGGCGGAGGCGGCGCGTACATCACGGGCGGACCGCCGGGAACGAGCGTCACGAGCACGGCCGCGCCCGGGAATCCGCTGGCGGGGCCCGCGCCCGTGTTGGGCAGACCCGTCAACGGGTCGGGGAAGGCCGAGTCGAGCGAAAAGTAGACCGCCGCCGCGAGCGCCGTCGGCCCGTCCTGGTAGTCGTACGCGTCGACGTCGTCGCCGTCGATCACAGTGACAGGGCCAGGCATGTTCGGCTCGCGGAGTCCGAAACCCGGGTAGACGGCACCGGTGCAGCTCGCCGCGCCGTTGCCGTCGATCAAGCCCGTGTTGCCGTTCGGAATCACGCCGATCGCGGCGCCGGGCTGCCCCAAATCGCCGAAGACGTCGGCTGCGGAATCGCCGCACGGAGCTTCGCTCAAGACGTTGGGCGCGAGCGGCGAGCCGGGGATTCCGACCGCGAACTCGTCGACGGAGAATTCGTACGTGTGCGCCGGCGTCGGACCCTGGCGAATGACCGCGTCGGTCCCGTAGGAGAGCGCGTCGAGCTCGGTCGGGCACGGAGTGCCGGGCGGAGTACCGATGCACCCGCCGTAGCTCGGGATGCCGAGACCGACCCCGACGGGCCCGCCCGGGATGACGACCATGGCCGGCGGCGCGCCGAACGTCGGCACACCGAACGGCGCCGGCGAGAGGACGTCGCCGTGCGACGCCGGGATGATGGCCCGCGACGGGCTCATCCAATCGATCGAGAACGTGACGCGTTGCGGCACGACTTGGGCCTGCGCGCTGATCGCGAGGCAGGCCAGCGCAACGGGGCCGAGGACGAGACCGGTTCGTGCGGAGGGCGTGTTCGTTCGGAGAGAGAGACGCATGGGAGGCACCTTCGAGTAGTGCCGCGGGCCAAGGGGAGGGGCTCGCGGCGGGGATCGTTCAGCAGCCCATGACGAGGGGTGCGCGGCCGTGGAAAGGAATCGCGCGGACCTCGGGCAACGTCGCGATTCGCGGGGGTGAAGTCGCTCCGGACCCTTGAGCCCGGGCCCGAGCGCGTGCAGCCTCTCCGACATGCCGATGAACCCCGCCGCGCGATGAAGTCCCTCTGGAACGGCCTGGCGCGAGCCGATCGCACCGAGTTGCGGCGTCTGCAGGACGCGAAGCTGCGGACGCATGTGCGTGAGCGGCTGTACCCGTTCTCGGCGCATTACCGGCGCGTGTTCGATGCCGCGGGTGTGAAGCCCGAGGACATCCGCGGTGTCGCAGACCTCGCGCGGCTGCCCTTCACGACGAAACAAGACCTGCTGGCGGCGCAGAGTTCGCCCGAGCACAAGCGCGACTTCGTGCTGATCCCCACGCCGGATCTCATCCGCGAGCACTGGCCGCTCGCGAAGAAGCTCAAGCTACTCGCCGGCCTGGACGACGCGAAAGAGCGCCTGCGTCGCGATTTCACGCCGAACTTCGTGACGTTCACGACGGGCCGCAGCGCGGACCCGGTCGTCTTCACGTACACGCCGTACGACCTCGCGATCCTGTCCGAGAGCGGCGGGCGCATGCTCGACGTGCACGGCATCCACGATCCGCTGGCGCGCATCGTCAACACGTTCCCGTTCGCGCCGCACCTCGCGTTCTGGATGGCCGCGCTCGCGGGATTCGAGACGGGACGCATGATGCTCTCGACCGGCGGCGGCAAGGTCATGGGCACGGCCGGCAACCTGCGCCTGATGGAGCGCATGCAGCCGACCGTGCTGATCGGCACGCCCGGTTTCATCTACCACCTCGTGCGCGAAGGTGCTGAAAAGGGCGTGAAACTGGCCGAAGTGAACTTGGTCATCCTCGGCGCCGAGAAGGTGACGCCGGGTCTGAAGGAGAAGATGGGCGAGGCGTTGGCGCGCATGGGATCGCGCAACGTCACGATCTCGGGCACGTACGGCTTCACCGAAGCGCGCATGGCGTTCAGCGAATGCCCCGCAAGCCACGCGGAATCGCCGGGCTACCACACGTTCCCCGACCTGGGCGTGTTCGAGGTCGTCGATCCCGAGTCGGGCCGCGTGCTCGGCGAAGGCGAGACGGGCGAGCTCGTGTACACGCCGATCGACGGTCACGGGACCGTCATTTGTCGCTACCGCACGGGAGATCTCGCCGTCGGCGGCATCACTTGGGATCCGTGTCCGTGGTGCGGGCGTACCGTTCCGCGCATCGCGAGCGAGCTGCGCCGAGCGAGCGATCAGCGCTCGATGAGCCTCACGAAGATCAAGGGCACACTCGTCGACCTGTCGTCGATGGGCTCGCTGCTGTCGAGCCTCCCAGAGATCGAGGAGTGGCAAGTCTTGCTGCAGAAGCGCAACGACGACCCGCACGACCTGGACGAGCTCGTCGTGCGCGCGTCGCTGCGCACCGGCACGGATTCCGTCCCGTTCGAGAAGAAACTACGCGAGGAGCTGATGATCGGCGTCGAAGTCACGCCGAACCGCGTCGAGTTCAAGACGACACCGGAGATGCTCCTGGTGCTCGGGATGGAGACCGAGATGAAGGAGAAGCGCTTCCTGGATCGCCGGCCGAAATAGCGGGAAACAGAGCGAACTTCGCGCGGTCGTCGCGAGCTCTCGAGGGTCGTCGTGAGGTTCACGCGCGCGTGCGCGCGGCGCCGCCGCCCGCGACGGTCGGCCTGCGCGCTCCGATCCGGTGCGCGAGGAACGCGCCCGTCCAAGCGATCGACGTGCCGACGTGGATCCAGATCCAGATCTCGCGCCAGGTCGTGTCGCTCGCCGTCTGCAGCAGATAGCCCGACGCCACCATCGGTGCAGAGAGCGCGAAGAGAGCGAGCCCGCTCGCGCGCCGCTCGCGGTATCCCGAACGCACGCGCGGCCAGACGTGCGCGCTCCACACGAGGCCGAGCGCGAACACGAGGAGCGGCGCCGTGAGCACGTGCAGGTGCTGGACGTCGGGTTGCAGCGGATGGTTGACGAGCGCGTCCGGGTCTTCGCTCTCCGCGAAGTACGCCATCCAGGCGTAGACGAAGCCGGTCGCGGCGACCACGGCAGTCGAGATCGACACGCAGATGGATTCGGCCCGGGTCATCGCGCCTCCGCGTGCTGCGCGCGAGCGCGGCGACGCATGCAGGCGCTCTCCGAGCCGCCGCGTCGCCGCTGCAATCGCTCGAGGATCATCGTTCAGCGCTTCGGCTGCGGCTCGCCGAGCACCGTGTGGAGCGCGAGCACGCGCCGCACGGCCTCGGTCGTGGCGGTGACCGTGAGGCTCGCCCCGGTCACGGGCCGAATCGCGCGCTTCACGCGCAGCTCGTCGTCGAGCGCGCGTCCCGCGAACTTCTCGTACCAGCTCGCGCGCGGCAGGTATTCCTGCGGTTCGGCGAAGGCCAGGACCTCCGTCCGCATCGCACGCCCCGCGGGATCGACGACCACGAAGAGCGTCTCCTTGAGCGTGCGGACCTTGTGCGTGTCCAGGTAGGCCGTGCCGACGATCTTCCCGTCGCGGCGCGCGATCCAGGGACGCGCGATCGCGCCCTCGAGCGCCGTTCCCGCGAGCATCCGCGCACGTTCCTGCTGCGCCGACGTGAGGTAGACGGTTTCGCGCTTCACCTCGCACTTCGGGAACGCCAAGGCGAGTGCCTCGTCGGTCGACAGGAACACCTTGCCCGCGCCGGCCGAGCGCGCGAGTGGCACCGAAGCGGGCGGCTCGATCGCACGGGCAGCGGTAGCTTCGCGAACCGTGTGCGAGGTCGCGACGGAAGCCGCGCCGACCTGGCCCGACAGCGCGGGCCAGGCAGTGAGCAACGCGAAGATCGCGCGCGCTCTCGCGGGATTTTGGTGCGGTGACGTCATGGCGTCAGAAGATGAAGCCGATCCCGATGCTCAGGATGTCCGATCTGCTGTCGCTGCCGTCCTCGACGTCCTGGTAGTCGAGCTTGATCACGATCTGATCGATGGGCTGATAGGCGATGCCCAGCGTCCAGATCTCGACGTCGTTCGCCGGATCCGCAGCGAAACCCGCGGGGACTTCGGCCTGCGTGTCGTACGACTCGTAGCGGACGAAGGGCGTGAGCGAGGATCCGCGGCTCTCGTCGAGCAGGCTGAGCACGTCGTACCCGACCTCGACGTAGTAGCCCTCGAGCTCCTCGCCGATCGAATCCGTGCCGGTGAAACCCAGCGCGTCGTTGAGCTCACTGACGTCGTCCACCTCCGCGTGTGCGTACAACGCGCGCGCCTGCAAACCGCCGGACCTGTACTCGGCGTGCAGGTCGTAGATGGTCGTTCCCGCGCTCGGCAGGTCGCCTCCGGTTCCCGAGCCTTCCTGGCCCGAATCGCCGTAGTAGGCCGCGACGCCGAAGAGGACGCCCGGCAAGCCCGCATAGTCGAGGCGGCCCGACACGGCCAGGTCCTCGGCCACGGCTTCGCTGCCGTTCTGCCGCCCACCGCGCAGGCCGCTCGCCGAGTATCCCGACGCGTCGAAACCGTTCGTCACGTACGCGCGATAAGAGAACTCGCCCACGTCGCCGTAGAAACCGGCACCGATCTCGCGCCACGTCGAGGGCAGGATGAAGCGCTCCATGGACGGGCGATGCGTCGACAAGAACGTCGTCGGCTCGTGCAGCTCGTTGATCCACCCCATCGGCAGGAGGACGAGCCCCATGCGTGCGTTGAAGGCCTCGCTCCACTGCCGGTCGAGGTAGGCGAATTCGACGCCCACTTCCTCTCCGGCGTGCTCGAACTCGATCTCCGAGTTGAAGAGCCAATGTTCGTCGAACTTGTAGCCGAGGTAGAGCACCGTCCGCAGCGCGTCGGCTTCGTCGGATCCATCGACGCCCTGGACGTTCTCGTAGAGGAATTCGCCGTAGCCGCCGATCGAAAGGCCGCTGGTGCGCTGGTAGACCTTCGAGGCCGCGGGCCCGAGTCCGTGCTCACTACCCTGCACGGGCGGGAACAGCTCGCCGATCGAACTGCGCTCGACGTCGTCCGCGACCACGTCGATCCGGCGGCGCAGCTCCTCGTTCAGGGCCTCGAGCGCCGCGAGACGCGCAGCCGTGTCCGCGGGAACGGATTGGGCCGAGCCGGCGCGCAGGGCCGCGACCTCGCTCGCGATGGCTTCGATGCGCTGCCGCAGTTCGGCGTTCTCGCGCTGCAGCGCGCTCACTCCGTCGCCGGTCTGCTGGGCAGCGGATGTCGAGCCCAACGTGGTCCACGCGGCGCTCGCGAAGGCCGGTTCGCACAGCCCAAGCGCGAGCGCGGCGGCGAAGCCGGCGCCGCGTGTGAGGCGGCTCTGCGTGATCGAGCGGTTGCGCGGTGACATCTCGCTGCGCAATTCGATGACGGTCTGCGATCCGGTTCGGCTGCGCAGTGTCTCGGCGCTGCACAGTCTCTCCGCGCTGCGCAGTGTCTCGGCGCTGCACAGTGTCTCGGCGCTGCGCAGTCTCTCCGCGCTGCGCAGTGTCTCGGCGCTGCGCAGTGTCTCGGCGCTGCGCAGTGTCTCGGCGCTGCGCAGTGTCTCTGCGCTACGCACTGTCGTGGTGAAGCCGTGGATCGAGGCGCGGTCTTGGAATTCCATGGTGGAGGGGTGCGGGGAATCAGCGGTCGGTCGGGGGTCGAGGGTTGTGTGACGGGCCTGCGTCCGACGAGTCGATGTCCTCGACGAGCAGTTCGATGGTCTCGGCGACGCCGGCGCTCGCGCGCAGGCGCAAATGACCGGACGGGAGCACTTCGACGACGACGACGTCGATCGCGGCGTGCTCGGCGGCGAACTCCAGCGCTCGTTCGGGACCGAGCACGAAGAGCCCCGTCGAGAGGCAGTCGGCGTCGATGGCGAGGTCCGCGACGACGGTGACGCTGCCGAAGTTCGCGGCGGGCTCGCCGCTACGAGGATCGAGCAGGTGACCGATCGTGCGCCCGCCGACGACGCGCGCGTGCTCGCTGTTGCCCGACGTCGCCGCGGAGTTTCGCGCGGACCGCAGCGTGGCGATCCGCCGCGACCGATCGCGCGGATCGGCGATGTCGAAGGGCCGTCCGCGCGCGCCGCGACGGTCGGTCGCGGCGTCGGGGCCGCCCGATTCCCCGCGCGGCGCGTGCGCTCCGATCGGCGCGTACCAAGCGACCTGCCCTCCGAAATCGAGCGTCGCGGAGCAAGCCTTGGTGCCGCGAAGTGCGGAGAGCGCCGCGTCCAATCCGGCGCCCTTGCCGAAGCCCCCCTCCTCGAGGAGCAGGCTCGGATCGACGCGCAGGGCGCTCCGTCCATCGAGCTCCAGCGCAGCCGCGATGCCGCCGAGCACGATCGCCGCCTGCCGCTCCTCCGCGGTCGGGATGCGCCCGGCGCCGCGCAGATCCCACGCGCGCACGAGCGCTCCTACGGCCGGATCGAACGCACCCTGCGTGAGCCGCGACCACCTATGAACGGCGGCGAGCTCGTGCGCCAACTCGCTTGACAGCACGATGCGCTCTCCCGACGCGGACCGGTTCAGCTCACTGAGCTCGCTGTCCTCGCGCCACGTCGACAGGCGCTGCTCGGTCGCCTCGATCGCACGCAAGACAGCCTCGCTGGCCGACAGCGCTTCCGCGCGCGAGGGCGCCTCGATCGTCAGCGCGAGGCCGGTCCCCATGGCGCCGGCCCAGCGGTCGACGACAGGGCACTCGTCGAGGGGCGCGACGGACATATCGCGCTCGAGCGCACCGGGATGCGGGCGCGCGACGCAGGCCGCAGAGGCCAGGAAGGCCGCGATGGCGGTCACGCGGGTCGGTGTCGGGCGGGCGAGGTGAGGGGCGAACATCGCAAGTGACTGAGACTCAGTCTCAATAACGCGGAGAGGATAGCCGACCTCGCCGAAAGCGTGCAAGCGATTTTGTGGCCGACGAACGTGCGGATTCCCGTCGTCGTACTCGGGCGGAGCGGGCGTGCCCGCAGACGGTCACGATCCTGGGATCGAGAGCCGTGTCAGCGCGCATCGAGTGCGACGACCTCGAGAGGCGCACGCCTCGCCTGCGATCCCTTGAACAGCCTTGGATCCGCGCGTCGGTGCGGGGTGTCGAGAGCAGGGTTCAGTTCCCCCGTGCGGATGCGTAGCCTCGCCCAGGAGCGATGAACCGATCCCCCACGCCCGCGCGCCGCGAAGTCGTCCTGGTCGCCGGCTTGCGCACCCCGCTGGCGCGCGCCGGCGGCGCATTCGCGCGCGAGGACGCGGGGCATCTCGGCGCCAGCGTCGTGCGCGAGCTCGTTGCGCGCACCGGCATCGACCCGAGCCGAGTCGCGGAGGTCGTCGCCGGCTGCGCCGGTCCGCCCGCGGACCAGTCCAACGTCGGACGCGTCATCGCGCTGCGCGCCGGGATCCCCGAGCACGTCCCGGCCTGCACCGTGGCGCGCAACTGCGCCGCCGGCATGGAGGCGATCACGTACGCGGCGACGCGCATCGAGGCCGGACGCGGCGACGTGTACTTGTGCGTGGGCGTCGAGGTCATGTCGCGCTTCCCGCTGCTCTACAACGAAGCGGCGACGCGGCAGTTCGAGAAGGTTTCGCGCGCGCGCGGTATCGGCGCGCGAATCGCTGCGCTGGCCGGATTCCGGCCGAAAATGCTGCTCTCGCCGCGCATCGGGATCATGGAAGGTCTCACGGACCCGATCAGCGGACTGATCATGGGCAAGACGGCCGAGATCCTGGCGCGCGAGTTCGCGATCTCGCGCGAGGACGCCGACCGCTACGCGCTGCAGAGCCACCAGCGCGCGAAGGCCGCGCGCGACGTCGGGCGTTTCGTGCGCGAGATCGTGCCGCATCTGCCCCTCGGAGCTCGCGACGGCGCGCGCGCGCTCGAACACGACGACTCGATCCGCGACGAGCAGACTCTGGCCGGACTCGCGAAGCTCAGTCCCTACTTCGAGAAGCCCGACGGCCGCGTCACGGTCGGCAACTCGTGCGGGATCACGGACGCGGCCTGCGCGCTGCTCGTGACGAGCGCGGAGGCGGCGCGCGAACTCGGGTTGACGCCTTTGGCGCGGATCAAGAGCTGGGCCTACGCCGGTCTCGATCCGGCGCGCATGGGGCTCGGACCCGTGTACGCGACGGCCAAGGTGCTCGACGAGAGCGGCGTGCGGATGTCCGACATCGCGTCGGTCGAATTGAACGAGGCGTTCGCGGCGCAAGTTCTCGCCTGCGCGCAGGCGTTCGACAGTGACACCTTCGCGAAGGAGAAGCTTGGCCGCAGCACGAAGCTCGGCGCGCTCGATCCCGCGCGGTTGAACCCGAACGGCGGCGCGATCGCGGTCGGCCACCCGGTCGGCTGTACGGGCGCGCGCATCGTGCTGAGCGCGGCGCACGAACTGCACGTGCGCGACGCGGAGCTCGCGCTGGCGACGCTGTGCATCGGCGGCGGACAGGGCGGCGCCATGCTGCTCGAGAGGATCTCGGCGTGATCGACCTCACCGGGATCCCGATGCCGCCCGACGCACCGCCGCCGCGCGCGTGCGTGCGCCTCGAGCGGCCCGAGCCGGGGCTCGCGCGCATCGTGCTCCTAGCGCCGCACCGGACGTTGACCGTGTTCGACGTGCCGACGATGCGCGACTTCGACCTCGCGCTCGAGGAGATCGAGCGCGACACGACGATCCGCGGCCTCGTGATCACGGGCAAGGACGCTCGTTCGTTCGCCGGCGGCGCGGACATCGACGCGATCGCGGCCGCGACCGACGTCGCGTTCGTGCGGCGCTTCATCGAGGTCGGCCAGCGGATGTGGGACCGCGTGGCGGCGCTCTCGCGCGATCGCGGCGGCTTCAAGAGCGTGTGCGCGGCCGGCGGACCGATCCCGGGCGGCGCGTGCGAATTGGCGCTGGCGTGCGACCGCATCGTGCTCTCGAGCGCGAAGGAGACGCGCATCGGACTCCCCGAGACGCAGCTCGGCATCCTGCCCGCGTGGGGCGGCGCGACGCGGCTGCCGCGGCGCATCGGCGTGCCGGCGGCGCTCGACGCGATCCTGACCGGGCGGCTTTTCACGGCGAAAGACGCCTATCGGCGCTCGATCGTCGACCGCGTCGTCGCACCGGAGGACCTGGTGCGCATCGCCGACGGGATAGCGATGGGGCGCATCGCGTGTCCGCGACGTGGTCGCGCCGCGGTCTGGACGTGGCTCGTCGACCGCAACCCGCTGGCGATCGCGATCGTCGCGCAGCAGGCGCGCAAACAGGTCGTGTCGAAGACGCGGGGTCGTTATCCCGCGCCGATCGCGGCGCTCGAGATCGCTGCGCGCGCGCCGCTGACGAGCTTCGAGTCGAGCTTCCGCGCTGAAGCCACGGCCGCCAGCGAACTCGCCGTCGGGCCCGTCGCGAAGAACCTCATCCAGCTCTTCCGTCTCACCGAGGACGCGAAGAAGTTGCGCAAGGCGAGCGATGGATCCATCGTGCGGTCGATCGAACGCGCGGGCGTCATCGGCGCCGGCGTGATGGGCCGCGGCATCGCGAGCCTCCTCGCGTCACGCGGGATCGCGACGCGACTGTCGGACACCGCACCGGCTGCACTCGACGCGGCACTGCTCGAGCACCGCGCCGGAGTCCTCGAGAAGAAGAAGAAGCGCCGCATGGAAGCCAACGAAGCCGATGCCGCCATCGATCATCTCGATGCGACGCGCACGCTCACGGGTTTCGGTCGCGCGCAGATCGTGATCGAAGCGGTGGCCGAGCGACTCGACGTGAAACGCGCTGTCTTGGGCGAACTCGCGCGTCAGGCGGGCCCCGAAGCGATCCTCGCGACGAACACGTCGTCGTTGTCCGTCGCAGCGATCGCGGCCGAACTCCCCCACCCCGAGCGCGTCGTCGGGTTCCACTTCTTCAACCCCGTCGACAAGATGCCGCTGGTCGAGATCGTGCGCGGTCCGGCGACGAGCGCGCGCACCGTCGCCGAGGTCGCCGCGCTCGCGTTGCGCCTCGGGAAGACTCCCGTCGTGGTCGCCGATTGCGCCGGATTCCTCGTGAATCGCCTACTCGGGCCGTATCTCGACGAAGCGTTGCGTCTCGTCGCGGCAGGCATCGCACCGGCGCGAGTCGATGCCGCGTTGCTCGAGTTCGGCATGCCCATGGGGCCGTTGCGACTGCTCGATGAAGTCGGTTTCGACGTCGCGAAGCACGCCGCCGCCGCGCTGCACGCCGCGTACGGCGCGCGGATGACGCCGTGCGACGTGCTCGATGCCGTATCGAAGGACGGCCGGCTCGGGAAGAAGTCGGGCCGCGGCTTCTACCTGCACGGCGGGAAGAAGGCGGAACTCGATCCCGCGCTCGGAAGCCTCGTGCCGCTCGCAGCCACGCGCGCGCGAGCACTCACGGACGCCGAGATCGCCGAGCGAACCGTGCTCGCGATGTTGGCCGAGGCCGCGCGTGCTCTCGACGAGCGCATCGTCGCCGGTCCGCGCGAACTCGACCTCGCGACCGTGTTCGGCATGGGATTTCCGCCGTTCCGCGGTGGATTGACGCGCTGGGCGGACGCCGAGGGCCTCGCGAGCCTCGTCGCGAAGCTCGATCGCATCGTGACGGAGCCCGACGTCGCCACGCGCGTCGGCGGACCGGAGCGTTTCTCGACCGGCGCGCAACTGCGCGAGCTGGCGCGCACGAACGGACGTTTCCACGCATGATTCGTGGTGATTACAGCGAGGCCGGAAGCCTAATGTCCCGTCATGCATGTCTCTTGGACATGCGGGACGGGACACTAGCCGTCTTCGATCGCCTACCGTGTCGATCGATCCGCGTGACTTCGACATCTACGTGAGTCAGGCTCCCGCGCCTCCCTTGTCCGCCAAGATCCAGAGCGACGTCGTGTGGAACGTCGGGAGTCTCGCGATCCTCGGGGTCGCAGGCCTCGCGCTCAACGTGCTGATCGGCGAGCACTGGGACGAGTCCACGCTCGGCGTCTTCAACCAGGGTCTCGCGGCCTACACGTTCTTCTCGATGGCCGCGGTCGGCGGCATCGATCGATCGGCGTTGCGATCCGTCGCCGAAGCTGGAACCGATCGAGCGCGCGCTGCGGCAGCCGCGTGGGCGACGTTGGTGCCGACCGTCTTGCTCGCTGCCGTCGTCACCGCGCTCTACTGGTTCGCGCGTTGGCCGATCGCGCGCTTCCTCGAGAGCGACGGCGTCGCACTCGCCATCGAAGCGAGCGCGCCCGGACTCTTCTTCTTCGCGCTGAACAAAGTCCTGCTCGCGATCGTGAACGGCGAACGCCGGATGAAAACGTTCGCCGTCTATCAGTCGCTGCGTTACGTCGGGATCCTCGCCGCGCTGTTCGTCGCCATGTCCGAAGGCTGGAGCGGAGATCGCCTGCTCGTCGTCTTCACCATCAGCGAAGGCGTCCTCTTCATGGTGGCGGGCATCGACGTCGCGCGACTCCTGCGCTTCGCGCCGAGCGGCTGGTCCGGCGAAGTGCGTCATCACGTCGTCTTCGGAGCACGCAGCGCCGTCAGCGGAGTCCTGCTCGAACTCAACGCGAAGGTGGACGTGTGGATGATCGGTGCGACCATGTCGGACGCGGCCGTCGGCGTCTACACGTACGCATCCATGCTCGCGGAGGGGCTCTATCAGCTCGTCGTCGTGCTGCAAAACGTGTGGAATCCGATCCTCGCGCGGCACTTGGCCGCGGGCGAGCGCGATGCCGCCCGCGACGTCGTGCTGCGCGCGCGAACGAAGTGCTGGCTCGGGATCGGCGCTGTCGCGCTCGTCGCGGTCCTCTTGTTCCCCGTCGCGTTGTCGCTCATCGGCGCGCGACCCGAGTTCCAAGCGGCGCACGTGCCGTTCGCCATCCTCGCCGGCGGCATCGCGCTCGCAGCGGGGTACTTGCCGTTCGGTCAGCTCCTCTTGATGGGCGGTCGACCGGCCACGCACACGTTGCTCATGACGCTCACGGTGCTGGCCAACGTAGTGGCCAACTGGATCCTCATCCCGCGCATCGGTCTCGCGGGCGCTGCTCTGGCCACCGCTGTCTCGATGGTGTTTTCCGTCGTTTTGCTGCGGCTTTTCGCGCGATCGCAACTTGGCGTCCGCATCTGACCCACGCGGTCAACGCAAGCGGTAGATCTCGACCGAGGGTCCCACGCAACGTGCGCCGAGGATCCGCAGCGCCCACGGCGTCGTGTAGGGCAACTCATCGTCTTGGTGAACGAGCGGCACGTCCTCGCCGACGTCGGGATCGTCGGGGTTGAAGCGCGCGACGAGCTCGTACTGTCCGGCCAGACCTTCGCGCACGGCGCGCAGCGCCGGACGAGAACCCTCGGGCCACGCCGTCACGACCGCGAAGCGACCGGTGAGTGCGCGCGCGAACCCGTACGCCTCGGAATGCGCGCGCTCGCGTTCCTCCGCCGTGATGAGGTTCATCCAGGCTATGTCGTACTGCGGAGCGTCGATCGGCGGAGTGCGCGCATCGCACAGGTGCCGAAACCAAGGCGCGTTCTGTTCGTCTTTCTGTCGCGCGTCGCGCTCGATCGAGGCCGGCGTGCGCACGAGTGGCAAGTCGAGCCCGGGCATGACGTCGATGCGATCCGTCACGGGGTTCGCGTTCGCTGCGAGCCACACCGCCGCCTCCTCGATCGTGTCCTGTGCGGCGCGGACGGTGCCCAATCGGTAGCTCCACGCGAACTGCGCCGAAGCGAGAGCGACAGCGAAGACCCCGGCAATAGAAGCGAATCGGCGTCCGAGGAGCCGCGCTGTCGCGAACAATCCGTAGGCCGCCACGATCGCGAGGAACGGCACGAGGGGGAGCACGAAGCGCTGGTACGTGCGTTGGTAGAGCCCGATCACGACGAGATACGGCAGCACGTAGGCCAGCACGATCGCGAGGTCCGCGGATCGCTCGGGTCCCAGGCGCTTCCGTCCCACGACGATCGCGATTCCACCCACGCAAATGCCGAACAACGCGCTCGCGCTGAGCAAAGGGTCGTACTCCTCCAACGACTTCCACACGACCTCGAACCCACGACCGTTGAAGAGCTTGAGGAACACCTGATGCCGCGATAGCGCCAGCGTGCCCTCGCCATCGACACCCACGCCGTCCTTCGCGTGACCTTCGAACAGGAACGGGTAGAGACGCGCGACGAACGCGGCGAGGACGAGCACGATCGCGAGTGCGCCGACGAGCATCCGCGGGCCGTCCTTCTTCCAGCGCAGGATCAGCGCGATCCCGATCGGTCCGAGCGCCGCGATGCCGTTCTGCAGCGATCCGACGGCGAGGCCCGCCGCGAGCGCGACGGCGGCGTACGCGCGCCAACCGCCGTTCCGTCTGAGCTCGATCGCGGCGCATGTCGCGAGTAGGACGAACGGCACGGCCGCAGCGTGCGGGCGCGCCTGTTGCGCGAACCAGACGACGAACGGACTCGCGGCCGCGAGCGCCGCCGCGAGGAGCGGCCATGGATCCCTCAAGAACACGCGCGCGAGCCACCAAGTGAGCGGTATCGCTAGCAAGGACAGCAGTGCGACGGCGATCCGACCGCGAAGGCGGAACGAACCTGCGGCGCTCAAGTGATCCGGCAACGTCCGCGGGTCGCTCGGCGCGACCCACGACTCCGGGACGACCGACGCGACGCGCGCGACGAGGTGTGGGTAGTACGCGTGCAGAGGATGCGTCGCGACCTCGGGCCCCCGGCCGTCGAGCACGCGGATCTGGTAGTCGATGACGACGCCATCGGGCTCCATGAGGTGCGGCGCGAGGAACCCGATGCCGTGCAGTCGAATCAGGAGCCCGAGGACGACGATCACCGCGAGCAGCGCCCAGGATCGAGGGCCGGCCCGCGTCGGTTCCGGTCGGAGGATCGTTGTTTCGGGCGGGCTCACTGCGCGGGTCTGGGGGCGCGGCAGAGCCTACTCGACGCCCCGTGGGGGTCCGAAGGTCGGTGAGACCCGAGTCCGCGCGGAGTGCGCTGGATTCACGCTCCTGTGCACGCCCTCCGCCCGCCGAATAGACTGACTCTCCGAATTCGCCCACCGCGGCAATCCACCATGATCCAGACACGCTCGCGACCGGCCGTGTCCGTGATCTTCTTCGAGCTCAACGAAGCGGAGCGGCACTTCCTCGACAAGTTCGTCGCGGCCGGACGGTTGCCGAACTTCGCGCGCGCTCTCGGGAGCGGCGCGATCGTCCGCACGCGCGTGCCGGGTTGGGACGCCAGCCTCGACAAAGCTTGGCGGAAGATCAGCCCGTGGATCATCTGGCCGTCGATCTACACCGGGCTCGCGCCGGAAGAACACGGTCTCGTCGGCTTCGGGCAAGATCCAGCGTCGATCCGCGGCAAGTGCGTGTGGGATGTCCTCGACGCACACGGGATCCCGGTCGGCGTGCTCGGCAGCTTGATGAGCTATCCGCCGCGAACGAGCGGAGCAGCGAGCTTCTACGTCCCGGAATCGCTGGCCGACACGGCCGAGTGTTTCCCGGAAGAGGCACGAGCACTGCAGGACTTCTGCGTGTTCGCCGCGCGCAACTACAGCGAGAGCTTCGGCAAGTCGGCTGCGACCGCGATCAAGCTCTTGCTGCGGACTCCGAAGAGCGGCGTGAGCGCGGGAACGGTGCTGCGCACGCTGCGACAAGTGCCGGTCGAGGTCCTGCGCGGCGCAGCCGTCGCGCCGGAGCGCGCGATGCTGCACAGCTACATGACGCGCGATGCGTTCCTCGCGCTGTATGCGCGGACGCGGCCCGCCTACGCCAGCGTCCACATGAACCACATCGCGTACATGCAGCATCGCTACTGGCGCGCTGCGGAACCTGAGCGGTTCGAGAACGCTCTCTCCTCCACGGATCGTCGCTTCTTCAAGAGCGTGGGTGCGCGCAAGAGCTACGAGGGGAAGCTCGCGCACTGGATCGAGACGAGCTTCGTCTACGCGGACAAGTTCTTGGGCGAGCTGCTCGAGATCGCGGACGAACGCACGGTCGTGCTCGTCGGGACGGCACTGGGTCAGCGGCCTTTCGATCCCGTCTCCGACATCCACAACCCGGTCGTGCGCCTCGTCCTGGAGCGCACCCTGTTCGATGCGATCGGGATGCGCGACTACACGGTCCTGCACCAGATGAACCCGGATCTGACGATCAACCTCGCGGACGAGGTCGCAGCTCGCGATGCGGAGTCGAAGCTCGTCGGCCTCTACGTCGAAGGACACGGCGGGCTCTTCACGGTGCAGCGCCGCGGCAAGCAGGTGTTCTGCGAACTCGACATGCCGCGCCGGGCGACGGACGGCGAGACCTTCACGATTCGCCACCGTGCGCTGGAAGGATTCCGCGCCGACTTCGCGCGCCACATCCACGAGCACGGCACCGCCGACCAATCGACGGCCCACCACAAGGACTCGGGCTGGTTGCTCGCGTGCCGTCGATCGGGGCGCGTGCGCGCGACGCACGACGTCGTGTCCGTGACCGACGTGGCGCCGGCAATTCTCGCCCTTTTCGGCCTGCCGCCCTCGCCGTGGATGGACGCGAATGCGAAGCCCTTCTTGGCGCTGGACGGATGACCAAGAACTGCGCACGGGCAGAGCCGGAACTGATTTCCGGGTCCGCTCAACTCCGCACCGCTCGAAAGACGAAAAGACTTCCCAACCGGTGTCCACCGTCGTCCCCATGACCCAACCGGTCCCCTCGCGTCCGGAAACGAGCTCGTCGCGCCGTGAAGCGTTCGACACGCGCGGTGCGGTCGTCGGCGTCGTGATCCCGGCGTACCGCGTCGCGCCGCAGATCGAGCGCGTCATCCGCGGCATTCCGTCGTGGGTGACGTCGATCATCGTGGTCGAGGACGAGAGTCCCGACGACACGGCCGAACGCGTCGTGCGCCTCGCGGATCCGCGTGTGACGCTGATCCGTCACGCCGTGAACCGCGGAGTCGGCGGCGCGATGAAGTCGGGTTTTGCCGAGGCGATTCGCCAACAGCTCGACGTCGTCGTGAAGATGGATGGCGACGATCAGATGGATCCGTCGCATCTCCCCGTACTCGTCACGCCGCTCCTCGACGGCGCAGCCGATGTCACCAAGGCGAACCGCTATTCGAGTCTCGGATCACTGCGCGGCATGCCGCTCGTGCGCGTCGTCGGCAATGCAGGTCTGGCGTTCCTCGTCAAGATGGCGTCGGGCTACTGGAACATCTTCGATCCCGCGAACGGGTACGTCGCGATTCGCGGCGAGGCGTTGGCGCGGATCGACGTCGCGTCGCTCCCGAATCGCTACTTCTTCGAGAGCGGGTTCCTGATCGAGTTGGGCATCCAACGCGCGGTCGTGGTCGACGTCGCGATCCCCGCGCGCTACGCCGACGAGCACAGTTCGCTCTCCCCGTGGCGAGTCTTGTTCGAGTTCCCGCCGCGGCTCGTCTTCGGTCTCGCCCGCCGGATCTTCTGGCGCTACTACGTGCACGATTTCACGGCACTTTCCGTGTACTTGCTGCTCGGAGTCCCGCTGCTCGCGTGGGGACTCGGATTCGGGATCACACAGTGGCTCCAGTTGCACCTCGCGAATCAATTCGCATCGGCCGGCGTCGTCATGATGGCGGCGATGCCGATCATCCTCGGAGCACAACTCTTGCTCCAGGCGGTAGCTCACGACGTCCAGCACGTTCCACGCACGCCGATCACCCCGCCGTTCGCACGCCTGCGAACGCGCTGACCTCGTACAAGAAGATCGACGACGACCATGTGTGGCATCTTTGGAGCCGTTTTCTCGCGCGAAGGCGCCTTCGACCAGGGCTTCGTCCGCGGAGTCCTCGAGAAGCTCTACGCTTTCTCGAAAACGCGCGGCAGCGAAGCCGCGGGCCTCACCGTCGTCAACGGCGAGTCGATCGACGTCTTCAAACAGGCGGGGTCGGTCGAACGGTTCCTCGAGAGCCCGACGTTCCACAACCTGATCGCGCGCGGCGCCGCGCTCTACGAGAAGAATCGCGCCGGAGCCTCACCGGTCGGCTTGGCGATGACCGGCCACACGCGACTCGTCACGAACGGATTCCAGTCGAACGAGGACAACAACCAGCCCGTGATCGCCGCCGGAACCGTCGGTATCCACAACGGGATCATCGTGAACGACGGCGAGCTCTGGAATCGATTCCGCTCGCTCACGCGGCGCAGCGAGGTCGACACCGAAGTCCTCGTCAACCTGATCCGCAAGTTCTTCGAGGACAAGGGCGACCTGGGGCAAGCCGTTCAGGAGGCCTACCGCGAGATCCAAGGAGCTGCGTCGATCGCGTTCGTGTTCGAGGAACTCGACGAGCTGCTCCTCGCGACGAACACGGGTTCTCTGCACATCCTGACCGACGAAAAGTGTCGTTTCCTAGCCTTCGCGTCGGAACGATTCATCCTCCAGAGCCTGTCGGACAACCTCGCACTCGCCTCGCGTCTGGGTCCGATCTCGATCCGCTCGATCCCGGCATCGCGCGCCATGCTCGTGTCCTTGCGCGACTTGTCCGTGCAAGAGTTCGCCTGCGTCCCGAAGTCGAGCGGCGACGAGAACCCGACCGTCCGCCCGGCGCGCCGCACGACCAAGATGCCGATCGTGCTGCATTCGCGCAGCGTCGACAGCTTGAAACGTTGCACGAAGTGTCTGCTCCCCGAGACCTATCCGTTCGTCGATTTCGACGCGAGCGGTGTGTGTCGATACTGCCGCAACTGGCGACGCATCCAACCGAAGGGACGCGAGGCACTCGAAGCGCTCGTCGAGCCGTACCGCAAGAAAGACGGCTCGCCCGACGTGATCGTTGCGTTCTCGGGCGGTCGCGATTCGTCGTACGGCCTGCACTACGTCAAGACCGAGCTGAAGATGAATCCGGTCGCGTTCACGTACGACTGGGGCATGGTGACCGATCTCGCCCGCCGGAATCAGGCGCGACTCTGCGGCAAATTGGGCGTCGAGCACATCGTGCGGTCAGCGGACATCCAAGCGAAACGCCGCTACATCCGAAAGAACATCGAGGCCTGGCTGAAGAAGCCCGACATGGGCATGGTCACGCTGTTCACGGCCGGCGACAAAGAGTTCTACAGCCACGCGCGCCAACTGCGGAAGGAGACGGGCATCGAGCTCGTCATCTTCAGCACGGGCAACATGATCGAGGACACGCCCTACAAGACGGGCCTGTGCGGCATCCGCGAGGACGATCACGGCATGACGTTGACGGGGCTCTCGTTCAAGAACGAGATGGCGCTGCTCTGGTATTACGCGCGCAACTACCTCGCGAATCCCAAGTACCTGAACGAGTCGATCTGGGACACGCTCTACGCGTACTGGTGCACGTTCGTCGTCAAGGACGACTTCCTCTACCTCTTCCACTACCTGCCGTGGCGTGAAGAGGAAATCGTGGGCACGATCCGACGCGAGTACGACTGGGAAGTCGCGACGGACACGACGAGCACGTGGCGCATCGGCGACGGTAGCGCAGCCTTCTACAACTACCTCTACCAGACCGTGCTCGGCTGGTCCGAGGACGAGGTCATGCTCTCGAACATGATCCGCGAGGAACACCTCACTCGTGAGCAAGCAGCCGCCAAAGCGATCGAGTACGGGAAGCCGCGATTCCCGTCGATCCGCGAGTACGCGCAACTCGTGGGCTTCTCCTGCGAAGAAGCGCTGACGATCGTGAACGGGCTGCCGAAAGCGTACTGACGGGGCTGGATCGATTCCGTGCGTCCAGGTCGGCGCGCGCCCTACGCTGCCCGCTCGACTTCGCTCGGGTGTGACCGATCGCCGACGCCCGCGAATCGGAAAGGGGCAGTAGACTCGGGCGGACCTTGCGCGCATTCGCCAGTTTGCTCCTCTCCGTGCCGGCCTTCGCTCAGTCCTTCAACGTCGACGTCGGCGACAACACCGTTCTCTATCCGGTACCGCCGAATGCGTACGCGGGCGCGGCCGGACAACCGGGTCGGTGGGCGGCTTCGATTCATCCGTACTCGACGTCGCTCCTCAACCTCGACGGTTCGCCGAGCAGCGTCACGACGACGAGCACGTCGTCGTCCTCCTACAGCCACTTTCCGAGCCCGCTGACCGGCGACGACCGCGCGTTCATGGTCGACATCCAGGATCTGCCGTTGATCGGCGGTCCTTGGTCGTGGACGTTCAGCGGTCTCGCGGACGCCACGTACGTCCTCACCACGTACGCCTGGGCTCCGGAGAACAACGGTTCGACGACGCGCGTGACCGTGCCCGGTTCGACGAGCCCCGCGCAGGACGTCGGTGGATTCTGGAGTGGCGGTGCCTTCGTGCTCGGCACGACGCATGCGCGTCACGACGTCGTCGTGGTCGGCGGAACGCTGTTCGTCCAGGTCGAAGGACTCAGCGGCAATGGATCGCTGAACGGCTTCCAGCTCGTGCGACTCGGCGCGGGTCCGTCGTTGTTCTGCTTCGGCGACGGCACGGGTACGCCTTGTCCCTGCGCGAACTCGGGCGCGAGCGGGCGCGGGTGCGCGAGCTCCGTGAACGCAGCTGGTGGTCGCGTCGTCATGACCGGGAATCCGTCCGTCGGCGCCGACACGGTAAGCCTCGTCGGCGACGGGATGCCCAATGCCTCGGCGCTCTATTTCCAGGGCACTTCGCTGCACAACGGCGGACTCGGCGTCGTGTTCGGCGACGGACTGCGTTGCGCGGGAGGCACGATCACGCGACTCGGGACGAAGACGAACGTCGCGGGCGTATCGAGCTATCCGACGGGCGGAGATCTGTCGGTGTCCGTCCGCGGCAACGTCGCGGCCGGCGACGTGCGCAACTACCAGGTCTGGTACCGCAACGCGGCGACGTTCTGCACGGCGAGCACGTTCAACTTGACGAATGGCTTGCAGATCCCGTGGGGAATCTGATTCGCGCTCTGACCGTCCTTCCGCCGCGTGCGGGACGACGAGCCCGGGCCTGACGAGCCCGGGCCTGACACGCTCGGGCCTGACGGGCTCGGGCGTCGCGGATCGACGCGAGCCCGAGATGACTCCGCTGCCGCGCGCAGCTCGGGGCGAATCACCGGCTGTTGCGCGAGTGAGCGAGCCGGGCTCGATCCTTCGCGGACCAGCGACACGTTCTGCGTACCCGTGGGTTCGATGCCTTCACGGGACGTCAGCGCAGCGCGTCTTCGAGAGCGGTCGCGCGATCCGTCTTCGCGTCGCGGTACTTCACGATGATCGCGCACGAGACAGCGAGTCCATGCTCGCGCGCCCAGGCTCCCCTCGCCGGTCGCGTGCCGGGTACGACGACGGCGCCCGCGGGGATTTCGAGCGGCGATTCGCGCGTTCCGCGCAGCTCGCACTCGTGCACTTGGTCGTAGACGACGGTCCCCGACGCGAGCACGACGCCGGACGCGAGGACCACGCGCTCGCGCAGGAGGACTCCCTCGTACACGCCGCAGTTCCCGCCGACGAACACGTCGTCCTCGAGGATCACCGGTCGCGCATTCGCGGGCTCGAGCACGCCGCCGAGCTGGGCCGCGGCCGACACGTGACAGCGTGCGCCGACTTGAGCGCACGATCCGACGAGTGCGTGGCTGTCGATCATCGTGCCCGAGCCGACGTACGCGCCGATGTTCACGTAGGCGGGCGGCATGACGATCACGCCGGACGCGAGGTGAGCGCCCCGGCGGACCGAACTCCCGCCCGGAACGATGCGCACGCCGGCATCGGCCGCGAAACGTCGGATCGGGAGTGCTGCCTTGTCGACGAACGCGCTCGTCGCGCCGCTCGGGACGTTCTCGAGGCCAGCGAGCGCCACGGAACTCGCCCGGAACACGGCGAGGATCGCTTCCTTCACCCAGGCGTTCGTGCGCCAAGCACCGTCCGATCCGCGTTCGGCGGCGCGAACTTCACCGCGCTCGAGGAGATCGAGAAGTGCTTCGCCGCCGGGCTTCGTCGAGTCGAGCATGCGGCGCACTCTAGGGACGCGCGCTGCGCCTCACCAGCGTACATCGGAGGTACGGAGCCAGGCTCCACTCCGCCGTTCTCACAGCGTACGGAGCTAGGCTCCGTACGCTGTGAGAACGGCGGAGTGGAGCCTGGCTCCGTACCTCCGATGTCAGCTCGCGTCGACACGCAGCAACAAGTCGCGCACGAGTGTCTCGTACCGCGCCGCAGCTTCGTCGAGCGCGCGTTTCGCAACCTTCTCGTGGTCGGTGTGCGCGTCGAGAATCGAGCCCGGTCCGTAGAGGAGCGGTCGCCCCCAGCGCCTCAGATGCGGCGCATCCGTGCCGAAAGCCACGGGAATGCCTGCTTCGCCGGTCGGTACATCGAAGTCGATCGGGCCGTAGCCCGTGTGCGTCTTCTCGACGCGCACGTGCGCGCCCAAGTGCCGCGCGACGCGTTCCGCGATTCGGTCAGGCCCGTCGACGGCGCGCACGAGCACTTCGCATTCGGCGTGTTCGGCCACGACGTTCGGCGCGACGCCGCCCGAGATCGTCCCGACGTTCAAAGTTCCATGCCCGAGCACCG